>Ga0070730_10000974_pt1 | contig 29155 bp, 28 predicted proteins | sample Coa_R1_3_FD_66447 | JGI IMG/M metagenome (GOLD analysis project Ga0070730, IMG submission 66447) | Surface soil microbial communities from Centralia Pennsylvania, which are recovering from an underground coalmine fire - Coalmine... | ecosystem: Environmental > Terrestrial > Soil > Unclassified ... | reverse complement strand
CCGGCGTCTTCGTGGGCGCGGGAGAAGTCGCGTACGAAGTCACGATCGACCGAACCGCCGATAATCGAGACGGCGGCGCCGTGCGTTTCGGACGCCGGCCGCGTCCCGATCATCCCCACGAATTCGACTGGCATGGCCTTCCTCCATGAAGGTCGCCGCCGGCCGCGGACGCGGCATTGCGCTTCTCAGCGCATGCCCAGCGCCGCCTTGCCCGTCATCAGCAGAACGGTATCGTCCTGCGGCGAATGGATGCGGCTGCAGAGCACATCGCGGTGATGGCGCTCCAGCGGGTTGGTGCGGGAGAGACCGGGATTGCCGACCAGGCCCAGCGCCATGTCGACGGCGCGCACGGCATTGTTGGTCACGACGTACTTCGCCAGCGATGCCCGCGCTGCGGCGGCCGAATCGCCCGCGTCGATCTCGGCGGCGAGGCCGTGCAGCAGGTGTTCGCTTGTGAACAGCAACGCCTCGATCTCGCCCACCGTGCTCTGAAAGCGCGGCAGCGAGGCGAGCGGCGCGCCGAGGTTGGCGGGTACGCGCTCGTGCAGATACCGCGTCAGCCAGTCGCGCGCGGCGGTTGCAACGCCGTGGTACAGCGCCGCGAGCACCAGGCCGTTCCAGGCGCCGACCAGCGGGTCGGGGGCGCCCCAGTCAAACGGCAGGCGCACGTCCACCGCATGATCGAGCGGGATCAGCGCGTCTTCGAGGATGATGTCGTGGCTGCCCGTCGCCCGCATGCCGAGATGATCCCAGGTCTCCACGAGGCGCCAGCCGGGCGCCTCGCGCGGCAGCAGGAACGTTCCCACCCGCGCCGGCTCTTCATCTGTGCGCGCCCAAACCAGAAAGTAGCGCAGGATCGGGCTGCCCGTGGCGTAGATCTTGTGTCCCGAGAGCTTCCAGCCGTCCCGCGTCCTGCTCGCGGTGGTGGCGGGCATGCCGCCGCGCGAGGGTGTGCCCAGCTCCGGCTCGACGCGCAGCGCGTTGATCAGCGCGATGCCGTTCGCCGACTCGCGGCAAACGGCGGCGTAGACCGCTTCGGGCCAGGCGCGGCGCCGCGCCAGTCCCGCATGGAAGATGTACTGCATGCTGAGCACGAGCGCCGTGGCCGCGTCGCCCGCGGCGATCTGCTGGACTACGCGGCAGGCGGCCGCCAGGCCCAGCTCGGAGCCGCCGTACTCGCGCGGGACGCTGAGATTGAGCAGACCGGCGGCGCGCAACGCCTCGAAGTTTTCGAAGGGGAAGCTGGCCTGGCGGTCGTGCTCGGCGGCGCGGCCCGCGAAATCCGCGGCCAGCGCCGTGGCGCGCCCCACCGCTTCCTCCAGCGATGCGACGGTGGACTCGTACGTGGTCGTCACACCAGACCTCCGCCGAACAGCTCCGACCACGTGCTGACGCGGGAACAGGCGAGCGGCTGGCAGAACTTGAGTTAGTGAATTGAAAAGCTCAAGTTACGCGGGGATGGTACGCTGCCACTGGCGGCGCGTCAACGCGCGGGCGCGGCGCAGCGAGCACCGCGCCGGGAGGCCGAGGGTGTCCCACCTGGTCGGTGTGCTCGGCAGCGTCACCCCTCCTGGACGCCTGCGCCGCGCGCTGGAGGCGGCGCTGGCGAGCGCGCCGGCCGCGCAGCCGGGAACCACGACGGCGCTGCTCGACCTGGCGGAGGTGCAGCTCGCCTTCGCAGATGGCCGGCCGCCGGCGCAGATCGGCGGCGACACAGCCCGTGTGGTCGCAGCGATCGAGCGGGCCGACTGCCTGCTGTTCGCCAGCCCGGTCTACCGCGGCACGTACACGGGCGCGCTGAAGAACCTGCTCGACTTGCTGCCGGTCGAAGCGCTCGCGGGCAAAGCCTGCGGCATCCTGGCGATGGGCGCGAGCCAGCACCACTATCTCGGCGTCGACTGGCACCTGCGCGACGTGCTCGCCTGGTTCGGCGCCGTGCCGGCGCCGGTGGGCGTCTACCTGACCTCGGCCGATTTCGTCGACGGCGCCCTGGCGGAGGTCCGCCGCGCCGAGCTGGCCGAGCTGGTCGCCGGCGTGTTGCGGCTTGGGCAGGCGCTGCGCGGTGCGGGCTCGGCCGGCCCGCCCCCGCTGGCCGCGCGTCGGACGTAGGGCGAGGAGACACGATGCCCTTCGCGCCGGTCAACGGCATTGAGCTGTACTACGAGGAGCACGGCAGCGGGCCGGTCATCCTCTTCGCCCACGGCCAGGGCGGCAACCACCTGAGCTGGTGGCAGCAGGTCCCGTTCTTTCGGCAGTGGTATCGCTGCATCACCTTCGACCACCGCGCCTTCGGCCGCTCGCGCGATGCCGGCGAGCCACCGGGCGGCCGCATGCAGTTCGTGCCCGACGCGCTGGCGCTGGCCGACCTGCTCGGCGTGGATCGCTTCTTCGTGGTCGCGCACTCGATGGGCGGGCGTACCGGTGCGGGCCTGATCCGGCGGGCGCCGGAGCGCGTGCGCGCCGCCGTCTTCTCCGGCACGCCGGCCGGCGCCACCGACGGCAGCGTGCGCCGCTTGCAGCGCGCGTATGCAACGACACTGCCGCCCGGCAGCACGCTGCTGCAACGCGCCCTGCGGCCGGAGTTTGTACGGGAACAGCCCGAGCGTGCGTTCCTCTACCGCGAGATTCAGCGGCAGAATCCGCCCCGGCCCGCCGACTTCCTCGCCCCGCCCCCCGGCTGGAGCGGCAACTTCACCGCCTACATCGCGGAGAGCGATGTGCCGGCGCTGTACCTCGCGGGCGAGCACGACGCCGTCACGCCGGCACACATCGTCGAGCGCGCCGCGGGCCTGGTCCGCGGCGCTCGCTTCCAGGTCATTCCCGCCAGCGGCCACTCGGTTTACTTTGAGCAACCCGACGCCTTCAACGCCGCCGTGCTCGCCTTCCTGCGCGAGGCCGAGGCGGCCGGACGCTGAGACGGGGCGGGTCCGCCGCGCATTAGTCTACCGTGAAGACGGTAGACTGAAGCTGCAAGCGGCAGCGACGCCCGAGGAGAACACCATGACGTACCGGCCCAGACGCATGAAGTTCGGCATCTTCATGGCGCCGTTCCATCGCGTGGGCGAAAACCCGACGCTGGCTCTGAAGCGCGACTTGCAGCTGATCCAGCACCTGGACGAGCTGGGCTTCGACGAGGCGTGGATCGGCGAGCATCACAGCTACGGGCGCGAGCTGATCGCCGATCCGGCCGTCTTCATCGCCGCCGCGGCGGCGCGCACCCGGCGGATCAAGCTCGGCACCGGCGTCACCAGCCTGCCCTATCACCACCCGCTGATCGTGGCCGACACGATGGTGCAGCTCGACCACATGACGGAGGGCCGCGCGATGCTGGGCGTGGGGCCGGGCGCGCTCACCTCGGACGCCTACATGCTCGGCATCAAGCCGGTGACGCAGCGCACGCGCATGGCCGAAGCGCTCGACGCGATCATGGCGCTGCTGCGCAGCCGCGAGCCGGTGACGATGCAAACGGACTGGTTCACGCTGCGCGACGCCCGCCTGCAGCTCGCCAACTTCAGCGAGCCGCACCTGCCCGTGGCCGTGGCGGCGACCTTCACCCCCGCGGGACCGCAGGCCGCCGGCCGGCACGGCGTCGGCCTGCTCTCCGTCGCCGGCGCCGACCACGAGGGCTTTCAGCGCACCTGGGGCTGGGTCGAGGAGGCAGCAGCTGAGTCCGGGCAAACCGTGAACCGTGCCGACTGGCGCGTCGTCGTGCCCGTGCACCTTGCCGACAGCCGCCAGGAGGCGCTGGACGATCTGTGCGCGGGCTTCGCCCGCCGCGCGTACGTGGGCGACCGCAACATGCCGCCGCCGCCGCAGCCGCTGGCCTCCGTGCTCACCAGCGGCACCGACATCGCGGAGGCGGCGGAACGCGGCAGCGTGATCGTCGGCACGCCGGACGATGCGGTGACCGCGGTCGAGGCAATCCTGGAGCGCTCCGGCGGCCTCGGGGGCCTGCTCGGCCTGGCGCACGAGTGGGCGAGCACGGAGAAGACGCTGCGCAGCTACGAGTTGTGGGCGCGCTACGTGGCGCCGCGTTTTCAGAACCAGTTGCAGAGCATCGAGGCGCAGCGCGACTGGATCGAGGCCAACCAGGCGCTCGCCTTCCGCGGCTCGACCGCCGCCTTCGCCAAGGCGTACGAAGACGCCGGCAAGGAGCTGCCCGCGCAACTGCAGGCGGGGCTGGACGCGGCGCGCAAGGCCCGTGAGGGCGCCGATCCGACCGCCGCGCGCCCTTGAGCGTTGGGAGTAGCTTACGCCAGCGCTGAGCCGCCGGGAGCAGGCGCGGCGTCGCCAAGACGCGGCACAATCCAGTGGCGGTTGCCACCGAGCAGCCCTGATTTGCGGTTCACGACTGCAATTAGTTTGATAGAATCTGTATGCGGCGGTCGGACGCGCCGATCCTTGCAGCAGAACAGCGGCGAGAACGCGTGGCAACGCCAGAACGATCGCAGCACAACAACTTCGGGAACGCCCGGCAGCATCTGCGCCTGCTGAACGCGGCGCGCGGCGCGCACCTGGCAGACGCAGCGCGTGAAGGCACCGATGCGCCTTCGGCCAGGACGCCCGAGACCACCGCGGATCGCGCCACGGCCGAGCGGCTGCGGCAGCTTGCCGCGATCGTCGAGCAGTCGACCGACGCGATCGTCAGCTACGCGCCCGACGGCACGATCACGAGCTGGAACCCCGGCGCCGAGCGGCTCTATGGCTTCACCGCCGCCGAGGTGCTCGGCCGGCATCCGGACGACTTCCCGCCGTCTTCAGGCGAGATCTCGCGGCTGTTCACACGCGCGGCCGCCGGCGAGACGGTCCAGAATTACGAGACGGTGCATTTTACCCGCGATGGGCAGCGCCGCGTGGTCGCGGTGACGATCTCGCCGATCCGCGACGTCGGCGGCGCCCTCAGCGGCTTCAGCGGCATCGCGCGCGACATCACCGAACGCAAGCAGACGGAGGAGACGCTGCAGCGCCAGAACGGCTACCTTGCCGCCTTGCACGAAGTCACTCTCGGCCTGATGGACCGCGTCGAGGTGGCGGGGCTGATCGAAGCGATCGTGACGCGCGCGGCAGCGCTGCTCAACGCGAACGACGGCTTCGTCTGCCTCGTTTCGGCGGACGGCGATGCGCTCGAGCTCGCGGCTACCACCGGCCACCTGATCGGCCGCCATGCCAGCCGGTTGCGCAAGGGCGAGGGCATGGCAGGAACGGTGTGGCAGACCGGCGAGCCGCTGGTGATCGACGACTACACGGCCTGGGAGGGCAGCGTCTCGACCAACGGCCTCAACACCGCGGTGCGCGCCACGGTCGGCATTCCACTGCGCTCGGCTGGAGCAGTCGTCGGCGTACTCGGCCTCTCCCGCTCGGCCCCCGGGCAGCGCTTCGACGAGGACGAGGTCGAGCTGCTGGCGCAGTTCGCGCGGCTGGCGACGCTGGCCCTGGAGAATGCGCGGCTGCATGAAGCGGCGCGCGGCGAGCTGGAGGAGCGCCGCCGCGCGGAGACGAGGCTGCGACGGGAGAACGCGTATCGCGCAGCGTTGCACGAGATCACGCTGGGCCTGATGCAGCGGCACGAGATGGCCGATCTGCTGGACACGATCGTTACCCGCGCCGCGGCGTTGCTCGGCACCGCGCACGGCTTTGTCAACCTCGTCACCGCCGACGGCGTCGGTCTCGAAACCACGGCGGGCACCGGTATGTTTCGCGGCCAGATCGGCACGCGCATGGAGCGCGGCCAGGGGCTCGCCGGCAGTGTGCTCGCCACGGGCGAGCCGCTGCTCGTGCCCGACTACACGGTCTGGTGCAGCCGGCTGCCGGGCAGCGAGCGCGATCTGGTACACGCCTGCGGAGCGGCGCCGCTGCGCGCCGGCGCCGAAGTGGTGGGCGTCATCGGTCTCGCCTTCACCAGCCAGGAGCATGAGTTCGGGGAGGAAGAACTGGCCGTGCTGGTGCAGTTCGCCCAGCTCGCCTCGATCGCGTACGACAACGCGCGGCTCTACCAGTCCTCGCGCCTGGAGATCGACGAACGCCGGCGCGCCGAGGACCGGCTGCGACGCGAGAACGCCTACCGCGCGGCCCTGCACGAAACCGCGCTCGGTCTGATCAATCACATCAGCGTCGCCGACGTGCTGACCGCGATCATCGCCCGCTCCACCGCGCTGCTCGACGGCGACCACGGCTTTGTCGACCTGGTGACGCCGGATGGCAGGTGGCTTGAGCTGACCGCCGCAACCGGGCTGTTCAAAGACGAGATCGGCCGGCGCTTCCGCCCGGGCGAAGGCGTCGTCGGCCGCGTGTGGGCCAGCGGCGAACCGCTGGCGATCGGCGGCTATCACCGCTGGCAGGGGCGGCTGCCCGGCGGCGTGCGGGACGTGGTGCGGTCCGCCGTCGGTGTACCGCTCAAATCGGGCGAGCAGGTGATCGGCGTGCTGGGCATCATGCGCACCCAGAGCGAGACGCCGTTCGGCCAGGAGGAGATCGACACGCTCGGCCAGTTCGCCCGCCTGGCGGTGGTGGCGCTGGACAACGCACGGCTCTACCAGGAGGCGCGCGCGGCCGAGGAGGAGCTGCGCCGCCAGCTCGACTTCACCGGCGCGATCACCAGCAACCTGGGCGAGGGGGTGCTGGCGCTCGATGGCGAGGGACGAGTGACGCTGGCGAATCCGGCGGCGGTGCGCCTGCTCGGCTGGGAGGGCGACAAGCTGATCGGACGGCCGATTGGGGAGGTGCTCCCCGCGCCGCCTGCCGCCGGCGCTGCGCCTGAGCAGGACGATCTGGCAGATGCCCTGGGCAGGAGTCTGCCGGTACGTGTCGATGACGCGGTCTTTGTCCGGCGCGACGGCGCCCCGCTTCCCGCCAGCTTCTCCGCCTCGCCGATCCGCAGCGCGGGCCGCGTCACCGGCACGGTGATCGCCTTCCACGACATCACGGAGCGCAAGGCGCAGACCGCGGCGCTCGAGCATCAGGCGCAACACGACGCGCTCACGGGGCTGCCCAACCGGGTGCTGCTGCGCGACCGGCTGGAGCAAGGAATCCGCACGGCCGGCCGCGAGGCTCTGCCACTCGCCTTGCTGGTGATGGACCTCGACGGGTTCAAGGAAGTCAACGACACACTGGGCCACCAGATGGGCGACGTGTTGCTGCAGCACGTCGCGCACCGGCTGCAGGACGCGCTGCGCAGCTCGGACACCGTGGCGCGGCTGGGCGGCGACGAGTTTGCCGTCCTCTTGCCCGGCGACGCGCAGGCCGGCGCCCAGATCGCCGCGCAGAAGCTGCTCGCGGCGCTCGATCGGCCGTTCTCGATCGATGGCTACGGCATCGGCGTCGGCGCAAGCATCGGCGTCGCCGTGTTTCCCGAGCACGGGCTCGACGCGCAGACGTTGTTGCGCCGCGCCGATGTGGCGATGTATGTCGCCAAGCGCGGCCGGCGCGGCGCGGTGGTCTACACCTCGGAGCACGACGAGCACAGCCCCCATCGGCTGGTTCTCCTCGGCGAGATGCGCAACGCGATCGAGGGCGGCCAGTTCGCGCTCTCGTTCCAGCCGATCTACGACCTGCGCTCGCGGCAACTCGTGCGCGCCGCGGCACGCCCGCACTGGCAGCATCCACGGCGCGGCCCGTTGCCGCCGCAGGAGTTCATCCCACTGGCTGAACAGACGGGTCTGGTCGGCCCACTCACCCGCTGGCTGCTCGGTAGGGCGTTGCAGACCTGCGCCGACTGGCACGAGGCAGACCGGGCGATCGGCGTCGCGGTGCATCTCCCGGCACGCGCGCTGCACGACCGCGGCACGGCCGAGATGATCGCCGAGTTGCTCGCGGCTCAGGACCTGCCAGCCTCCGCCTTGACGCTGGAGATCGGTGAAGGCGCGCTGGTTTCCTCGCCGCAGCGCGCGCTGGAAACGCTGATGCGCCTGCACACGCTCGGCGTGCGCATCGCCATCGCTGGCTTCGGCGCGGGCTATGCCTCACTCGCGTATCTCAAGCGGCTGCCGGTGGATGAGCTCAAGATCTCACCCGCGTTCGTCGCCGACCGGCTGCGCGACGCAAACGAGCCGGCGGCGCGCACCGCCGTCGACCTCGCCCACAACCTGGGCCTGCAGATCACGGCCGAGGGCATCGCGGACGAGGAGACGCTGGCGAAGCTGCGGGCGATCGGCTGCGATGCTGCTCAAGGTCCGCTCTTTGGCGAACAGCTTGAAGCCGCTCAGGTGCTCGCCCGGCTGCCTGAAGGCTGAGCGGATCGGTTCATCGAGCCACGCGTCTCCGGCCACCAATGGCCCAGTCGTATCGTCTGCAATTGGCTCTGGCAGTGGACCATTCCCCAGGCTAGCCTGAGTCTGCCGGCGTAAAATGCCTGTTCGCGCGGGGCAATGAAGGAGCGGGCAATGAGCCAAATCGCCACCGAAACCACGGTTCGCACCGTCTGTCCGCACGACTGCCCCGACATGTGCTCGATGCTCGTCACGGTGCGAGACGGCCACGTGCTGCGCGTGCAAGGCGACCCGGAACACCCCGTGACGCGCGGCTTCCTCTGTGGCAAGGTCATGCGCTACGCGGAACGCGTGCACTCGCCGGAGCGGCTTTTGACCCCGTTGCGGCGGAGCGGGGCAAAAGGCGAGGGGCGGTTCGAGCCGATCTCCTGGGACGCCGCCCTGGACGAAATCGTGGCGCGCTGGCGTGCCGTGATCGAGGAGTCGGGCGCGGAGGCGCTGCTTGGCTGGTGCTACAGCGGCAACCAGGGTCTTGTAGGCCGCAATCTGTTCCAGGCCCTGTTCCACGCGCTGGGCGCCAGCCGCTTTATCGCCGGCACGATCTGCGACAGCGCCTGCGACCAGGGCTGGGAGTACGCCGTCGGCGACGATCCCGGCAGCGACATGGAGAGCGTGGTCGATTCTGATCTCGTGATCTGCTGGGGCGCCAACGTCGTCACGACCAACGTCCACATCGTGCCGCTGATCAACGAGGCGCGGGCGAAGGGCGCGAAACTGGTGGTGATCGACCCGTACCGCACGCGCACAGCTCGCCAGGCGGACTGGCACATCGCGCCGCGCGTCGGCAGCGATACGGCGCTCGCACTTGGCGTCATGCACGTGCTCGTGCGAGAGGGGCTGCACGACGCCAGGTTCGTGGCGCAGCGCACGGAGGGCTTCGAAAGGCTCTGCTTTGAGACCTTGCCGCGCTATACGCCGCGGGCCGTGGAGCGCATCAGCGGCGTGCCCGCCGCCGACATCGAGCGACTGGCGCGGATGTACGGCGAGGCCCGCGCCCCCTTCATCCGCCTGGGTATGGGCATGTCGCGCAACAGCGGCGGCGGCATGGCCGTGCGCACGGTCGCCTGCCTGCCGGCGCTGGTCGGCGCCTGGGCGAAGCGGGGTGGCGGCGCGCTGCTGGCCAGCGCCGCCGGCTGGCAGCTCGACTACGACGCCTTGCGCCGGCCCGACCTGGCGCCGCGGCCCACGCGCCGCATCAACCACAGCCTGCTGGGCGGGGCGTTGCTGGAGCTGGACGACCCGCCGATCCGGGCGCTGTTCGTCGCCTCGAACAACCCCGCCGTCACCTGTCCCGACAACGCCCGCGTGATCCGGGGTCTGCGGCGCGAGGACCTGTTCACCGTCGTGCACGACACCTTCCTCTCCGACACGGCGCGCTACGCCGACATTGTGCTGCCGGCGAGCACGAGCCTGGAGTCCGAAGATCTGCACCGCAGCTACGGCCACCGTTATGTGCAGCACGCCCCGCGCATCCTCGAGCCGCAGGGCGAGTCGCGGCCGAACCTCTGGCTCGTGCAGCAGCTCGCCGCACAGCTCGGTCTGAAGGACGAGGTTTTCACGCGCACGCCGCGCGACCACATGCAGGCGCTGTTCGCGGGCGCCGCCGGCGCGGCGGCGCGGGTCGATCTCGAAACAGTGCTCTCCGGCGAGCCCACGAAGCTGCCGCTGGCAGACAGCGGCCCGACGATTACGCATCTCTACTCCGACGCGATGGCGGCCGATGGTCTGCCCGGTCTGCCCGAGTGGCAACCCGACCCCGCCCAGCCTGCCGGCGAAGACGCCGCGCGCTGGCCGCTGCGCCTGCTGACGGCGCCGGGCCATCATCAGCACCACACCGCCTTCGCCGGCGTCGCCGCGCTGCAGCGCAGGCAGGGCACGCCGGCCTGCCTGCTGCATCCGGACGATGCGCGAGGGCGCGGCATCAGTGACGGTGATGCTGTGAGGTTGTTCAACGAGCACGGTCAGGTCGGCCTGGTCGCGAAAGTAACGGCCGACGGGCAGCGGGGCGTGGTGGTGGTGGAGGGCAGCCGCGGCCGCTCGCGCTTCCTCAGCGGCGGCCCGCTCAACGTGCTGACCTCGGACCACCTGTCCGACATGGGCGCGGGCGCGACGTATCAAAGCACCTGGGTGGAGGCGTGCCTGCTGGGCGACAAGGACGGCTAACGGGGCGGATATACTCATTCCAGACGCGAAGGCGACTGTCTGGAGCGAGGCGATGGCCACCAAGGTTCTGAGCGAGGCCGAGCGGATGCGGCGGGTGCCGGGGATCATCTTCGTAGACGGCGCCACGGGCCGCCGCGCCCGCATTGCCGGCACCGGCATCGAGGTGTTCGAGGTCGTCAAGCGCTACCGCGCCACGCGGGACTGGGCGGACACGCGCGAATTCCACGACATGCTCTCGGACGCCGAGTTCGCCGCCGCCCGCGCCTACTATGAAGCCTTCCCCGAGGAGATCGACGCCTGGCTGGACGACGCCGACCGCATCGACGCATGGCTGGAGCAGCATGCGCCGCTGATCCCGCCCTACCGGGACGGTTACGGCACGGCGTGAAGGTAGTCGACGTAGTAAGGCGGTACTCCGCCCGTGTGCGCACGATCGAACGCAACAAGCGCCCGCGCAATCTCGGCCGCGGGGCGGTCTTCGAGCGATTTGGTAATGCAGAGCACACCAGCGTGCGGTGACTGGTTCGCGGCAAACTCTTCGCTCATTGGCCAAAAGTCCTTGCAGTTGCGCGTGATCAGGATGCGGCCTTGCCGCGCGGCGAAGAGCAGTTGGTCCTGGTCGCGGACACCCTTGCGGCCCAGCTCTTCGGTGTGCAGGATGTCGAGCCCCAGCCCGCGGGCGATGCGTGCAGCCAGCACCGGCACGTCCTCGTCGGCGTAATAGCCGGCCACCCGCGGCCCTCAGCGTGGAATGTTCGGCCGATCGTCGCACGGCGGCCGGCTCCGGGCGATGCTCGGCTCAGGGATGCAGCAGCAGGCTGCTGACCGGGGCGGCGACCGGGCCGCCGATCACCAGCGAGACGCGGCAGTTCTCTACCTGGCAGGTCGATTCGCCCCGCACCTGGCGCACCGCCTCGTTCACCAGCTCCAGGCCGTGCATGTAACACTCGGCTAAATTCCCGCCGCTGGTGTTGATCGGCAGCTTGCCATGGGGCCAGGTCAGGTTCTCGACTGTACAGAAGGCGTCCGCCTCCTCCGGCGCGAAGAAGCCGTGCTCGGCCATCGCCAGCAGCTCGCCGCCGGTGAAGTTCTCGTACACCTGCGCCACGTCCACGTCCTTCGGCTCGATGCCGGCTTCGGCGAAGAGGCGCGGCGCAAGCGTCTTGAAGTTCGCCGTGGCGTAGTCGGGGCCGGCGTGGGTGAAGAGGTCGTGACGGAACATGGAGCCCTGCGCCGCGGCCATCACGTAGGCCGGTTTGTGCTTGAGGTCGCGCGCCCGTTCCGGCGTGGTGACGATCAGCGCCGCGGCGCCGTCGTTCTCCTGGCAGCAGTCGAACAGGTGGAAGGGCTCCACGATCCAGCGGGAGTTGTCGTAGTCCTCGCGCGAGAGCGGCCGGCCGTACATCACCGCCCGCGGGTTGAACTGCGCGTGGTGATACGAGGCGAGGGCGATACCGGCCAGGGCGTTCACGGTCGCGCCGTGTTCCTCCATGAAACGGCGCGTGCGCAGCGCGATCACCTGCGCCGCCGAGAGCAGCCCATACGGCGCGCTGTACGCCATCATGCCCGCCGTGACGCTGGCGCGCGTGCCCTGGCCGAAGCGGCGGAACTGCCCCTGCGCCAGCGAGCGGAAGACGACGATGTGCTGAGCATAACCGGCTGCTACCGCCGCGGCCGCGTTCGCCACCGCGGCGCCGACGCCGCCGCCCCCGCCACCCCAGACCATGCCCGTCCAACGCAGCTCGGGCAGGCCGAGCGCGGCGGCCAGGCGCACGGGCTCGTTGCGGTCGTTGCTGTAGCTGGCGAAGCCGTCGATCTGCTCGACCGCAAGCCCGGCATCGTCCGCCGCGCGCAGCACCGCCTCGCAGGCCAGCGCGAACTCGCTGACGGGGGCGCCGCCGCGCTTGTAGTAGTGGGTCTCACCGATGCCCGCGATCGCCGCGCGGTCCCGGATCGACGGCTCAGACATGCGGCGCCTCCACCGGGCGGCCCTGCCGGCCACTCCGGCCGCAGTATACGGTGCGGCGCCGCGTGAGACGCCGTGCGCGATATAACAGCACGGCCGGGAAGAGCGTTTCAAGCCCTTCCCGGCCGCCGCTGTATGGACGCAGCTTGGTCTAGCCGCCGGCGCTATCCGGTCGGCAGCGTATCGCGCAGGCGGTCGCCCGCCTCCTCGCGGATGCGCCGGCCCTCCTCCGCGGTGAAGGTTTCGCCGCAGCCTTCACAGTGCCAGCCGGTGGCACGTTCCTCGTGACCGATATCGTCCGCGCGATCCCAACGCGGCGTCATCGTCGTATGCGGGCACAGCGAAACACCCGGCTGCGCCGCTTCGGGGATCTCCTGGCCCTTGCCGAAGAGCTTGCTCATGAGCCCCATGAGGACACCTCCTCCAGCAGATCCTACGTGCGTCCATCGCCCTTTCACCCTACTCCCTATGTGCGATAAATCGCACCCGTGTCGTACCGCGATATCGTTACGAAATTACGGGCGCTGACAGAATGCTGCCGTTGCCGGCATCGCCAGCGCCGTGCTGCTGCGGTACAGTCAGTCGAGCCGCCGCTGTCGCGGCGCCGCGCCAGAGGGAGGACCGAGATGACCACCGCAACGCCCGCGGGCCTGCGCCCGTTCACGATCGCCGTGCCCCAGGAAGTGCTCGACGACCTGCACGAGCGCCTGCGCCGCACGCGCTTTCCCGACGAGGTTCCCGACAGCGGCTGGACCTACGGCGCCAACCTCGCGTATTTGCGCGATCTGGTGGAGTACTGGTTGAACCGCTACGACTGGCGCGCGGCCGAGGCGCGGCTCAACGCCCTGCCGCAGTTTACGGCCACCGTCGGCGGGCTCGAGCTGCATTTCGCCTACATCCGCGGCAAGGGGCCGAACCCGGCGCCGCTGCTGATCAGCCACGGCTGGCCGGGCTCGTTCTTCGAGATGATCGAGATCGCCGGTCCGCTGAGCGATCCGGCGGCGCACGGCGGCGACACTGCCGACGCGTTCGACCTGGTAATCCCCAGCCTGCCGGGCTACGGCTTCTCGGAGCATCCGCAGGCGCCGGGCATGACGCCGCAGGCGATCGGCGAACTGTTTGCGCGGCTGATGCACGAGACGCTCGGCTACGACCGCTATTTCGTGCAGGGGGGCGACTGGGGCGCGGTGATCACGGCGGCGATGGCGTATCAGCAGCCGCGGCAGGTCGCCGGCCTGCATCTGAACATGCTCGGCGTGCGCCCCTACACCGGCGCCGGCACGCCGCCGCTCAGCGACGAAGAGCAGGCGTTCATGGCCGAGGCGGAACGCTGGCGGCTGGAGGAGACGGGCTACCAGTGGATTCAGGGCACGCGCCCGCAGACGCTCGCGTACGGCCTGACCGATTCGCCCGCCGGCCTCGCCGGCTGGATCGTGGAGAAGTTCCGCGCCTGGAGCGACTGCGACGGCGACGTGGAGCGCAGCTTCAGCAAGGACCAGCTGCTGACGAACATCATGATCTACTGGGTCAGCGGCTGCATCAACAGCTCCACCCGCCTCTACTACGAGAGCCGGCACAACCCCTGGCGCCTGAACGCCGGCGAGCGCATCGAGGCGCCCACGGGCTACGCCGCCTTCCCGCACGAGCTGACGCGCCCACCGCGCTCCTGGGCCGCGCGGGCGCTGAACCTGCAGCGCTGGACGCCGATGCCGCGCGGGGGCCACTTCGCCGCGATGGAGGAGCCGCAGCTGCTCGTCGATGACATCCGCGCCTTCTTCCGGCCGCTGCGGGCGTCGCTGGCGCGCTGAACTCCCGGCATGGCGGCGCCGCAGCAGACGACGGGCGGGAGCACCCTGCCGTATCCTGAATGAGATGCAGATTCCACGGCACGAGCGCGGTTTGGTCGGGTTTTCGCAGCGGGCGGTATGGCCGCTGGGCGCGCTCGTGCTGCTGCTGGTCGTGCTGCACTTCCTGCCGCTTTCCCTCAAGCACGTCTTCACCGTGCTCTTCACCGCGGTTCTGCTGGCCGCGGCCGTCGCCCCGGCGGCGCGCTTTATGGCCCGCCGCGGTGTGCCGCGCGGCGTCACGATCCTTGTGATCTACCTGCTGGTGCTGGCGGTGCTCGCCGGTGTCATCGCCTTGATCGTGCCGCTGGTCGTGGACGAGATCGATGCGCTGCGCCAATCGTTACCGGGCTACGCCGACGACGCGCAGCGCTTCGTCGCCCGCATCGCCCCGGATCAGGCGCAGAACTTCTCCACCAAGACGATTACCGACCGCCTCTCGGGCGAGCTGGGCACCGTTGCCAGTACGCTGACGAGCCTGATCTTCGACCTCGTCTCCTTCAGCATCACCGTGATCCTGGTGCTGGTGATCGCCTTCTTCCTCGCGGTGGAAGAAGACTTTGTCGCGCTGGCGATCCGCCGCTTCGTGCCGCCGGACCAGCGGCCGCGCGTGGCGCGGGTGATGGGCCGCATCGGCACGCGCATGGGGCAGTGGGCACGGGCACAACTCCTGCTGGCGCTGTTTTTCGGCGTGGCGTTCGGCGCGGGGCTGCGCATCTTCAACGTGCACTACGCGGTGACGCTTGGCGTGATCGGCGGTGTGCTTGAGGTCATTCCTTACGTCGGCGGTTTCCTTACGGTGGCGCTGGCGGTGCTCGTCGCGTTGACGCAGAATCCGCTGCTGGTGATCTGGGTGGTCGCCTGGTACGCCGTGGTGGTGGAGATCGAAGGCCACGTGATCGCGCCGAAGCTGATGGACCGTGTGCTGGGCATCCATCCGCTGGTGGTCGTGGTGGCGCTCTTCCTGGGAGGCGAGGCGCTGGGCATTCTCGGCGCCCTGCTGGCCGTGCCGATTGCCATCGTCGTCCAGGCGCTGCTCGACGAGTTCTACGTCTTCGAGCCGCCTTCCGTGGCGCCCGCCGCGGTGGACGGTCATGGCGCCGAATTGCCCTCGGACAAGCGCGAGCCGGAGCACCCGCCGCCGGTGGCGCCCCGCTCTGCCGCCGGCCGGCGACGCTGAGCCGGCCGGTAGACTGGCTTCAGGGGTAACCACGCCAACGTGGTGGACACGGAGCACGATCGAGCGTGGATGACCGCGCGCTGCTGCGCGACCTGCAGGCGGCGCTGCTTGAGACGGAGGGCCAGGGTGCGGAGGCGCAGGCCGCCGCGATCGGCCGCGTGCTGGCCGCGCACGGCGCCACCGTGGCCGACATCTATCGCCTGCGTGGCCGCGCCCGCACGCGCCGGCAGAACGAGCTCTCCGGCCTGCGCACCCGCCTCGAAGGCCTGATCGAGCAGCGCGAGATCGCCCAGGCCACGGCCGACGCCGTCGACCGCTTCCTGCGCGAGCGATGACCGACTGACGGAGCGAAAGTGAACCTCCGGTGTCGGTCGGCACAGCGCCGGCGCACCAGCGGCAAACGTCCCGATAACGTCCGGATAACGTGCAGTCGCTAGCCTCCGGGGTGAATGGCGGGGCTCTCCTGGCCCGCCGAACACGCCCGCAGGAGGCGCGATGAGACCCGGCCGTCAGATCGGCATCCTCGTCTCGCTGGCGCTCGCGGCAACGCTGGCGCTGGCATGCAGCAGCAACAAAAACAATTCGAATCAGAACAAGACCGTCGGTACCGCCGCTCGGGCCGCGACCCAGGTCGCAGCCGTCAGCGCCACGTCGGCCGCCACGAAGGCGCCGGCATCGCCCGCGGCGAGCAGCGTGCCGATGTGCCCGCCAAGCGGCGCGGCGAACGCGCTGATCGGCGCCGGCTCGACGTTCGACAACCCGCTGTTCAGCAAGCTGTTCGATGTCTACAACCAGCAGTGCAAGGTCCAGGTCAACTACCAGTCGATCGGCAGCGGCGGCGGCATCCAGCAACTCACGCAGAAGACGGTGCAGTTCGGCGCCACCGACGCCCCGCTCACCGACGAGCAGATCAAGGCGGCCGGCGGCGACGTCGTGCACATCCCCGTCACCATCGGCGCCGTGCCCGTCGGCTACAACCTGCCCGGCGTGAAGTCGGGGATGAAGCTGACCGGCGATACGCTGGCGAAGATCTTCATGGGCCAGATCAAGAAGTGGAACGACCCGGCGATCAAGGTGATCAACCCCGGCGCCAACCTGCCCGACCTTGATATCGCCGTGGTGCATCGCTCGGACGGCAGCGGCACCTCCTTCATCTTCACCAGCTACCTCTCGGCGGTCAGCCCAGACTGGAAGTCGAAGGTCGGCGCCGCGACTTCGGTGGAATGGCCGACGGGCTCCGGCGGCAAGGGCAGCGAGGGCGTCGCCGGCCTCGTCAAGCAGACCCCCGGCGGCATCGGCTACTTCGAGCTAGCCTACGCGGTGCAGAACACCATTACCGTCGCCACCTTGCAGAACCAGGCCGGCAAGTTCGTGGACCCGACGTCGGACGGCGCCAGCGCCGCCGCGGCCGGTGCGATCGCCAACCTGCCGCCCGACCTGCGTGCCACCTTCGTCAACGCGCCCGGTGACGCCAGCTACCCCATCTCCGGCTTCAGCTGGGTAGCGATCAACACCGGCCAGAGCGATGCGAAGGTCGCACAGTCCCTCGTCTCGCTGCTCTGGTGGGTCACGCACGACGGGCAGAAGTACGCGCAGGATCTTTCGTACGCGCCGCTGCCCGAACAGTTGCAGAAGCTGGACGAGGCGCAGCTAAAGAAGATCACGGCCGACGGCAAGCCCGTGCTGGCGCAGTAGCCGGGAGTAGCCCGGTGCGCTCGGGAGGGCGCGTGTGGCTCGGTCAATCGGAACTTCGGGGAAGCTGACTCGCGCCCGCGGAGGCCGCGGCGAGCGGATCTTCCGCGCGGCGGTCACGGCATCAGCCCTGCTGGTGCTGCTGATCGTGGTGGGGCTCGGCGTCGACCTGGCCTGGGAGTCGCGCCAGGCGATCGGCAGGTTCGGCCTCGGCTTCCTCACCTCGCAACACTGGGATCCGGTGCATCAGCGCTTCGGCGCGCTGCCCTACATCTTCGGCACGATCATCACCTCGCTGATCGCGATCGCGCTGGCTCTGTTCATCGGCGTTGGCACCGCGCTGTTCCTCACGGAGCTTGCGCCTCGGCGGCTGCGCGTGCCGCTGGCCACGCTGGTCGAGTTGCTGGCGGCGATTCCCAGCGTGGTCTACGGCCTGTGGGGCATCTTCGTCCTGGCGCCCCTCCTGCGCACGACGGTCGAACCGTTCCTGCATGACACGCTCGGCTTCATTCCCCTGTTCAGCGGCCCGCAGATCGGGATCGGCCTGCTCGCAGGCGGCGTGATTCTCGGCATCATGATCCTGCCCACCGTCGCCGCGATCTCACGCGATGTGCTGCGGGCCGTGCCGCTCGAGCAACGCGAAGCCGCCTACGCGCTCGGCGCCACGCGCTGGGAGGTGATCCGGGGCGTTGTGCTGCCCTACGCGCGCAGCGGCATCTTCGGCGCCGCGATCCTCGGCCTCGGCCGGGCGCTGGGCGAGACGATCGCCGTAACCATGGTGATCGGCGGCCGGGCGCAGATCACCCATTCGCTCTTCTCGCTCGGCTACACGATCGCCGCCGTGATCGCCAACGAGTTCACCGAGGCGACCTATCCGCTGTATCTGGCGTCGCTGTTCGAGCTGGGCCTGATCCTGCTGGCGATCACCATGATCTTGAACATCTGCGCTCGCCTGCTGGTCTGGCGGATCACTCGCGGCGCGCCGGGGGCGATGACGGCATGAGCATCGCCAGCGCCCCGCGCGCGCGCCCTTCCCTCGTCTCCCGCAGGATCGAGCGCCGCAGGCTGACCAACCTGGTGATGCTCGGCCTGATCGTGCTGGCGCTCGTCGTCAGCCTGGCGCCGCTGATCGCGGTGCTCGCCTACGTCGCGGTCAACGGCCTGCCCGGGCTTTCCGTCAGCTTGCTTACGAAGCTGCCGCGGCCGGTGGACGTGGGCGCGGGCGGCATGGCGAACTCGCTGGTCGGCTCGCTGGTGATCGTCGGCCTCGCGGCTCTGCTCGGCACGGCGCTGGGCATCGCCGGCGGCATCTATCTGGCCGAGTACGGCCATGGCAAGCTCGCGCTGCTCGTCCGCTTCTTCGCCGACGTGCTCAGCGGCATTCCCTCGATCGCGATTGGCCTGTTTGTGTATGTGCTTCTAGTCGTGCCGATGCACAGCTTTTCGGCGCTGGCGGGCGCCGTGGCGCTGGCGATCGTGATGCTGCCGCTGGTGGTGCGCACGACCGAGGAGATGCTGAGGCAGGTGCCCGGTACGCTGCGCGAGGCGGGCATGGCGCTCGGCGTGCCGCGCTGGCGCGTCGTGCTGAGCGTGGTGCTGCCCGCCGCCGCCAGCGGCATTATCACCGGCACGCTGCTCGCGGTGGCCCGCATCGCCGGCGAGACGGCGCCGCTGCTGTTCACTGCTTTCGGCAACGAGTTCTGGCAGCGATCGCTCGCGAAGCCGATCGACGCGGTGCCGCTGCGCCTGTTCAAGTACGCGATCGGACCGTACGACGCCTGGCACAAGCTGGCGCAGGCGGCGGCACTGGTGCTCATCCTATCCGTGCTGGTGCTCAGCATCGGCGCCCGCTATTACGCAAGCCGCAACCGGTTGCAACGCGAGTGAGCCCACGCGTGAGCCATCGTCCAGCCATTCCGGGAGAGAACGAAGCCATGATCGAATCCACCGTCCTACCGGCGCCTCCGGGCCTTCTCGCCCGTGTGACCGCGCCCGCCGTGGCGGTCGGGGCCGAGCGCGAGCGGCAGGCGCCGGCCAAGATGCGCGCGGAACACCTGAACTTCTACTACGGCGCCTTCAAGGCGCTTGCGGATATCACGCTCGAAATCCCGGAGCGCCAGATCCTGGCGATCATCGGTCCCTCCGGCTGCGGCAAATCCACGTTTCTGCGCGCCTTCAACCGCATGCACGATCTCACTCCCGGCGCCCGCATCGAGGGCCAGATCCTGCTCAACGACGAAGACATCTACGCCGCGAACGTGGATCCGGCGTTGGTTCGGGCGCGGGTGGGCATGGTCTTCCAGCGGCCCAATCCCTTTCCCCGCTCGATCTTCGAGAACGTCGCCTTCGGGCCGAAGCTGCACCGCCGTGCCAGGGGCAAAGCCCTGGCCGAGCTGGTGGAACGCAGCCTGCGCAGCGCCGCCCTGTGGGACGAGGTGAAGGACAAGCTTGACCAGTCCGCCTACGACCTCTCCGGCGGCCAGCAGCAGCGGCTGTGCATCGCCCGCGCCCTGGCGATGGAGCCGGACGTGCTGCTGATGGACGAGCCCGCCTCGGCGCTGGACCCGATCGCCACGCTCAAGATCGAGGAACTGATGCAGGACCTCTCGCGCCGCTACACGATCGTGATCGTCACGCATAACATGCAGCAGGCGGCGCGCGTCGCGCATCGCACGGCGTTTTTCATGGCGAACGAGCAGCGCGCCGGCTTCCTCGTCGAGTGCAGCGACACGGCGACGATGTTCACCGCGCCCTCCGACAAGCGCACCGAGGACTACATCACCGGGCGCTTCGGCTAAGGGCTGCACGAAAGCCAGCCCCCGCAACTCGGTGGAACTGCCCGCGGCCGTGCTGCGAGCAGCGGCGCGTGATCGCCGGCTGGTTCGCTCCGACCCGTCGCGGCGACCGCTTCCGCCGCCCCGCTCGGCTCGCGACCTGGCCGCCGTTGGCAATACTGGCCGCGATGGCTAGAGTGAAGAACGGCCCCGGCGCGGCGACCGGATCCGATCGGGAGGGACGGCGCCGACTCCGCAACGGCCGTATAAGGATGCGTGCAATGGACTTCCGGCTGAGCGCAGAGGACGAGGGCTTCCGCGGCGAGGTGCGGCGCTTCCTCGGCGAAAACTGGAGCGGCGAAGCGAGCGGCTACGATCCCTCGAGTCCGGCGGCGTTCCAGGCGCAGCAACGCTTCCAGCAGAAGCTTGCCGAACACGGTTGGCTGACGCTCGCCTGGCCCAAAGCATACGGCGGCATGGGCGCCAGCCACCTGCGCCAGCTCGTCTTTCAAGAAGAGGTCGGCCGCGTCGGCGCCCCCGCGACCAACGGCGGCATCAACCTGGTCGGGCCTTGCCTGATGGTGCACGGCACCGAGGCGCAGAAGCAGCGCTTCCTGCCGCCGATCGCCCGCGGCGAGGCGTACTGGTGCCAGGGCTTCTCCGAGCCGGGATCGGGCTCCGATCTGGCGTCGCTGCAACTGCGCGCCGTGCGCGACGGCGACGACTTCGTGCTCAACGGCCAGAAGATCTGGACCAGCGGCGCCCAGTACGCCGGCTGGATCCATGTGCTGGGCCGCACCGATCCGGACGCGCCCAAGCACCGCGGCATCACCTACTTCATGGCGGAGATGTCCTCGCCGGGGATCAGCGTGCGGCCGATCGTACAGATGAACGGCCGCTCCGGCTTCAACGAGACGTTCTTCGAGAACGTGCGCGTACCCGCCAACCAGATCATCGGCGAAATCAACCGCGGCTGGTACGCGGCGACGACGACGCTCGACTTCGAGCGCTCCGGCATCGGCTTCGTCGTCGGCGCCGAGCGCACGCTGGCGAAGCTCACGGCCTTCGCCGGCATGGCCAGTCCCAGCGGCGGGAAGCCGGCGGATCTGCCCGGAGTGCGTGCCCGCCTGGCTGAGCTGCAGATCGAGGCCGCGGTCGGGCGCTGGCTGGCGTACCGCGTGGCCTGGATGCAGGGACGGGGGCTGATCCCTAACTACGAGTCGTCGATGTCCAAGGTCTACGGCACGGAGCTGAATCAGCGCGTGGCCGCGGCGGGCATCAACCTGCTGGGGCTGTACGGCGGCCTGCGTCCGGGTTCGCCCTTCGCGCCGCTGCAGGGCGAGTTGGAGGACATGTATCTCTCCACCGTCTCGTACACGATCGCGGCGGGCACCAGCGAGATCCAGCGCAACATCATCGCCACGCGCGGCCTCGGCTTGCCCAGGGGTTAGAGTGCAGGGGATAAACGGCGCGGGACCAGGGCGCGGACAAGGAGAGAGTATGGCCGGGCGGCATCTGGAAGGCAAGGTTGCGATCGTCACAGGCGGCGCGGGCGGCATGGGCAGCTGGGTCAGCAAGATCTTCGCCGAGCAAGGGGCGAAGGTGGTTGTCGCGGACACAGGCGCCGACGTCGAAGGGCGGATGGGCATGGACCCCGCCCGCGTCAACGCCGTGGTGGACGAGATTGCGAAGGCCGGCGGCACGGCGCGAGCGTCGATCGGCGACGTGGCGGACATGGAGTACGCCGAGAAGCTCGTACGCGAGACGATCGAGGGCTACGGCGGACTCGACATCCTCGTTTGCGCCCACGGCATTCTCAGAGAGCGCATGATCTTCAACATGGCCGAGGACGAGTGGGACGGCAGCGTGCGCTCCCACCTCAAGGGCTGCTTCGCGCCGACCAAGTTCGCCTCGATCTACTGGCGGGCGACACGGGCCGGCGGCCGCGTCATCTACTTCACCTCCGCGGCCGGCATCCGCGGCGGCGCGGGCCAGCCCAACTACTCCGCGGCGCAGCAGGCGAAAATCGGCCTCATGCTCTCCAACGCGCAGGCGCTCGGCCGCTACGGCGTGACGGCCAACTGCATTTCACCCCAGGCTTCCACCCGCATGACCGATCGCGGCCGCGACGCGGCGCAGGCGCAGCGCGAGGGCGCCGCGCCGGCCAGCCTTTCCGCCGCCGGCACGGCCACCGACCCGAAGAACGTGGTGCCGACGATCGTCTACCTCGCCTCCGACGCCGGCGCGAACGTCAGCGGCCGCGTCTTCGGTGTCACCGGCCACCGCATCAGCGTCTGGCACGAGCCGGAGTGGGAGAACGTGATCTATTCCGAGACGCCGTACTGGGACATCGACCGGCTGTTCGAGTTGATGCCCGTGACGCTGGGCGCGTCCGGCTGGGCGCTGCCGCCCTTTCAGATCTGAAGCCCGACGAATACGGGAGAGAAGCAACGATGGCGCAGAAGCACCTGGAGGGCAAGGCCGCGATCGTGACCGGCGGCGCGGGCGGCATGGGCAGCTGGATCTGCAAGGTCTTCGCCGAGCAGGGGGCGAAGGTCATGGTGGCGGACACGGGCGCCGACGTCGAAGGACGCATGGGCATGGACCCCGCCCGCGTCAACGCCGTGGTGGACGAGATTGCGAAGGCCGGCGGCACGGCGCGGGCATCGGTCGGCGACGTGGCCGACCTGGACTACGCCGAGCGGTTGGTGCGGGAGACGATCGAGGGCTTCGGCGGGCTGGACATCCTGGTCTGTGCGCACGGCATCCTGCGCGACCGCATGATCTTCAATATGACCGAGGACGAATGGGACGGCAGCGTGCGCGCCCACCTCAAGGGCTGCTTCGCGCCGACCAAGTTCGCCTCGATCTACTGGCGCGCTACGCGCAACGGCGGGCGGATCATCTACTTCACCTCCGACGCCGGGATCAGCGGCAGCGCCGGCCAGCCCAACTACGCCGCGGCGCAGGCGGGCAAGCTGGGGCTGATGCGCTCCAACGCGCGCGCCCTGCAGCGCTACGGCGTCACCTGCAACGCGATCGCCCCGCTTGCCTCCACGCGCATGACGGACCTGACGCGCGGCGCCGCCGAGGCGCAGCGTGGTGGCGCGTCCCCCGCCAGCCTCGCGGCCGCGGGGACGGCGCTCGACCCGAAGAACGTGGTGCCGATCATCGTCTGGCTCTGCTCGGAGGCGGGCGGCGCGGTGACGGGGCGCATCTTCGGCGCCTCGGGACACCGCATCAGTCTCTTCCGCGAGCCATACCAGGAGCGCAGCCTCTTCACCGATACGCCGTTCTTCGACATCGACCGGCTGTTCGAGGAGTGGCCGCGGACGGTGGGCGCCGGCGGTTTCCCGCTCAACCGCGTGCAGGGCATGCAGGCGATGGCCCCGCTGGAGCAGACACCTGCGCCGGCCTCCGGCGCCCGATAGGCCCGGCGCTCAGACCCGCTCGAGGATCACGAGCGGGATTTCGCGGCTGGTCTTCGCCTGGTACTCGTCGTAGCCGGACCAGATTTGCGTCATCGCCTTCCAGAGCGCCGGCTTCTCCTCGGCGTTCGCGGTGCGGGCGCGGGCGGCGAAGCGTTCGGCGCCGACCTGCAACTGCACCTCGGGGTTGGCAGCGAGGTTCTTGTACCAGTGCGGGTGATCGGGCGCACCCCCGCGCGAGGCCACGATCAGGTAGCGGTCGCCGTCCTTGCCGTAGATCAGGGGCGTGAGGCGCGGCTCGCCCGTGTGGCGGCCCGTCGTCGTCAGCAGCAGCGTGGGCACGCCGCTCCAGATATGCCCGTCCGCGCCATTTGACGCGAGATAGCGCCGCGCGTGTTCCTGCTGCCAGGTCTCGGCCCTGGCCGCCGCCTCGCCCTGCTCGGCCATCACTCTCCCTCGCTTGCCGTCGGTTCCACCGCACGGACCTACTTCGCATCCTGCGCACGGCAGCGGCCCACTGTCCATGACCGCGCGCCGAGGCGAGCATGCGAGGCGGCACTGCCAATCCACGGCGCGCTCGGCCTATACTCAAAGCCGCCCCGCGGTGCGTCGCCGCGGCCGCGCCTGTGTTCAGCCGGAGACTGCGATGCTCAGCCCCTACCGTGTGCTGGACCTCACCGACAATCGCGCCGCGCTCGGCGCCCAGATCCTCGCAGACCTGGGCGCCGAGGTGATCACGATCGAGCCGCCCGGGGGCAGCCCCGAGCGCGGCGACCCGCCGGGAGCGAACGCCGGCCTGCAGTTCGCGGCCTACAACCGCAACAAGCGCAGCGTCACGCTCGACCTCGACGCCGCCGACGGCCGCGCAACCTTCCTCGACCTGGTGGCCACGGCGGACTTTCTCTTCGAGAACGACGAGCCCGGCGCGATGGCCGCCCGCGACCTCGGCTTCGAGGCGTTGCGGCAGCACAACCCGCGGCTGATCTACGTGGCGATCTCGCCCTTCGGCCAGGACGGGCCGTACCGGGGCTTTCTCGCGAGCGACCTCACGCTTTCGGCTCTCAGCGGCCAGATGGCGATGTACGGCGATGCCGACCGCCCGCCCGTGCGCATGTCGGTGCCGCAGGCTTGGCGGCACGGCGCCGCGGAAAGCGCGGTGGGCGCGATGGTCGCCTTGCAGCGCCGCACGCAAACGGGCGAGGCGCAGTTCGTGGACGTCTCACTGCAGGCGGCGCTGATCCTGACGGCCGTGAACGCCGCGATCGCATCGGCGATCCAGGGCAAGGACTTCAACCGCAACGGCAGCAAGGTGCAGCTCGGCCTCTACACCGCGCCGACGATCTTCGCCTGCGCCGACGGCTACGCGGTGCTCTTCTCGCAAAACCTCTGGCCGAAGCTCGTGGGCTGGATGGTGGCAGACGGCCAGCTGCCCGAGTCGTGGCTGAGCGACGTCAACTGGGCGACGTTCTTCCCCGACTTTCTCTCCGGCAAGCCGGTGAAGCATTCGTACGACGAGCTGGTGGAGTACGCCTCGGCCTATGTGGCGAAATTTCCAGCGCAGGCGCTCTTCCGTCGCGGCCTGGACGTGGGCGTGTTCATTGCGCCAGTGAACACGCTGGCGGAAGTGATGGCGTTTGACCAGCTTGAGGCGCGGGGCTACTGGCAGCCCATGCGCCTGCCCGATGGCCGCGAGGTGCGGGCGCCGGGGCCGTTCGTCCGTGCCAGCGCCACGCCGCTCCGCTACGCCCGCGGCGTGCCGGCGCCCGGCGAAGGCAATGCCGAGTTTCTGAGCGCCCGCGCCGCCGCGGGCAGCGTTCAACCGGAGCGCGATCCATGACGACAGACCCTTCGCTGCCCTTCGCCGGGCTGCGCGTGGCCGACTTCTCCTGGGTGGGCGTTGGACCGCTTACGGCCAAGTACTTCGCCGACCACGGCGCCACCACCGTACGCGTGGAGACCTCGCAGCCGCCGGACATTCTGCGCGTCAACGGGCCGTTCACGGACGGCGTCTTCGGCGTCAACCGCTCGCACTTCTTCGGCATGTGCAACTCCTCCAAGCTCTCGATCGCGCTCAACCTGAAGCATCCCCAGGGTCAGGCCGTGGCCCGCCGGCTGATCGCCTGGGCGGACCTCTACCTGGAGTCGTTCACCGCGGGCACGATCGCCGAATTGGGTCTTGGGTACGAAACGGCCCGCGCCCTGAATCCGGGGATCATCATGGCCAGCACCTGTTTGATGGGGCAGACGGGGCCGGCGGCGTCGCTTGCGGGCTACGGCACGCACGCGGCCGCGATCTCCGGCTTCGTCGAGATCACGGGCTGGCCAGACCGCGCGCCGGCCGGACCATACGCGGCCTATACCGACCTGCTGGCGCCGCGCTTCCTCGCCGCCAGCCTGATGGCCGCGCTCGATCATCGACGGCGCACGGGCGAGGGGCAGTACGTCGAGCAGTCGCAGATGGAGGCGGCGCTGCACTTCCTGGCGCCGGAGCTGCTGGCGTATCAGGCCAGCGGCGAGTTGCCACAGCGCCGGGGCAATCGGTCGCCGGATTCTGCGCCGCACGGCGTCTATCCCTGCCTGGGGGAAGACGAGTGGTGTGCAATCGCGGTCGAAACGGACGAGCAGTGGCAGGCGCTGCGCCGCGCCCTGGGCGAGCCGGCGTGGATGGCGGATCCGGCGCTCGATCAGGTCGCCGACCGCCTCGCCGCCGAGGAGACGATCAACCGCGGGCTGGCTGACTGGACCTCGCAGCGCGAGCGTTATGCGCTGATGGAACAGTTGCAGCGGGCCGGAGTGCCGGCGGGTGTGGTGCAGCGTTCCAGCGACCTGCAGCGCGACCCGCAGCTCGCGCACCGCCGCTTCTTCACGCCGCTTGAGCACCCGGAGATGGGCACGGTGCCCTACGAAGGGCACCAGTTCCGCATCGCCGGCTACGACGGCGGCCCGCGCCTGCCGGCGCCCTGCCTGGGTGAGCACACGGTCGAGGTGCTGCGCGATCTGCTGGGCATGAGCGACGACGAGATCGCGGAGGTAGCCGCCGGCGGCGCCCTGATCTGAATCAATCCGGCAGGCGGTAGGTCTCGCTTTCGCCGAAGCGCTTGTCGCGGATGTACTGGCCGGGGCTCATGCGCCGGCCGGCGGCCCAGGCCGCGAGATACTCCTGCTGACAGCGTGCGCAGAGCGTGTAGCGCTCCCAGCGTCGGCAGCCCGTGGCGGCCACCGCCCGTTCACAGCCGTCGCAGTAGCGCTGCTCGACCGGCGCCTCTACGCCGCCCGCGTGCGGCGCCGGTCCACCCGACAGGGCAGCCGGAATCTGATCGAAGGGCGTGACCATCGTCCTGCTCCGCGGTTCCGCTGGCAACGGGGAGAGAGCATCCGCGGGCACAGTAGAGCCACCGTCTTAGAATTTCCGTAGAACGGCCCTACTTCCCGCGCCAGGAGACATCACCCTTGCGGTGCCGCGTCAGCGCGCCGGCGTCCGCCAGATGCGCAGCTCGGTGTCTCCCATCTGCTGCGCGAAGAGGCCGGAGGGCGAGCTGGCATCCAGCAGCCGGCGCAGCTCTGCCTCGAAAGCGCCGGCCTGGGCGCCGAAGAGGTGGGGCGCCGAGCTCGACTGGGAGAGTTGGGCGGCAACGAGGTCATCGATCGAGCGCACGATCAACTCGCCGCCGGGAATCGTCACGATCTGCGGCTCCGGGAAGCCGGCGCGGCGCAGCACGGCCAGCTCGTCGCCAGGCGTGCCGTAGCGCAGCACGCCTTGCCCCGCCCTCCGCTCCGGGCCGAGGTAGCGTCGCAGCAGCGCATCGATCTGCGCACGCGGCGGCGCGGGGTGGGGCAAGAGGCCAGTGCTTGCCGCGCCGTCCTGCGGCGCACTCACTTGCACGAACGCCCCGCCCGGCTCCAGCAGCCTCAGCACGGCGGCAGCCACGCGGTCGCGCTCCATCCAGTGAAACGAGGCGGCGAACGTCGCCACGCGTACGCTGCCGGGACGCAGCGGCAGATGCTCGGCCAGCGCCTGCAGCCAGCGCGCATTGCCGATCTGCTGCTCGGCGGCGCCGCGCCGCGCCTCGGCCAGCATCTCCGCGTCGGGGTCGAGGCCGACGGCCTGCTCGAACAGGTGCGCCAGCCGCAGGGCGATGATCCCCGGGCCGCAGCCGACATCGAGCAGCCGACCACGGCCGTCGAGCTGCAGCGCCGCCGCCAGTACCGGGGCGAGGGCAGCAGGATAGGGCAGCCGCCCCTGCACGTAGTAGCGGGCGCTGCCTCGAAACAGCGTTGGATCCCACTGCCAGCCGCGCGGCATACGTTCCTCAATGAGCGTTATCAATGAGCGTTACCAATGAGCGTTATCGAAGCGCACGACCGGCGGGGCGCCCCTACTTTTCCGGCACGATCCAGCCGACGAACGGAGCCTCGGTCTCCAGGTCAAGCGCGGCCATGATGCGCGCAAGGTGGAAGTAGAGCGTGATCAGCATCGTCACACCCACGACCTCGCCGGGCGTGCGGCCGGCCGCGAAGGCGGCGTACACGGCGGCGTCGGGCCGGCTGGCGATCGCGAGCGCATCCACGTAGGCAAGCAGCGCCCGCTCGGCCGGGGAGAAGCAGGCGGCGTCCTGCCAGGCGCGCACGGCGTTGATCTCGGCCACACTCAGCCCTTCGCCGGTGGCGATGCGCACATGCTGGTGCCATTCGTAGGTGCTCTGTTGCGTGGCCGCGCAGCGCAGGATCACGATCTCGCGGGCGCGGGGCTGAGGCCGCTCGCCTGCCAGACACGGCGCGCGTTCAGCTCGATCGTGGGGTTGGTCATGAACACGCGCATGATATTGAGGACGGGGCCGCGCTCGGCCTGGCGGTCCCAGCGTGCCTGCAGCTCGGCGTCCAGCGAGTCGCGGGTGGGCAGCGGAATGCGCGCCATGAACGCTCACCTCTCGCAGGGGATGCGGGCATTCTAGCAGGCGGGGCGGAGACGCCGATCGCCGCGCGGCCCTCCGCCGCGTGCCGGGGCCAATCTCTCCTGCCGCGGCCGGCGTACGATAGAGTGAAGGGGTGGGGGCGGGGCGCCATGCAACTCGATCAGGACAAGCGCGCGGCGTACACGGCGGCCTATGAACGCTGGCAGCGGGATCTCGGCGCCCTGCACCGCGTGCTGCTCGACGGCGACCAGCTCGACCCGCCGCACTTCGTGGCGCTGTTGCGGCGCGAGAGCAAGTCCAAGGCGAAGTACGACGAGGTCCGCCAGCACGTGCTGGGCCTGCCCGACGCCTCGCCGGACGACGATCCCTTCGGCGAAAGCGAGGAGTAGCCCCGCGTGAGCATCGACGGCCTGTTCGGTCCCTTCGTGGCGTTTCTGGCAGGGCTGCTCTCGTTTCTCTCGCCCTGCGTGCTGCCGCTGGTGCCGGTCTACATCGCGCAGATGGCCGGCACGGCCACGGACGGCGGCGCCAGCCGGCGCGTCACGCTCACGCACGCGCTCAGCTTCGTCGCCGGCTTCTCGCTGGTCTTCATCGCGCTCGGCGCCTCGGTCGGCCTGATCGGCTACGGGCTGAAAGACCACCAGCGCGACCTGGCCGTGCTCGCCGGAATCTTCATCATCGTGATGGGCATGCATCTCACCGGGCTGCTGCGCATTCCCGTCCTCTACCGCACGTACGCGGTGCCCGTGGGCGCCGGCGCGGGCGGCGGCACGCTGAGCGTTGGCGGCGGCGCCGGCGGCAAACGCGCGGGCGGACGGCTGGCGGCGCTGGGCTACGGCCGCTCATCGCTGGTGGGCGCGGGCTTCGCCCTGGGCTGGACGCCCTGCATCGGTCCCGTGCTGGGCAGCATTCTTACTCTGGCCCAGGCGCA
>Ga0070730_10000973_pt1 | contig 29158 bp, 29 predicted proteins | sample Coa_R1_3_FD_66447 | JGI IMG/M metagenome (GOLD analysis project Ga0070730, IMG submission 66447) | Surface soil microbial communities from Centralia Pennsylvania, which are recovering from an underground coalmine fire - Coalmine... | ecosystem: Environmental > Terrestrial > Soil > Unclassified ... | reverse complement strand
GTGACTTGGCTAGTGACTTGGGTGTTGTCGGCGAGCGCGGTCGGCGTGGGCGCCACGTCGGTGCTGCTGATGACGATCGGCTCGGGTGTGGCGACCTGGATCGTAACCTGGCCTCGGCCGCTGACGACGCCGGTGACGGTGCGCTTGGATTGCAGGTTGAGCACACTGACGACGTCGCCCTCGGCGCCGTTGTCGAGCGCCTTGCCGCGCGTGGTGAGGTAAAGGCCGGCGGTCTGGAAGATCACCGTCACGGCCTGGTCGCGCTGCACCAGGTCGGGCTTGACCAGATCGGCGACCCTGAGCGCCTGGCCTGCGCGCATCGGATGGCGCATCTGCATGCCGAGCGCGCCCTCCCGCGTTGCGGCGTCGCCGCCGATCTCGGCCTTCGGCCGCCGCTCGACGATGATGTCGGAGGATTTCAGCATCTCGGTGCGCTCGACACTGCGCGTCAGCACGGCGGCCTCGACCGTCTCGATCGCAGTCCCCGTGAAGCGCAGCCGCGTCGGCGCGGTGCCGCTGTCGTTTCCGATCTCGAAAGTCACGTCGAAGCGGGTGGTGCGCTGATCGTAGTGCACCGCAGTCGGCTGCAGCGCGCCGGTGTTGGTGGCTTCCAGATGCAGGTCCTGCACGTCGCGGTCGAAGGTGAGCGAGAGGTTGGCGGCGTCGCCAAGGCCGTTACGATGCTCGAGCGCCTGGGTCACCGCGTCCTGGATGTCCTTGGCGGCGATGTTGCGCGCAAGGCGCGTCACCGTGACTTGCTTGATGTCCCTGGTTTCGACACCGATCACGTCATGCGCGCGAAGCGCGGCGAGCACCTGCGCGGCCGGCAGCGAGCCGGTGGTGCCGAGATCGGGCGCGCGGTAGATCGCGACCTGGCCCGCAGTGCCGGCGTTGTCGACGACGTCGCCGATGCGGACCACGTCGCTGGTGACGGTGACGTTGGCGCGCAACACCGGCGGCGCGATGGTTCCGGCATCGCGGGCCCAATCGGGCGTGGCGTCGTCGGAAGCCGCCAGCGCCGGCGCGGGAAGTGCCGCGAGGAGGGCAAGGCCAAGAAGGAGTAGGCGGAATCTCATCGAAAACCTCCCTCAGCGGAACAGCGCGGTGGTGGTTTGCATCATCTGGTCGGCGGCCGAGATGACTTTGGCGTTCATCTCGTAAGCGCGCTGCGCGGCGATCAGGTCGCTCATCTCCGAGACGACGTCGACATTGGCCTGCTCGAGGCTGCCCTGCGTGATCTTGCCGTAGCCCTCGGCGTTGGCGACGCCGTCCTGGGGTGGGCCCGATGCCGGCGTGTCGGTGAACTGGTTGTCGCCGACCGGCTGCAGGCCGGCCTTGTTGATGAAGCGCGTGAGCTGGATCTGGCCGATGATCTGCGAGGTGGTCGAGCCCGGCAGCGTCACCGAGACCTGGCCCTGCGCGTTGATGGTGATGCCGGAGGCGTTGTTCGGGATCGTGATGCTCGGCTGCACCGGGTTGCCCTGCGCGGTGACGATGCGGCCCTGGTTGTCCATCTGGAAGGTGCCGTCGCGGGTGTACTGGAAGGTGCCGTCAGGCATCAGGATCTTGAAGAAGCCCTCGCCCGTGATGGCGAGGTCGAGATCGTTGCCGGTCTGCGACAGCGTGCCTTGCGTCATCGTGCGCGGCGTGCCGACGGTCTTCACGCCGCCGCCGAGATCGATGCCGACGGGAAGGATGGTGCCCTGGTCCGACGACTGCGCGCCGATGCGGCGCACGTGCTCGTAGATCAGGTCCTGGAACGCGGCGGTCTGCTTCTTGTAACCGGTGGTGCGCAGGTTGGCGATGTTGTTGGAGATCACCTGAACGTTCAGTTCCTGTGCCGCCATTCCGGTCGCAGCGGTGTGAAGCGCTTGCATGTTACATACTCCTCAATTTTTGCGCATGATCTGATTCGGAAAACCGGTTCCCACTTTTCCGGATCATGCGCGATCAGGCCGGAACGTCGGCGAGCTGCTGGATCGCCGTCTTGTGCAGGTCGGCCTGCTGCGACAGCATGGTTGCGATGTTGGAATAGGCGCGGTTGACCTCGATCATCTGGCTCATCTCGATCACCGAGCTCACGTTCGACTTCTCGACGTAGCCCTGGCGGACCGCCGACTTGAGGTCCTGCGTCGGCGTGTCGGTATTGCCGGCGGCATAGAGGTTGTCGCCCTGCTTCAACAGCTTCTGCGCGTCGGCAAAGCTCACCACGCGCAGCTTGCCGCGGATCGAGTCCACGCGGGCTGTGCCTTCCACCACGGTGATGGTGCCGTCGGGAGAGATGTTGATGTCGTGATCGGTCGGCTGGAACACGATCGGGCCGGAGGTGCCGAGCACGGCATCGCCGGAGGCGGTGACGAGCTGGCCGACATTATTGAGGTGAAAGTTGCCGTCGCGGGTGTAGCGCTCGCCGCCCGCGGTCTGCACCGCGATGAAGCCGCCGCCGTCGATCGCGACATCGAGCGGATTGTTGGTCTGCTGCAGCGCGCCTTCGGTGAGGTCGCGGAAGGTGCCGCGGTCCTGGACGTAGGACAGGCGGCGATCGACGCCTCTGAAATTATCCTCATGCGCGCGCGGGGACAGATATTCCTCGAACAGCATGTGGTCGGCCTTGAAGCCGTTGGTGTTGACGTTCGCGAGGTTGTTGGCAATCACGTCGAGATGACGCAGAAGCGTCGTCTCTCGCGAAAGCCCGATGAGCAGCGCATTCTCCACCGGTGGTTCTCCCCTTGAAGCCCGGTCCGCGCCGCCGCTCTCCCAAGCGAAAGGCACCGACCACATCGAACCGTTCGGGCTCTCCCAAGCCGGGCGGTTCGCTAGAGGTCAGAGCGAAAGCCGTGCCAACCGGGAAACTCGCGTCTTTTCAGGTGCTTGGGTGTTTCGGAAGGCGCGCAAGAGGGCGGCAGAAAGGTCTTGTTGACCATGTTTGCCCGGCAACTTTTTCCTAGCGCGGGTGCAAACGAAAGATTCCATTAACCATTGTTACCTAGCGTCCACTCCCGGAGCGCGTGTCGCGCTGGGGGCGAGTGTATCGCGTGAGGTGAAGCTGCCTGGCTGGCATCCGGCTTGAATCGATCGAAACGGACCGAGCGGCCATGGCAGAGAACGAGACGGAAGGCGGAGAGACCACCGAGGTCGGCGCCCAACCCAAGAGCAAATTCAAGCTGATCGTGATGATCGTCTGCCTGCTCGCCCTGCTCGGCGGGGGTGCTGCGACCTGGTTCTTCTTCTTCCGCCACCGTGGCGACGACGCGCATGCGGAAGTCGCGAAGACGAAGCCGCCGGTCTTCGTCGACGTGCCGGACATGCTGGTCAACCTGACCGGCAATCCCGGCGAGCGCGTGCAATATCTCAAGGTGAAGATCGTGCTCGAGCTCAAGGACGAGAGGCAGGTCGAGGAGATCAAGCCGACCATGCCGCGGGTCACCGACATCTTCCAGACCTATATGCGTGAGCTCCGCCCGTCCGACCTCAACGGCTCGGCCGGCCTGTTTCGCCTGAAGGAGGAGCTGACGCGCCGGGTGAACAATGCGGTCGCGCCGGTCAAGGTCAGCGCCGTGCTGTTCAAGGAAATCGTGGTTCAGTAGCGGGACGGGGGCAGGACGATGGCGGGCAATGATCCAGTCGACCAAGATGCCATAGCCGCCCAATGGGAGGCCTCGCTCGACTCCGAGGATCCCGCGGCGGCCGCCGAAGCCGCCGGCGCCAACGAGCTGACGGAATCGATGGCCCTGCAATGGGCCGCGATGGTCGAGGACGGCAGCCGCGACTTCGGCACCGGCAAGAACAACGGCGAGCGCGTCCTGTCGCAGGAGGAAATCGACAATCTGCTCGGTTTCACCGTCGGCGACGTCAATCTCGACGAAAACTCCGGCATCCGCGCCATCATCGATTCGGCGATGGTGTCCTACGAGCGTCTGCCGATGCTCGAAATCGTGTTCGACCGCCTGGTGCGGCTCTTGACCACGAGCTTGCGCAATTTCACCTCGGACAACGTCGAAGTCTCGCTCGATCGCATCACCTCGGTCCGCTTCGGCGACTACATGAACTCGATCCCGCTGCCGGCGGTGCTCAGCGTGTTCAAGGCCGAGGAGTGGGAAAACTTCGGCCTCGCCACCGTCGATTCCAGCCTGATCTACTCGATGATCGACGTGCTGCTCGGCGGACGGCGCGGCAACTCGACCCTGCGTATCGAGGGCCGGCCCTACACGACCATCGAGACCCAACTCGTCAAGCGCCTGATCGAGGTCGTGCTTGCCGACGCCGAGCAGGCCTTCCGCCCGTTGTCGCCGGTGAAATTCACCATCGACCGGCTCGAGACCAATCCGCGCTTTGCCACGATCTCGCGGCCGGCGAATGCCGCGATCCTGGTCCGCTTGCGCATCGACATGGAAGATCGCGGCGGCAATATCGAGCTGCTGTTGCCCTATGCGACCATCGAGCCGATCCGCAGCGTGCTGCTGCAGATGTTCATGGGCGAAAAATTCGGCCGCGACCCGATCTGGGAAGGCCATTTTGCGACCGAGATCGCGCAGGCCGAAATCGCCGTCGACGCCGTCCTCTATGAATCCGATATCCCGCTGAAGCAGCTCATGAAGCTGAAGGTCGGCGATACCCTGCCGCTGGAAGTGCGCGCGGACGCGCTGGTGTCGGTGCGCTGCGGCAGCGTGACACTCACGGAAGGGCGGATGGGACGGGTCGGCGACCGCGTCGCCATTCGCGTTACCAAGCCGTTGCGCAAGCCGAAGATGACGCTTGCGATGTTCGAGAAGGCGGACGAGCAGAACAAGATGCTGGAGGCCCAATGAACCATTCATTAGGTGTGGCGATCGAAAGCCTGGTCGCGGTGCTTTTGCTCGTGACCATCGGCTACTGCATGCTGCTCAACAACCGCCTGAAGCGGCTGCGGTCCGACGAGCATTCGCTCAAAGCGGTGATCGCCGAACTGATCACCGCAACCGAGATCGCCGAGCGCGCGATCGGCGGGCTCAAGCACGCGGTGCGCGACGTCAATGAAAACCTCGGCAACCAGCTCGCCGCTGCGACCAGCATGTCGGAGCATTTGAAGCGCCAGCTCGGCGAATGCGACCAGGTGGTGCGAAGGCTCTCCAAGATCACGATCGCGGCGCGGCCGCAGGGCGCAGTCGAGCCCGAGCCCGAGCCGGCAGCGGCGACGCGGCCGCCACCGCCCAGGGCTTCCAGCGCCAGGGCGGTCGCCGCAGCCGCACAGGCATTCTCCGAACGACGAAGGTCCGGTGGCCTTGCGGCATGAAATCGTTTCGCAATATCCGCATCATTCCGGTGGTCGTCGTCGCCGTGTTTTGCCTTGCCGTGCTCAAGGTGGCGGGGCTCGTGCTCGATGGCGGCTATGTGTTCGACTACGATCCGCAGCGGACGACGTCCTCCTGGGCGCAGCAGAACCTGAATTTCCCCGGCGGCACGAAGCAGGTTGCGCAGGCGCCGAAGGATGACGGCGACGTCACCGGCACCGTTCAGGGCACGCCCAAGGACAAGCCGGCGGAAGACAAGCCGAAGCCGCAAGCGCCCGAGACCAGGCCCGACGGCGTCGTGGTTCATCCCGAGGACGAGCAGGCGCCGGTCTCTGCCTCCGAGCGCGCGATCCTGGAACGGCTGCAGCAGCGCCGGCAGGAGCTGGATACGCGCGCCCGCGAGATCGACATTCGCGAGAGCCTCCTGAGAGAGGCCGAGAAGCGGATCCAGTCCAAGGTCGACGAGATGAAGGCGATCGAGGCCAAGGCCGCGAGCGACAAGCAAGCGAAGAGCGCGGCCGAGAATGCGCGGCTGAAGGGCCTCGTCACCACCTATGAGAACATGAAGCCGAAGGACGCCGCAAAAGTGTTCGACCGGCTGGAGATGCCGGTCCTGATCCAGATCGCCTCGCAGATCGCCCCGCGGAATATGTCCGACATCATGGGGCTGATGAAGCCCGAGGCCGCCGAGCGGCTGACGGTGGAGCTTGCCCGCCGCGCCAGCGGCGAGAAGTCCGATCCCGCCACCGAGCTTCCCAAGATCGAGGGCAAGGTTCTGCCGCAAAAGTAGAATTTGGCCGGATATTTAACAGCACGTTAATTCGCCAAACCTAGACTCGAGGCCGAGATGGGCGAGGGCGCGCCGCAGCTTCGCGAGGCGCCGCGGCAGAACCGGAAGATTTCTTGAGGCGATGGCGCGAACGGCTGCCAGAGGATTTTGCTCGCAAGTCCGCAAGCTCCCGCGGGTCGCGCGTGGCTGCCTCGGCGCGGCAATGCTCTTCGTCGCCGCGCTCGCGTCTCCAACGTTCTCGGTCGCCGCCCCGGCGAGCCAGTCCGCGCCGCCTCCCGCGCCGGCCGCCGCAGCAAGCATGGCGCCCATCAAAGGCGAGGCATCGTTCACGCCTGCGAAGGGTTTTGCGCGACTGGTGTTCAAATTCTCGGAAGACGTCGCCGCCGATGTGACCACCGCGGGCTCGATCGTCGTGATCCATTTCGAGCACCCGGTCGACATCACGGCCGATCGCCTTGCCGAGTCCGTGCCCGACTACGTCTCCGGCGTGCGGGTCGACCCGGACGGCACGGCGCTGCGCCTGTCGCTCGCGCAGCGCGTCACCATCAACACCATGCAGGCGGGCGAGCGCACCTTCGTCGACTTCCTCCCCGATAGCTGGACCGGCCCGCCGCCGCCGCTGCCGATCGAGGTCGTGCGCGAGCTCGCCGCGCGGGCAAGGGCGGCCGAGCGAGCGCTGCGCCAGCAGCGCGCCGAGGCGATCGCAAAGAAGCGGCCGCCGATCCGCGTCCGCGCGCTGGTGCAGCCGACCTTCGTGCGCTTCGTGTTCGAGCTTCCCGACGGCGTCGGCGCGTCGTCGATCTTCAACGACCAGAAGCTCACGCTGTCGTTCGGTTCGCTCCTGACCTTCGATCTGGCGGATGCGAAGATCGCGGCACCTCCGAACATCGCTTCCATCACCCAGAAGATCGAGGGCAACTCGACGCTGGTCGAGATCAGCATGATCGGCGACGTCGACGTGCATTCGTTCCGCGAAGACAAGACCTACAATATCGACGTCGCAACGCCGCAGGGAAAAGCGCAGACGCAGCTCCTCCCCGTCGCCCAAGCCCCGCCGGCGTCTTCCGCCCCACCAAAGCCGAATGCGCAAGCCGCGCCCGAGCAGCATTCGCAAGCGATCACCCCGCCGACGTCGGAGACGATCGCCCATGAGATGAAGGCGGACGCCAAGCCCGGGCCGGCAGCGCCTGCGACGCCAGCGCAGGCACCGAAGGCTCAGGCGTCGCCACCTGCGCCCGAGGCCGCAAAGCCCGCAGCCGCCGCGGCGCCCGCGCCTGCGCAGGGAACGGCGAAGAAAGAGGCATCCCTGCCGGCTCCTTCCGCCGAAGCGCCGAAGATGGCCGAGGCGGCCAAGCCGGCGGTCCCTGTGCAGCCGGCGGAATCGCCGAAACCGGCGAAACAGGCGCCGGCGGCGGAAGCGACAAAGCCGGCGACGCAAGCGCCGGTGGCGGAAGCACCGAAACCTGCCGACGCGCCGAAAATGAAAGCCGAGGCCACAGCTGCGCCCGCACCGGTCAAGACCGCGCCCAAGGCGGAATCAAAAGCCGAGGCGAAGCCGGCCGAGGACCCTGTCAAGGTCGATGCCTGGCGCGACAGCGATGGCCTGCGCCTGACCTTCTCGTTTCCTCGCGTGACGCCGGCGGCCTCGTTCCGCCGCGGCGACACCGTCTGGCTGATCTTCGATTCCACCCAGCCGCTCGATCTCGAGCCGATCCGCTCCAAGGGCGCCGCCATCATCGGCGAGGTCAGCCGGATGCCGCTCGAGAACGGGCAGGCGATCCGGATGCGCCTCAATCGCCCGCAGATGCATTCGCTGTCCACCGACGAACGCTCACCCGGCACCGCCTGGACGCTCGCCTTTGCCGACAAGGTGCAGAACCCGCCGCAGCCCCTGACGGTGGTGCGCAACATCACCGATCCCGCGCTCGCCAACGTCGCCATTCCGCTGACCAATCCCGGCCGGTTGCATCGCTTCATCGATCCCGATGCCGGCGACACGCTGCTCGTCGTCACCGCCGCGCCGCCGGTCCGCGGCTTCATCAAGCGGCAGGATTTCGTCGACTTCGCGCTGCTCGATACCTCCCACGGCATTGCGATCCGCCCGAACTCCGACCATGTCGGCGTCGAGATCGCCGGTACCAAGGTCATCCTCGGCAAGCCCGGCGGGCTCACGCTGTCCTCGGTTGACGCCGCTGCCGAGCGCGCGCCGATTGCCGTGCGTCCGCTGTTCGACATCGAGGAATGGCACAAGAACCAGGTTGCAAATTTCATCGAGCGCAAGGATGCGCTGATGCAGGCGCTCGCCCGCGCCGAGCCGGACCTGCGCCCGCAGGCGAGGCTCGATCTTGCGCGCTTCTACATGGCGCGCGGCATGTATTATGAGGCCAAGGGCGTGACGGAAGCGGCGCTGGCCGATCCCAATCCGAAAAAGGACCAGGCCGTCACCTTGATGGTGCATGCGGTCGCGAGCATTCTGATCGACCGTCCGGACCAGGGGCTGAAGGACCTCGCGAGCCCCGCAATCGGCTCCAATTACGACTCGCAGATGTGGCAGGCCCTGGCGCTGGAGCGGCAGTCGAAGTGGGCTGAGGCCCGCGAGAAGTTCAAGAACGTCGCGTTCGCGATCGCCTCGCTTCCGCTCGACCTGCAGCGCATCATGACCGCGGATGCGATGCGCGCTTCGCTCGAGGTCAAGGACTATGCCGGCGCCGATGAGCGTCGCGCCGAGCTCGATGTGATCGGCGTCCCGCCGGAGATGCAGCCGGCGATCGCGGTGCTGCGCGGGCGGCTCGCCGAGGCGCTGGGCCACGACCGCGACGCGCTCGATGATTACAAGATCGCGGTCAATTCCGATGACCGCAAGGCGGCGGCCGAAGCCAAGCAGCTTCAGATCGCGCTCTTGCAGAAGCGCGACGAGATCAAGCAGGACGACGCACAGCGCGAGCTGGAAGTCTTGTCGATGATCTGGCGCGGCGACCGGATCGAGGTGAAGACGCTGCAGATGTTGTCGCAGATCTATATGGACACGGGTCACTATGCCGAGTCGCTGCAGGCGGCGCGCAGCGCGACCCGGCTCGAGCCCAATTCCGAGTCCTCGCGTGCGGCGCAGGATCGCGCGCAGGCGCTGTTCTCGCAGATCTTCCTGACCTCGAAAGGCGACAGCCTGCCGCCGATCGACGCGCTCGCGATGTTCTACGAATTCCGTGAGTTGACGCCGATCGGCCGCCGCGGCGACGAGATGATCCGCCGCCTCGCCGACCGGCTGGTCGCGGTCGATCTGCTCGACCAGGCCGCCGAGCTCCTGCAATACCAGATCGACCACCGCCTCGAAGGCTCGGCCCGCGCGCAGGTCGCGGCCAGGCTCGCGATGGTGTACCTCGCCAACCACAAGCCCGATCTTGCCATCACCGCGCTGCACGCGACCCGTATCGCCGATCTCTCCGGCGAGCTGCGCCAGCAGCGCCTGCTTCTGGAAGCGCGCGCGCAGAGCGACATCGGCCGCTACGACCTCGCGCTCGACATCGCCTCCAACCTTACCGGGCGCGAGGCGATCCGGCTCCGGTCCGACATCTATTGGGCGGCGCGGCGCTGGCGCGAGGCCTCCGAGCAGATCGAGCTCTACTACGGCGACCGCTGGCGCGATTTCAAGCCGCTCAATGCGGCCGAGAAGAGCGACATCATCCGTGCTGTGGTCGGCTATGCGCTTGCCGAAGACGCGATCGGCATGGCGCGCTTCCGCGAGAAATATGCGCCGCTGATGAGCGGCGAGGCCGACAAGATCGCCTTCGATGCCGCAAGCAAGCCGCGCGCGGCCTCCACCGGCGAGTTCGCGGCGATCGCGAAGATGGCGGCCGCCGTCGACACGCTCGACGGCTTCCTGCGCGACATGAAGGCCCGCTTCCCCGACAACACGGCGCGGGCGCCCGCGGCCGACCTCAGTCCGACCGGCTCGCTGCCGCCGATCCCCGCGAGCATGCGGCGGGCACGGGGTTAGCTCCCCTCGACATCGCACACGCGACGCGTCAACCTGTGGAGACAATCCGGAAGGACCGCGCGCATGAGCAAGCCCGTCAAGACTGAGGCCGAACTGATCGAGATGGCGAAGGCCGAACTGAGGGTGCATGCCGACCCGCCGGAGGGCATGGTGATCTCGATCATCCGCGACGGCGATAGCTGGGAGTTCCGCGCGCGCGCCGGCCACGCGACCGAGGCCAAGCCGGGCTACCCCGAGGCCGTCGCAATGCTGGTGCAGATCGGCGATCATCTCGCCAAGCAGTATGATGTGAAGGGGTAGGGGAGGCGCCTTTAACGAGAATAAGGAGGGGTGCCGGGAGCGATGAGCACGGGGTTCGGGCCTAGCCGAACGCGGTGCCCGTCATGGATGGCCGACTCGCGACTCGAGCCCACCAATCCGCCAGGCTTGGGTATTGCTGAACCATCTCCCGTCCCTCAGGCGCCATCTGGAAGTAATCGAGCATGGGCGCGAGATAGAGATCGGCCAGCGACAATTGCCGGCCGGCGAGCCATGGCTTGTCGGCCATGAGGTCTGACAGAGCCTTCAGGCAAGTCCTCGCTTTCGGAATGGCCGCCGCAAGCCTGGCCTCGTCAGTGACAGCACCCCGTTTGGGCTTGGAGATCCGTTCGACATAGACGCCCCACACCAGCTGCGGATAGGCATAGTTATCGGCGATGCTGATCACCTGATTGCAGCGCGCACGCTCCCTGACGCCCGCAGGCTGCAGCGGCGGACCTTCGAAGGCTTCATCGACATAGCGGGTGATGGCGCCGGTCTCGTAGAGGCAAAAGCCTGCGTGCTCGAAGGCGGGAATGCGGCCAAACGGATGCAGGTCGAGATAGTCCGCCGGCGGACCTTCGCTCGCAAAGATGTCGACCGGCACGAGCTCGTAGTCGACGCCCTTCTCGGCGAGCGCGAGCCGCACGATCCGCACATAGACGCTGTAGGGGGCACCGTAAATGAACGGCTTTTCCGTCATCATCCTCTCCGTTACGCTATTGCCTTGCGTGTGATTCTTCGTTCAGGCCAGAGGGCATGCCGCCGGAAAAGCGCTCCATGCTTCTCCGAGGACCTCTCGCCAACGTCATGATATGATGGCAATCATTTGAGTGGTTGCGTGAGTGTTCACGACCACATCGGAAATGGGTGCACTTTAGGAACCACGCGGGGATTCCGGGATTGGCCTTCAGATGAATATTCACTTCTGGCATGCAACATTTGTTGTATTCGCTGTCATGCTGCCAATTTCCATCATCGGCGGTGCTCACGCTCACGATCATCAGCACCCCGAGCTGAACGGTTGGTATGAGAGCTTGCACAGTGGCAAAGGGCCCTGCTGCGACGGCACTGATGCGAAGCGCGTTGATGACGCCGATTGGGAATCCAAAGACGGCCACTATCGCGTACGCATCGATGGCGAGTGGGTTGATGTTCCGGATGAGGCTGTCGTGGATGGACCGAATCGCGCCGGTCGTACGATGGTATGGCCTTACTATCTGGATGGCCATCCGAAGCCGCGCTGCTTCATGCCGGGGAGCATGGGCTGATAACGCAGCGTCAGTGCACAGTGAGCCAGACCGCGGCCGGCGCGGCGAAACGGCCTGAACGCGAAGACACTATCTTGTGAAATGGGAGCGGTCGGCTATGCCGTGGAGGCGAGGATCAAAAATCCCGCCGTTGCGGCAACGCCAAGCGCGGTGCGCAAGGCATGCATCTTGCCCCAGCGAACGATCAGCGCGCGCGACTCACTGCTCGCAGTCTCGATCGGCCAGGCGTCGATCCGCTTGTTGGTCGGCAGCATCACGACGAGGGTGTAGGGCCAGTTGGCGAGGATCACCGCGGCGGCGACGGCCCAGCGCCAGTCGTGCAACTGCCAGCTTGCGATGAAGCCGAGGATGGCGGAAATCACCGCGAGTGAAGCTTGCATGGTGAAGCCGCGCGCATAGCTCGGCTTCCATTGTTTCAGCAAAGCCTGGTCGTCGAGCGCGAGCCGCGCCGGCTGCTCGGCGAAACCGACATAGAACGCGGCGCCGGCAAAGGCTGCTGCGGCCACCAATGCAATCAATCCGGCAATCATGGTACGCCTCCATCGTGATGGGTCGATGGCTTAGATGGATATTGACAATAAATTGTCAATATGGAAACATATTGTCATGAAAACGAACCGCTCCTCCGAACAACCCGCTGATGCGCTGACGTTGCTGATCCTCGAAGTGTTTCGCCTCAATGGAACCCTGATTGCCTCCGGCGACCGTCTGGTCGCCGATCTCGGTCTCACCAGCGCGCGCTGGCAGGTGCTCGGCGCGATCGCGCTGTCAGAAGCGGCCGAGCCCGTGGCGCGGCTCGCCCGTTCCATGGGGCTGCACCGACAGGGTGTGCAACGCATCGTCAACGAATTGAAGGCGGAGGGGATCGTCGCGCTCGACGACAACCCGCATCACCGTCGCGCCAGGCTCGTGCGGCTGACGAAGAAGGGCGAAGCGCTCTATCGGGAGGCGGATCGGCGGCAAAAGCCCTGGGCCAAGGATTTGGCGAAGGGGCTGGATGCGAAGGCGATCGTCGCAGCGCACAGGCTGCTGCAGTCGCTGCGCGAGCGCATCGAGCAAACGTTCGACGAATAGGCAGCATCGAACACATCGCCGTTCCTTTGCAAGGCAGACGAATGCGCATCGCCGCTTCTGATTGCACGCAAAGTGCAGTCTGGAGCGGGCGATGCCGTATTCGTTGATTTGCGTGAAAGCGTCCGCTAGCGGCGCACCAATGGGCGTTGCTGCATCGGACGAGTGATGACTAGTGCCATGCTGCCGCTGCCCTCGCGCGGCTCATTTGCCGGGCGCGATACCATCGAACTACTCGTTCCCGGAGATCAAGCCGTGCGCCGCAGCGGCCTGGAGCAGCGCGTTGACGTCAATATTGTTGTTCGTCAGATGCTGGGAGTTCGCAGGGGCGAACGCGACAACATTTCCCTGGCTGGCGATCGCCCACTTCATGCCCTGAAAATCCCAGCTTGTCGTCGTGCCGACGTTCGGGGCGTGGGAGTTCTGCATCGTCAAGGACTGCGGAGTGGTGGGCGCACCGGGTCCCGCGGCGGGCGTTGTCGCGGTTGGATCCGCGCTGCTGGCGTCAGTGCTCGTGGTGCTCGGATTAGGCGTGCCACTGGCCAGGGCCGAGAAGAACTCACGAAAGTTCTTGTCGTGAGCCAGGACCGCGTCCAGGGATCGGAAACGAGACATTCTGTTCTCCTGTTCAAGCCCCTCGGTAGTGCCGTATTCGCTGATTGCGTGAGGGCGTCCGCTAGCGGCGCCCCTGGTGGGCGCCGCTGCATCGGAGGCGTGATGGCTAGTGCCACATGTGCTCGAAAGACTGCACCTGGTGCTGAACGTAGGCCATCAAATCATGGATGGCAGCGTCGTGGCCCAAGTGCGCTCCGGCGTCATGATGCGTATTCGACGCAGCGTCCCGACCGCTTGCGGTCGCCGCAGGATTGGAGGCCTGTGTCCCGCCAGCGGGCGCCGTTCCGGCAGTGACCGTCGTGCCGGCGGTGCCCGTCGTGCCGCTGGTGTGCGCCGTTCCATCAGTGTCCGTCGTCCCGCCGGTATGCGTTGTGCCGCCGGCGTGGTGATGGTGGTGATGATGATGATGAGTTGTTCCGCCAGTGCCCGTCGGATCGCTGGTGCCGGTGGTGCCGCCGGCGTGCGTCGTGCCGCCAGTGCCGGTCGGATCGCCGATGCCGGTGGTGCCGCCGGCGTGCGTCGTGCTGCCGGTGCCCGTCGGATTGCCGGTGCCGGTGGTGCCGCCGGTGTGGTGGTGCGTCGTGCTGCCAGTGCTCGCCGGATCGCTGGTGCCCGTGGTGCCGCCGGTGCTCAGCGGATCCTTTACCACGATGGACTGCGCCGCGCTCGATGAGTTGGCGGTGTGGTCGGTTGCGGTGACCGTCAGCGTCGCCGTCGGATGGCCGTGACCCTTGTAGTTGGAAGCCAACGAGAGTCCGCTGTTCACCTCGTCGGCCGTCAGCGTGATGTTGCTGCCGCTGAAGGTTTTGTGGTCGAGATTGTCCGTGATGGACTCGTACTTCGGCAGGCCGCTGATATTGACCGTCACGTTGTCCCCGGTCGTTGGCACGCTGACGCTTAGGCCGAGATCGACGCTGTGACCGGGGCTGACCGACAGCGAATGGGCGGCGACGGTGACCGCAGGAGCCGTTCCGGTCCCGCTGCCACTCGAGGACGAGCTTCCCGTTCCGGTCCCGGTGGTGCCGCCCGATGCGGTCGAACCCGATCCGGTGCCCGTGGTGCCGCCGGAAGTCGAGCTACCGGAGGAGGACCCGCCGGAGGTCGAACCGCCGGTCGATCCCGTGCCGGTGCCGGTTGTGCCGGTGCTCGCCGTACCAGTGTGATCGCCGTCGTAATTCACCGTGAACGAGTTGATGGTCATGCTGCCGCTGCCCTCGCGGGGCTCATTGCCGAGCGCGATGCCATCGAAATACTCGTTGCCGGAGATCACGCCGTCTGCCGCCGCGGCCTGGAGCAGCCCCTTGAGGTCGATCGTGTTGTTCGTCAGGTCGTGGAAGTCCGCAGGGGCGAACGCGACGATATTGCCCTGGGTGGCGATAATCCATTTCATGCCCTGTGCGTCCGTGAAGGTGTGCTGCGGCAAGTTGGAGAGCCAGTCCTGCACATAGCCCGGGCTGTGAGCGTAGACTTCGATCTCGTGCTGGACGGTCGATTGGTCCCCATCCGGCGTCGACGTCAGATAGCCATCGTACATGGCATCATACTGGTCGGTTTGGCCGGAGAGCGAGATGTTCTGGCTCAGCGTAAGCGTCTTGAGGTTGTTGACCTGCTCCGCCGTGACGCTGGTCGCCGGCGCGGGGAAGCCCGCATAATCGCCGTAGAACACGGCCGGGTAGGAGTACACGTTGTAACCCCCCGGCGTATTCGGAAAATTCCAGCTGATCGTCGTGCCGATGTTCGGGGTGCTGGAGTTCTGCATCGTCAACGATTGCGTAAAGTCCGTTCCGTTGACGAGGTTGCCTACATCCCAGGTCGAGTTCATGGCCCAGTAAGGACCGCCATTGGTGTTGGCGGTGTCATAATCAGCCGAGATCGTGGTGGACATTCAGTTCTCCTGTCGAAGCCCCTCGCTTGCAGCGACAAATTTCGGGGCTTGATGACCAGACAAAGACAGGAGGACGGCAGAATATCACCGGGAAGGGGCAATTTTGCGATTGAGTGCCGGCGCGGTAGGTAAGTTCATACTAAACACTCGCGCCACTTCCTCTTGGCTGCACGCAAGTGAACGCGAGCTGAACGACGCGGCGCTTTAGCGCCGATCGTATTCGTCGGGGCCCATCGCCCAGGACAATTGATCGTGGCCGTGGGCATAGGTGCGGTTGGTCTGCGCGGGATCGCGGTTGACCAGCGGCCGCAGATACATCGGGTGGGTGGCGCTGCGCACCTCGTGCTCGATGGTGAAGAGCGGCTTGCCGCTTTCGAGATCGACGATGTCCCTGAAGCGGTATTGGTATTGATTGTCTTCCTGCGAGACCAGGCCGCGCTTCAACAGGCGCTGGTACGGGCCGGAGAAATTCGTGATGTAGATCTGCACATGGTGGCCGTCGAACTCGGCTTGCGGCGAAGTCGTTTCGCGGAATTGCAAGTACTGGTCCTTGCCGACCTTCGCGCGCGCCATCGTGCCATCGCCGTTCTTGAGCTCGGCGGGGATGTCCATGATCTCGGGATAGAAGGCGGAGATCGCCTTCGCCGTGCCGGCCGGAACGTCGAACTCGACATAGGGAATGCCGAGCGTGATCCGGCCGAACCGGTCGGCATCGGGCTCATGGACGCGCAGGCGATTGCCCCAGGGACAGGTCGCCTCGACATAGTCGTTGTGCTCGCGGAACGAGAACGCGGTGCCGGCAAGCTTGGGCGCTACCGCGGTGAGGCGTTCGAGCAGGGCCTTCCGGCCTGGGATCACGAGACCGGTATGGCCGCGCAGCACCTGCGCCTTGCCGGTTGGCAGATGAAACTGGCTGCGACCGACATTCACCCACATGTTGCTGTCGGAGACCATGAGATAGGGGTCGCGGGTCAGCCCGAGGCCCGTGATGTAGAACAAGGTCGCCAGCCGCTGGTCGGGGACCTGGACGTTGACGTGCTCGAGGTGGATCGCGTTGCCGAGGTCCTCAGTGGAGCGGTCGAAATGCTGCTGCTGCATGGGCGCGTTTCCCGGATATTTTGGCGCCCATCATAATCAAGCGTGGCGCCGTTATCCAATGCGCCGGCGGGATAGCTACCCCCCGTAGCTCTGCACCAGGCTGCCGGCGACCAGGGACCAGCCGTCGACCAGCACGAAGAAGATCAGCTTGAAGGGCAGCGACACCACGACCGGCGGCAGCATCATCATGCCCATCGACATCAAGACCGACGCCACCACGAGGTCGATGATCAGGAAGGGGAGGAACAACAAAAAGCCGATCTCGAAGGCGCGCTTCAGCTCCGAGATCATGAAGGCCGGCACCAGGATGCGCAGCGAGAGCTGATCAGGGGTGGCCGGCGGCGGCTCGCCGGACAGGTCCGTGAACAGCTTCAAATCCTTCTCGCGGACGTTCTTCTCCATGAAGCCGCGCAGCGGCACCGAGGCGCGCTGCAGTGCCTCCTCGACCGTGATCTGGTTGGCGATCAGCGGTTTGATGCCGTCGTCATAGGATTTCTGCAGCACCGGCCCCATCACGAAGGCGGTGAGAAACATCGCGAGCGCAATGATCACGGAGTTCGGCGGCGCGGTCGACGTGCCCATCGCGGTGCGCAGCAGCGAGAGCACCACCACGATCCGGGTGAACGAGGTCATCATGATCAGGATCGACGGCGCGATCGAGAGCACCGTCAGCAGCGCGATGAGCTGGATTGCGCGCTCGCTGACGCCGCCATTGCCGCCGCCGAGATTGATGCTGATGTCCTGGGCGTGCGCCGCCGTGGCCAGCGTGACTGCGGCGATCAGGGTGGTAAGGATTAAAACTCTACGCGGGCGTTTGGGGACCTTCACGAAGACGACGACTTCGGACGGCCGAGCAGCGAGGCCATCTCGTCTTCGAGGTTTTCAAAACTGGTCTTCGCCGGAGCAGGGGCGGCCTGCGGCTCGGCGCGCGCAGGCCGCGCGGGCGGCGGTTCGGGCGCGACCGGGGGCGCCTCGGTAGCCGGTGTGGCAGGCCGGCGAAGCGCGGCTTCGAGACGCTGCGCCATCTCGGCGAGATTTTGGTCCGCGCTTGCGGGTGGTTGCGGCGCAGGCGGGGGCGGCGGCGGAACGACGACACGTTCCGCAGCGCGCATCGGCGGCGCCTTGGGCGCTTCGCTCTGGCGGGCAGGGCGCGGCGCCATCGTCTCACCGCGCGGCATCATTTCGCTGCGCGGCAGCCGCGGCGGCAACTCGGGCCGCGGCTCGGTGCGGGGTTCGGCTCGCGGCTCGATGCGCGGCTCGTGCCTCGATTCGCCCCTTGATTCGGCCCTCGCATCGACCCTTGACTCGACTCTTGACTCGGGGCGCATCGGCATCGGCTCCGGCGAAAAACCGGCGAGCGGCTCGGCGCGCCGCTCCGGAACGGGGATCGGCGGCGGCGCCGGACGGCGCATCTCCTCGGCAAAGGCGGGGCGGGCCGGGCGCGGCGGCGGCTCCGGCATCTGCGGCTCGCCGTGGGCGTCCTCGCCGTTGGTCCAGGCGTGCGCGTCCGGCAGCGGCGCGATCCGCGGCGGCGGTTCGGCGCCGACCGGCCGCTGCGGCAACTGATCCCTTGCGGCCACGGCGCGGACGATGTTGGGCTCGACCACGATATCGGTGGGACCGCCGATCATCAGGAGATGCTCGACATTGTCGCGCCGGACCAGAACCAGGCGGCGGCGCCCGTCCACAGCGGCAGCGTCGATCACGGCAAGCCGCGGCATTCGTCCGCGCTGCGTGCTCGCGCCCAGGCGGTTGCCCGCGAATCGGCGCACCAGCCAGGCGGCGAGGCCGATCAGGCCAAGCACCGCCACGAATGCGAAGATGAAGGTCAATGTTCCCGACATGCTTTGTCCCGCCAAATAACGCTTTTCTCAGGCTGGGCAGCCGCACACGGCGCCCGATGGCGACCATGACCCGAGAACGCAACGAACTCTTAACCCCTCACGGCAGGAACTGCCGTCCCAACTCCTTAATAACCCATGAATCGGTTGGGCCAAAACGACTTCTTGGGATTTGATAGAGCCGCGCAATCTTGGGGTTAACGCAGCATTCGTGGCGAAAATGCGCTCGATCGAGGCTGCTCGGGCGCCACTCCGTAGGATCACGGGGCGATCTTCTTGCAAGCGCGAGCCGCACCTTAACCGCCCGTTAACCATACACGCGGCAAATTCTGCCTACCTCGCAGGGGACGAAGCCCTGGGCCAACAGCGGAGCGGCGCGATGTCGATCAGCGATCTTCCAGCCTTATCGGCGTTGCGTACCAAGATGGCCTGGCACCAGGAGCGCCAGCGCGTGCTCTCCGAGAACGTCTCCAATTCCGATACGCCGAATTTCAAGCCGCGCGACCTGGTCGCGCCGACATTCAACGCCGCCGGCGCGCGGACCGGATCGATGGGAGATCTGGCGATGATGCGCACCTCCACCGGCCACATGGCGCCGCCGGGCGGGGGCGGCCAGACCTTCGACGTCAACGGCAGGGTCGGCTTCGAGACGCGGCCGGCGGGCAACGCAGTCAGCCTGGAGGAGGAGATGATGAAGGTCTCCGCCAACCAGATGGACTACGCCGCCATCACCACGCTCTACAGCAAGAGCCTGCAGCTTCTGAAGACTGCGATCGGCAAGTAGGGCGAGCGATTAAAGGAAGAGCATCATGGCCGATGATATCAGCGACTTCACGCGATCGATGGGGATTGCGACCTCGGGCCTGCGCGCGCAGGCCGGCCGCATGCGGGTGATCTCCGAAAACATCGCCAACGCCGATTCGACGGGATCGAGCCCCGGCGCCGATCCCTATCGCCGCAAGATTCCGACCTTCGTCTCCCAGCTCGACCGCACGCTGAACGCGAGAACCGTCGGCATGGGCAGGATCGTGCCCGATCAGTCGGACTTCCGCACCAAATACGAGCCGTCCAATCCGGCCGCCGACCAGAACGGCTACGTCAAATATCCCAACGTCAATCCGCTGGTCGAAATGACCGACATGCGGGAGGCGCAGCGATCCTATGAGGCGAACCTGAACATCATCGGCGCGACGCGGCGGATGATCCAGCGCACCCTCGACATCCTCAAGGCATGAACAGGAATTTGTGAGACATGGCCTCACCGACAGTTGCCGCCAACGCCTATGCCAATCTCGCCCGCATTCTCGACAGCGCCGGCCCCGGCAAGGGCTCGGACGCCGGCGGGCCGTCGTTCTCGGCGGTGCTCAAGGACGCGCTCGGCAGCGTGATGGAAACAGGCCGCAAGTCGGATGCGCAGACCATGGCGATGGCGTCCGGCAAGGCCAACGTGATGGACGTGGTGACGGCGGTCGCCGACACCGACGTTGCGGTATCGACGCTGGTGTCGGTGCGCGACAAGGTGATTCAGGCCTACGAAGACATCATGAAGATGACGATTTGACCCTTCTGCCGTCATTGCGAGCCAACGGGTCGCGCGAATGCGCGCCCGATGACAAGCTCAGCGAAGCAATCCATAGCGCAGCAATCGTTCTGGATTGCTTCGTCGCCTCGCTCCTCGCAATGACGAAGGCGACGTGCACGATAGAGTGAAAAGGAAACAAAAATGACCGGTCCCGAAACCCTCGACGTGGCGCGCGATGCGATCTGGACCATCGTCGTGGTCTCCTCGCCCCTGATGGGGGTCGGCCTCGTGGTCGGCGTCGTGGTGTCGCTGTTTCAGGCGCTGACGCAGATCCAGGAGCAGACGCTGGTGTTCGTGCCGAAAATACTTGCGATCTTCGTGACGCTGATCCTGGCGCTGCCGTTCATGGCCGATGCGATGCACGCCCATATGATGCGGATATCGTCGCGAATCATCGGCGGCTGATGCAAATTGGGGTATGCGCCTTGACGTCTCCCTGCTGCCGGCCCTTGCCGCGGCCTTCATACTGATGTTCGCCCGCATCGGCGCGATGGTGATGCTGCTGCCGGGATTGGGCGAATCCAGCATCCCCGTGCGCATCAAGCTTGCGATCGCGCTCCTGCTCACGCTGATCATGCTGCCGCTGCACCGCGCGGCCTACCATGTCGACATGACGTCGATCACGGCGCTCCTGGTGCTGATGGTGCATGAGATCGTGATCGGGATCGTGCTGGGGGCGACCGCGCGCGTGACGCTTTCGGCGCTGCAGGTCGCGGGTTCCATTATCGCCCAGCAGATGGGCCTCGGCTTCGTCACCTCGGTCGACCCGACGCAGGGCCAGCAGGGGCTCCTGATCGGCAACTTCCTCACCATGCTCGGCATCACCATGCTGTTTGCGACCGACAGCCATTATCTCGTCATCGCCGCGCTTGACTACAGCTACAAGGTGTTCTCGCCGGGCGAGACCATGGCGAGCGGCGACGTCGCTGCGCTCGCCACCCGCGCGTTTGCCGCCGCGTTCAAGATCGGGCTGCAGCTTTCCGCGCCGTTCCTGGTGTTCGGCCTCGTCTTCAATATCGGGCTTGGCGTGCTGGCGCGGCTGATGCCGCAGATGCAGGTCTATTTCGTCGGCGTGCCGCTCTCGATCTTCGCGGGCTTCCTCATCCTCGCGCTGGTGCTGACGGCGATGATGGGAACGTTCATGGATTATTTCATCCACGTCATGCACGATATGATGCCGCTCAAATAGGATCGCTTGACCGATGGCCGACGAAGGCGATTCAGACGACAAGCAATTAGACCCGACACAAAAGCGCCTTGACGAGGCGCTCGAGCGCGGCGACGTCGTCAAGAGCCAGGAGATCAACACCTGGTTCATCATCGCGGGCGGCACGCTCGTGATGTCGACCTTCGGCGGCTCGATCGGCACCGGCATCCTGGTGCCGATGCGCAATCTCATCGCCAATGCCTGGATGATCCGGACCGACGGCCCCGGACTTCTGGCGCTCGCCAAGAGCCTGGAATACGCCGTCATCGCCGCGATCGGCCTGCCGCTTTTGATGCTGGTGATCGCCGCGATCGCGGCCAACATCGTGCAGCACCGCCTGGTGTGGTCGGGCGAGCCGCTGAAGCCGAGCTTGAACAAGATCTCGCCGATGGCAGGCGCCAAGCGCATCTTCGGCAAGCAGGCGGCAGCGAATTTCGGCAAGGGCCTGTTCAAGGTGATCGCGCTTGGCGCGGTGATGACCGCGATCCTGTGGCCGGAGCGGATGCGGCTGGAAGCGATGGAGCACATCGATCCGACGGCGCTGCTGACCATCACGAGCTCGCTCACCATGCATCTGCTGGGCGCAGTGGTGGCGATGCTCGCCGTCGTCGCGATCCTCGATTATCTGTTCCAGTACCGCACCTGGTACGAGCGGCAGAAGATGTCGCAGCAGGAGGTGAAGGAGGAGTTCAAGCAGTCCGAAGGCGATCCGCACATCAAGGGCCGCATCCGCCAGATCCGCGTGGCGCGGATGAAGAAGCGCATGATGGCGGCGGTGCCGAAGGCTTCCGTGGTCATCACCAACCCGACGCACTACTCGGTCGCGCTGCAATACGATCGCGGCATGTCGGCGCCGGTCTGCGTCGCCAAGGGCGTCGACCACATCGCCTTCAAGATCAGGGAGGTCGCGAAAGAGCACGACATTCCGATCATCGAGAATGTGCCATTGGCGCGCGCGCTCTATGCCACCGTCGAGATCGACGAGGAGATTCCGGTCGAACACTACCATGCGGTCGCCGAGGTCATCGGCTATGTCATGGGTCTGCGCCGCAACCTGTCGGGGCGGCGGGTATCATGAGCCGGTCGGCTGAAACCCGCCTAAAATGCCCGCAAAACGTCAAATAAAGGCCTGATGCCCTTGCGTTTGCAGGCCCGATTCAGGCACTCAGGAATCCGCGCGGCAGGAATCACGTCAGGAATCACGTCAACAGCCGCAACGACTGGAGGGCCGGGTTCCCCGCCATGAACGCCCAAATCGACCTCGATCCGACGCCTGAGCCGGCGGCCGCGTCCGAGCCGCCGCGGCGGCGAGGCTCGATCGTGCTGGTGCTGCTGGTGGCGGGCGCGCTGGTTGCGGTCGCGGTCGCGCTGATGACGATCGGGCGCAACCAGGCGCAGCCCTATATCCTGGGGCTCCTGGCTGTGCTCGCGATGGTCGGGCTGTTCAATCTGTTTGCCTTTGCCGCCGGCATCATCCGCTTCGCCGACCGCAAGGCGGACGATCCCGTGACGGGCCGCATCCCGGATCACGCCTTCGAAGGTCTTGCCGTCACCGACGCGCGCGGCCATGTCGTCTATTTCAACGGCGCGTATCTGGCGCTGACCGGCGCCACCGGCGCGCAGGATGTACGCCCGGTGGAGCGGGTCTTCATCGGCAATCCCGATGTGTCGGAAGCGGTGTTCCGCCTGCTCAAGGCCGCGCGCGAAGGCAAGCGACAGCAGGAGGAGGTGCGCATCGCCTCCCATGACGGCGGCTCGGGCCGGTGGCTGCGCATGCGGGTGCGCCCGCTCGGCACTGGCAAGCGCGACGCCAAATACGCGGTGTGGTCGATCGCCGACATCACCCGCGACCGCGAGCGCCAGGAGGACGTGTTCCAGGAGCTGCAGCATGCGATCGAATATCTCGATCACGCGCCCTGCGGCTTCTTCTCGGTCAACCCCGCGGGCGAGCTCGCCTACGTCAACGCGACGCTCGCGAACTGGCTCGACTACGATCTCGCCGAGATCGGATCGGGCGGCTTGAAGCTGACCGACATCGTCTCCGGCGACGGCGCCTCGCTCTTGACCTCGATCGTCGCGGTGCCGGGCGAGGTGAAGACCGAGGTCTTCGACATTGATCTCAAGATGCGCGGCGGCAAGACCATGCCGGCGCGGCTCTACCACAAGCTCGCCTTCGGCGCCGACGGCGTACCGGGTCCTTCGCGTACGCTCGTGATCAGCCGCGCCCGCGACGAGCGCTCCGATCCGGAGCGCGCCGCCGAAGTGCGCTTCTTCGACCATACGCCGATGGCGATCGCGACCGTCGACCGCGGCGGCAATGTGGTGCGCGCCAATGCCCGCTACGCGAAACTTGCGCAGGGCCTCAACGGCGACGGCGCGTCGGCGAAATCGATCTTCCGCGCGGTCAACGCGCGCGACCGCTCCAGGCTGATTGCCGCGATCAACCAGGCCGCGGAGGGGCAGGGCGACATCGCCCCGGTCGAGGTGATGCTGGAGGGCGCCAAGGAGCGCTGGGGCCAGTTCTTCGTCACCGCGGTCGAGCAGGATGAGCGCGAGACGGAAGGTGCCATCGTCTACATGCTCGAGACCACTGAGCGGCGTGCGCTGGAGAACCAGATCAACCAGTCGCAGAAGATGGACATGGTCGGCCAACTCGCCGGCGGCATCGCGCACGACTTCAACAACGTGCTCTCCGCCATCATGATGGCGAACGACTTCCTGTTGAACGCGCACAAGCCGACCGATCCGTCGTTCCAGGACATCATGCAGATCAAGCAGAATGCGACGCGCGCCGCGACCTTGGTGCGGCAGCTGCTCGCGTTCTCGCGCCGGCAGACGCTGCGGCCGCAGGTGCTCGACCTCGGCGATTCGCTCTCCGATCTTCGCATCCTGCTGCAGCGGCTGATCGGCGAGAAGGTCAAGCTCGATCTCATCCATGGCCGCGATCTCTGGCAGGTCAAGGCGGACGTCTCCCAATTCGAGCAGGTGATCGTCAATCTCGCGGTCAATGCCCGCGACGCCATGCCCGACGGCGGCAAGCTGACGGTGAAGACCGCGAACGTCACGGCAAGCGAAGCCGCGCAGCTTGCCTACAAGGGCATGCCGGCTGCGGATTATGTGCGGATCGATCTCACCGACAGCGGCACCGGCATTCCGGCCGAGATCAGGGACAAGATCTTCGAGCCGTTTTTCACGACCAAGGACGTGGGCAAAGGCACCGGGCTCGGACTCTCGACGGTCTATGGCATCGTCAAGCAGACCGGCGGCTTCATCTATCTCGACTCCGAGGAGGGCAAGGGGACCACGTTCCATATCTTCCTGCCACGACACCAGGGCGGCGAAGCCGAGGCCCAGGCGGAGCCGCACGCCGCCAACGGCGCGGCAAAGGAGGAGGCGGGTGGCGAGCCCAAGGCGCCGCGTCCCGATCTCACCGGACAAGGGACCATCCTCCTCGTCGAGGACGAGGAGGGCCTGCGCTCGCTGAACGCGCGCGGCTTGCGGTCGCGCGGCTACAGCGTGATCGAGGCCTCCAACGGCATCGAGGCGATGGAAGCGCTGGAGGAAAAGGACGGCGCCATCGATCTCGTGGTCTCCGACGTCGTGATGCCGGAGATGGATGGCCCGACGCTGCTGAAATCGATGCGCGGCCGCAATCCCAATCTGAAAATCATCTTCGTCTCCGGCTATGCCGAGGACGCCTTCGAGAAGAGCCTGCCCGAGAACGAGCAGTTCGCCTTCCTGCCAAAGCCCTTCACGCTGACCCAGCTCGTCAAGGCGGTGAAGGAGACCATGGCGCCACAGTAGGTGTGTTCGGGATATACGAAGTGTTCTCCCTCGTCATGGCCGGGCTACGACCCGGCCATCCTTCAATGGAAAAGTGATCTTTTTCGATGGACCCCGGGGTCAAGCCCCGGGGGTGACGATAGTAAAGCGCGACCGAGCGCCGCAGTAGCCGGTTCCCGCGGGTGGCTTCACTTTCCGTAACGGTTGCCCATCTTAAGGGCGGTTCCCCACCGGGGATTTTTAGGAAGATCCAACATGAAGTTCACCCCTCGCATCCGCGGGTTCGTCAAGGCGATCGCCATCGTGTTGTCGCTGGCGCTGCCGACGCTTGCGGTCACGTCCGCCGATGCCCGTATCGGCGGCGGCTTCTCGTCGGGCTCGCGTGGCTCGCGCACCTTCTCCATGCCGCGCTCGACCAACACGGCCCCCAACATGGCGCAGCCGTTCAACCGCACCTTCAGTCAGCCGAACAGCCCCGGCATGAGCTCGCCGACGGGCCGCGGATTGTTCAATCGCGGCGGGTTGCTTGGCGGTCTCGCGGCGGGCTTCCTTGGCGCCGGCCTGTTCGGCATGCTGTTCGGCGGCGGGCTGTTTTCAGGCATCGGCGGCTTCTCGTCGATCCTGGGCCTGCTTTTGCAGATCTTGCTGATCGTGTTCCTGGTACGGATGGCGATGTCGTGGTGGCAGCGTCGCCAGATGTCGGGGCCGGCCTATGCCGGCGCGGGCGGCATGGGCAACACCAGCAATTCGAATTTCGGCGGCATGGGCTTTGGGCTGGGATCGGCCAGCGCGCCACTGCAAATCCAGCCCGCCGACTATGAAGCCTTCGAGCGGATCCTGGTCGAGGCTCAGGCCGCCTATTCCAGCGAGGATATCGGCCGGCTGCGGACGCTAGCGACGCCGGAGATGGTGACGTTCTTCACCGAAGACATGCAGCAGAACCGCGCGCGCGGCCAGGTCAACAAGGTGTCCGGCACGCGGCTGTTGCAGGGTGATCTCGCCGAAGCCTGGCGCGAAGGCGACAGCGACTATGCGAGCGTCGCGATGCGCTTCTCGATGGTCGACCGCTATGTCGACATGACCTCCGGCCAATTGATCAGCGGCAGCGAGCAGCCGGTCGAGGTCACCGAGGTCTGGACCTTCGTGAGGCCGCGCGGCGGCGACTGGATGCTCTCGGCGATCCAGCAGACCAATTGATGCTCCAAAGCCGTAAGGAAACAAAGGCGTCGCGGTTCCGCGGCGCCTTTTTCATTTGGGTCGCTCCGTGCCGGAATAAGCATTGTCGCTGCGTGTTCAACGCAGTGCCTGCGTGCAAAATCACAAAAGCAAGCCCAAGTGGAGGAACAGATGAGCTTTCCCGTGAAGACTGTCCCTGTCGCGGCCGCCCTGACATTCGGACTTCTCGCGGCTGCGCCCGCTTCGGCGCAATCCGCCAACACAACGTTCTTCCTGACGAGCCATGGCATCGGAAACGGCGGGAATCTCGGCGGCGTGGCCGGCGCCGACAATCATTGCCAGACGCTGGCGCAGGCGGCTGGCTTTGGCGCGCCCAAGGTCTGGCACGCCTACCTCTCGACCCAGGCCGCCGACGGCAAGCCCGCCATGAATGCGCGCGACCGCATCGGCAAGGGGCCGTGGCAAAACGTCAAAGGTGCGATGATCGCAAAGGACGTCGCCGACCTTCACAGCGCGGGCAATAATCTGACCAAGGAGACCGCGCTTACCGAAAAAGGTGAAGTCAACAACGGCATCGGCGACAAGCCGAACCGGCATGATGTGTTGACAGGCTCGCAGCCGGACGGCACCGCCTTCGGACCCGATCAGGATCGCACCTGCAAGAACTGGACGAGCAGCACGCAAGGGGCGGCGATGGTCGGTCATTCCGACCGCAAGGGCCTGCGCGACGACGATGTATCAAGATCGTGGAATTCGTCGCATCCCTCGCGCGGGCCGGATGGCGGTTGCTCGCAGAACGATCTGAAGAGCACCGGCGGCGATGGGCTGTTGTACTGCTTCGCGGTGAATTGACGCCGCTGCGACTAGCACCCCCTTGGCATGGTCCGGGCTCGACAAGGCCGAAGAACGATTGTTTTCTCGGTTCGTTGTCGGACGTGGGCCGTTGAGGCCGTGAAAGGACCGGGATCGTCAGATGAAATATGAATTGTATTACTGGCCCTATATTCAGGGCCGCGGCGAATATGTCCGGCTTGCGCTGGAAGATGCGGGCGCCGCCTACGTCGACGTGGCGCGCGGCAGTGGCGGCACGAGCGCGATGATGCGCATGATGGGAGAGGGCGCGACGCCGCCGTTTGCGCCGCCGTTCCTGAAAGCGGGCAAGCTCGTGGTCGGTCAGACCGCGAATATCCTGCACTACCTCGGCGCGCGTCATGGCCTTGCGCCGAAGACCGAAGCGAGCAGGCTATGGGTGCACCAGCTCCAGCTCACCATCACCGATCTCGTGCTGGAGATTCACGACACCCATCATCCACTCGGGCCCTCGCTCTACTACGAGGATCAGAAGGCGCCGGCGAAGAAGCGCACCGATGAATTCTGGAACGAACGCGTGCCGAAATATCTCGGCTATTTCGAGGACCTGGTGAAGGGCAATGGCGGCTTCTATGTCACCGGGCGGCGCATCACCTATGTCGACCTCTCGCTGTTCCAGATCGTGGAGGGCCTGCGCTATGCGTTCCCGAAGCGCATGAATGCGTTCGAGAAGAAAATCCCCCTGCTCCTGGCCCTGCGCGATCGCGTCGCCGCGCGGCCGAAGATCAGGGCCTATCTCGAAAGCGAGCGCCGGATTCCTTTCAACGAGGACGGCATCTTCCGCCGCTACAAGGAGCTGGATTTGTAGTTGGCTCGATCGCCGCCGCTTGCCTTACCTCTCCCCAGCGGGGAGAGGTCGAATTGCGAAGCAATTCGGGTGAGGGGCGCTGACCCACGAGAGAGTGTAACCCCTCACCCGGATTGCATCTAGCGATGCAATCCGACCTCTCCCGATGGGAGAGGTCGACTCGCGACAACGTTATCGGTTTCTCCCGTCGATCGGCGTCATCGCCAGCTTGGCCAGCTCGATGCCGTCGATACAGCTCACATTCACCGCCACCACCGCGGTCCCGTCGGTCTTCTGGCCGCGCGCGAACACGTCGACGCCGCAATCCTTGCAGAGCTGATGGCGGATGGCGTGCTTGTTGAAAAGATATTCCTTCAGGTTCTCCTCGCCGGCGCGGAGCTGAAAGCTCTTCGGCGAGAGAAAGGTGAAGTGCAGCCCTTTCTTGGTGCAGATCGCGCAGTTGCATGCGGTCACCATCGCTAGATCCGTGGTGCACTCGAACCGCACCAGGCCGCAATGGCAGCCGCCGGTAAAGTTCCTTTCGTCGGGCATAGGTCTGCTCTCCTTCGCCGCGCAGCGTATCAAGCTCGCGGCATTTTCCGGCAAGTTTGCGGCGCGGTTTCGCGCAGGGGTTTGTTGACAGATGCATAAGTATTTGCTTATATATTGCCATGACCTCTGCTGCACAACTGACTGTCGTGATGAAGACGCTGGCTGATCCCACGCGGCGGGTGGTGTTCGAGCGCATCGCTGATCATCCCGAGGTCGCGGCCACCGCGCTGGTGAAGGGGCTGAAAGTGTCGCAGCCGGCAGTGTCGCAGCATCTGCGCGCGCTGCGCGAGGCCGGTCTCGTCGCGGAGCGCCGCGACGGACGGCACATCTATTACCGCGCGGCGCCGAAGGGGCTTGCGCCGCTGATCGACTGGCTCAGCTACTACGAGGCGTTCTGGCGCGAGCGCTTCGAAAATCTGGAAAAATTGCTGGAGGAAGACGAGTGATGAGTGAGAAACATGCGATCGTTGTCGAGAAGGTGCTGCCCTATCCGCCGGAAAAGATCTGGCGCACGCTCACACGCAGCGACTTGATCGCGAAATGGCTGATGCCGAACGATTTCGAGCCGGTGGTCGGCTATCGCTTCACCTTCAGGACCAAGCCTTTGGGCGACTGGGATGGCATCGTGCATTGCGAGGTCTTGCAATGCGATCCGCCGGTCTGCCTGCGCTATTCCTGGAAAGGCGGCTCGGACTCCAATCCGGATTATGGATCGCGCCTGATCTCCGAGCTGACCTGGACGCTGACCGGGGTCGACGGCGGCACACATCTGAAGATGGTGCATGACGGCTTTGTCTTCCCGGGCAACCGCTTCGCCTATGACGTGATGGGCCCGGGCTGGGTCAAGGTGATGGATGCAATCACGCGCGTGACCGCGGACGCGCCCCGCGGAGTCTCGGCGGCGTAGAAACTTTTATTGGCGCATGATCTTTTCGGAAAACCGCTGCACACTTTTCCGGATCATGCGCTAGGCGAGCTGATCGACCCGCGTGCCCTGTCCGGGCGGCAGTGGCGGTTTTGGCGGCGGCTGATAGGTGCTGTTGTCGCCGTTGCTGCTCGCCGCTGTCTG
>Ga0070730_10000972_pt1 | contig 29176 bp, 26 predicted proteins | sample Coa_R1_3_FD_66447 | JGI IMG/M metagenome (GOLD analysis project Ga0070730, IMG submission 66447) | Surface soil microbial communities from Centralia Pennsylvania, which are recovering from an underground coalmine fire - Coalmine... | ecosystem: Environmental > Terrestrial > Soil > Unclassified ... | reverse complement strand
CTGGCCGGTCTGCCTGGTCGCCGCGTCCTACATGCAAGTCATACAGCTTGTGAAGAGCTACATTGTTCGACTGCCGGCGGAAGATCGGGATGCAATCCTCGGCGAAAACGCCGCGCGCTTCTGGCGGTTGAAGTCGCGCTGACCGGAACGTCCGCTACACGAATTGTTTTACAATACCGGACGACTGGCAGAACGATGGTGTCCGCGATCCCAAAATCAAAATGCCTTCCAATGTCCTCCAACTCGACCCGCGCGATAATATCCTGATCGCACTGCGCGATCTGAAGGCGGGAGAAAATATCGTATTCAAGGGCCATTCATATTCTCTGACCAAGAACGTTCCCGCGAAGCACAAGTTCGCCACACTCAATCTTTCGATCGGCGACGATGTCATCATGTACGGCGTGCTAGTAGGAAGAGTAGTAACGCCAATCGCGAGTGGAGAGTTGCTGACAACTGCCAATCTCCAACATCAGTCCGCGCCTTTTCACGAACAATCGTCCACATTTCATTGGACTCCGCCCGACATCTCCTTTCGCAAGCAGCAGACGTTCCTCGGATATCACCGGAGCGATGGCCAAGTCGGTACCCGCAATTACTGGATCGTCGTTCCCCTTGTCTTCTGCGAGAACAAGAACATTCAGGTTTTAAAGCGTGCTCTGGAAGAAGAGCTCGGCTACACTGCTCCGCAACCGTATCGCCACCAAGTGGCCGACTTGGTAAGCTCGTATCTGCGGAAAGAAAACGATGCCTCAGAGGAACCCGCTCCTCGCAATCGAGTCTTCCCTAATGTTGACGGTGTTCGCTTCTTGCTGCACGAGGGCGGATGCGGCGGAACTCGCGAGGACACCCACAACCTCTGTGGCCTGATCGCAGGATACATTCACCATCCCAACGTTGCCGGAGCCACGGTCCTCAGCCTGGGATGCCAGCACTCGCAGATCGGGATTCTTCGCGAAGAAATTCGCAAACGAAACCCCAACTTTGACAAGCCGCTGGTGATCCTCGAACAGCAACGTAGCGGCACGGAAGCCGCGATGATGTCCGAGGCGATCCGCCAGACTTTCGAGGGCCTCATCGAAGCCAACAAAGCCGAGCGCGCTCCTGCTCCGCTCTCAACTCTCTGTGTGGGCCTCAAATGCGGCGGCTCCGACGGATTTTCGGGCCTCTCGGCAAATCCTGCCATCGGCCACACCTCCGATTTGATCGCTGCTCTGGGCGGAAGGACGATCCTCTCGGAGTTCCCCGAGTTATGCGGGGTCGAGCAGGAACTGATCAATCGCGGCACCAACCCTGCAGTCGGCAACCGCTTCGCACACTTGATGCGCGACTATGCCGCCAGGGCCGCAGCCGTGCACGCCGGCTTCGATATGAATCCGTCACCCGGCAACATGCGCGACGGCCTGCTTACCGACGCCATGAAATCCGCTGGCGCAGCCAAGAAGGGCGGCACCTCGCCCGTCACCGCCGTGCTTGATTATCCCGAATACTCGACGGAACCAGGCCTCAACCTGCAATGCACTCCAGGGAGCGATGTAGAATGCGTCACGGCCCAAGTCGGTGCCGGAGCTTCCGTCGTACTCTTCACCAGCGGCCTGGGCACGCCGACCGGAAATCCGATTACTCCAGTCGTCAAGCTCTCCACTAACTCCGAACTCGCCCAGCGCATGTCCGACATCATCGACGTCGACACCGGGCCGGTCATTTCCGGTGATAAAACCATCCAGCAGATGGGCGAGACCGTCCTCGACTTCACGATTCAGGTCGCGAGCGGCGAGGTGCACACGAAGGCCGAGCAAAAGGCGCAGGAAGATTTCATTCCCTGGAAGCGAGGCGTATCCCTCTGACCGACCCCGGCGCCAGCACGCAGGCTTTTCGCCTCGACGAAAAAGTAGCCGTGATCACGGGCGGCGGCAGCGGCATCGGACGCGGCATGGCCATCAAGTTTGCCGCCCACGGCGCGCGCATTCACATTCTCGATCTCAACGAATCCGCCGCTTCCGAGACCTGTCGGAAAATCACTGCCAGCGGCGGTTTCGCCTGCGCCCACCTCTGCGATGTCACGCACTCCGCCGATGTCGATTGCACACTCAAAGAGATTTGCAGCCGGGAACGCATCCATATCCTTGTGAACAATGCCGGCATCTCGCATATCGGCACAGTCGAGACCACCACCCCCGAAGACTTCGACCGCCTCCTGCAAGTCAACGTCAAAGGTTTCTACAACTGCATGCATGCCGTCGTGGGCCACATGAAAGATTCCGGTGGAGGGGTCATTCTGAACATGGCATCCATTGCAGGTTCAGTCGGCCTACCCGACCGCTTTGCCTACTCGATGAGCAAAGGTGCGGTCATCGCGATGACTTATTCGGTAGCGCGCGATTATCTGCCGCATAAAATTCGCTGTAACTGCATTTCGCCGGCCCGCGTTCACACTCCGTTCGTCGATGACTATTTGCGGAAGAATTATCCGGGGCGGGAATCTGAGGTATTCGAGAAACTCGCGCAATCGCAGCCCATCGGGCGCATGGGCCAGCCTGAGGAAGTCGCCTCACTGGCTCTGTTTCTCTGCTCGGACGAAGCTGCTTTCATCACGGGCGTGGATTATCCGTTCGATGGCGGATTCATGAACCTGCGAGGCTAGTTCAGACCATGGACCTGCAACTGAAAGACAAAGTCGTAATCGTCACTGGCGGGGCCAAAGGAATTGGCGCTGCCATTGTCCGAGAGTGCGCTAAGGAAGGTGCGATCCCTGTTATCGTAGGTCGCGATGCCGCGTCGGGCAATAAAATTCAGAGCGAGCTTCAGAAGCAGGGGTCGAAATGCGGCTTGATCACGGTCGACCTCTCAACTCCCGAGACTTGCGCCCCATCCGTCGAGAAGGCTCTGCAGCAGTTCGGCCGCATTGACGCGTTAGTGAACAATGCCGGGCGCAACGACAAAGTCGGCCTCGAACAGGGCAATCCACAGGAATACATTGCCTCACTCAACCGCAATCTCGTTCACTACTACGCGATGGCCCACTATTGCCTGCCGCACTTAACAAAGTCGCACGGCTCCATCGTCAACATTGGCTCCAAAACCGCCGTCACCGGCCAAGGCAGCACCTCCGGTTACGCATCTTCGAAGGGCGCCATCATGGCCCTCACCCGCGAGTGGGCCGCCGAATTGCTTCCCTATGGCATCCGCGTGAACACGGTCATACCCGCCGAAGTCATGACTCCGCTCTACCGCAGCTGGCTCGACACTTTTCCGAATCCTGATGAAAAACTAAGCCACATCATCTCCAAGATTCCCCTGGAGAAACGTATGACTACGTCGGAAGAAATCGCAGCCATGGTCGTATTCCTCATATCGGCACGATCCAGCCACACCACAGGCCAGCACTTATTTGTTGACGGAGGCTATGTTCATCTCGACCGCGCCTTGACCTAATCCATGAGAACGTCAGCCCCCATTACTGAACGCCGCTACATCGTGCCTCTGGCGCTGGTCACGAGCCTGTTCTTTCTCTGGGCCATCGGCGTCAATATCAATGACATTCTGATCCAGCATTTCCGCAAAGCATTCGGTCTCAGCGATTTCCAATCTTCCTGGATTCAAGCCGCATTCTTCGGCGGATACTTCCTCGCCGCTCTTCCCGCCGGTTGGCTCATGCAGCGTCTCGGCTACAAGCGCGGCATCCTGATTGGCCTGCTGGTCTGTGCCACGGGCGCAGCACTGTTTATCCCGGCCGCTTCTGTTCAGGTTTATGGATTCTTTCTCTTCGCGCTTTTCGTGATGGCTTGTGGCCAGTCCGTTCTCGAAGTCGCCGCGAATCCCTACGTGACCACACTCGGTCCCGAGCAGAGTTCCGAGCGCCGCCTCAACCTCGCTCAGTCGTTCAATGCCACTGGAGCCGTGCTGGTCGCTCTTCTTGGATCCCGATTCATTCTCTCTGGCATCGAGCACACACCGGCCGAACTCTCCGCCATGACTCCCGCGCAACTGATCGGCTATCGCACCTCCGAAGCCAACATGGTGAAGACGCCGTACCTGCTCATCAGCGGCATTTTTTTGTTCGTGGCGCTGGTCATCTTCTTCACTCATCTTCCCGAAATCCGCGAAAGCACCGACAATACAGGTGCACATGGAGCCAGGCTTAGTGGCACGCTCGGCTTTCCACATCTAATAAAGGGAGTGGTTGCGCAATTCTGCTATGTTGGCGCCCAAGTCGGGGTCGCCAGCTTCATCATCCGTTTCGTCGAGTTCACCATGCCCGGCACGCATGAGAAAGCCGCCGCACACTATCTCCAGGCCCACTTGGCCGGATTCATGATTGGGCGCTTCACCGGTTCAGCCATCATGCACAAGATCGCCCCACCCCGCCTGCTGAGCCTCTTCGCTGGGGGCTCGTTGATTGGCCTTCTGGTTGTCTTGTCTGCCTCAGGAACCGCGCCTGCCTGGGCCATCGTGCTCATCGGATTCTTTCACTCGATAATGTTCCCGACAATTTTCGCGCTGAGCATCAAGAGCCTTGGCTCCTACACAAAACTCGGCTCTTCCCTGCTCGTCATGTCGATCATCGGCGGTGCAGTTTGCCCCGCGATCATGGGCCGAATCTCCGACGCGTGGAACATACAGCACGCGTTTGTTATTCCACTGCTCTGCCACGCTTACGTTTTCTACTTCGCTATGTGGGGATACCGCCCTACAGCCACGAGTGACGCCGCAACCCTGGCGATTCCCGCCACCGAGGTCGAATGAAACGCCGCTATTGCCTCACCCTGGATTTGAAAGACGATCCCAAACTGATCGCCGAATACAAGCGCTACCACGAGAAGATTTGGCCCGAGATCACCCGCAGCATCAACGATTCCGGCATCGAGGACATGCAAATTTATCTACTCGGCACGCGCATGTTTATGATCATGGAGGTCAACGACTCTTTCTCATTCGAAGCCAAGGCAAAGGCGGATCAAAGGAATCCCAAAGTGCAGGAGTGGGAACAACTCATGTGGAAGTTTCAGGAGGCCTTGCCTGAAGCGAAGCCCGGAGAAAAGTGGCTGCTGATGGAAAAAATCTTTTCGCTGGAGAAATAGACTTTCTATCCCACAACATTCACCAATGTCCCCACGCCGCTGATCGAAATACGAATCTCATCCCCATGTGCCAAGGTAAACGAATCCGGTGGGATAATCCCGGTTCCAGTAAGCAGAAATGCTCCGCTAGGGAACACATTATCGCGATAAAGATACTCAACCAAGCTCGAGAGGTGGCGCTTCATTGCGCTCAGCCGTGTTGAGCCAGAATATACCTGTGCACGCCCGCGCAAGATCTCAAGCCGAATTTCGGTCGAAGGCAATGGCGATTCCGACGAAATCACAACTCCCGGGCCTAACGCGCAAGATCCGGTGTAGACCTTGGCTTGCGGCAGATACAGTGGGTTCTCACCCTCAATATCCCGCGAACTCATGTCATTGCCAATCGTGTAACCCAAAATCTTTCCCGTCGGGCTGATCAGCAAGGCCAGCTCTGGCTCGGGCACCGACCATTTCGCGTCGCTTCGAATTCCAACTTTGCCGCCCTGTCCGACCACCCGGCTCGCCGTTCCCTTGAAAAACAGTTCAGGACGTTCAGCTGTGTATACTCGATCGTAGAAATCCCCGCCACCCGCCGTCTTTGACTCCTCCATCCGCGCATCGCGGCTGCGGTAATAGGTCACGCCTGCCGCCCACACTTCCTGCGCACCAATCGGCGCAAGAATTCCAAACTCCTTTACGCGCTTGTTGAGTGCGCTCTCCTTGCGGATACGCTCCCGGAGGTGCTCCTCAAGATCATCCCGCGCAACCAACTCATCCAAAGTGCTTTCGAGGAGGTAGCACTTCTCCCCGCACTCAACAATGCATCCGGATTCCGTTCGATAAAGCAGCACACGCTCGGACATAAGCGGCGATTCTACACGAGTGATCCGTGTCTTTTTGCGAATCAAGGTCCCAGAATGGCATCTCATTACAGAAAATTCACAACCAACCATTGTCACCGACGAGTTCCCCAGCATAGGCTATCCAGAAGGAGTGATTTATGAGTACCGTGGAAGAAACCAGCCTCCCAGCCGAAATTCTAGAACTGAGTCCTTATTCTCCGACCCGCTCCACCATAGCTGGTAAGCCGCTGAGCGAAGAGGAACTGCGCGACACAGAAGAGTACTGGCGCGCCTGCAACTATCTCAGCCTTGGCATGATTTATTTGCTGGACAATCCCCTGCTTGAGGAACCACTCCGCCCCGAGCACATCAAGAACCGCTTGCTTGGCCACTGGGGATCCAGCCCCGGCCTCTCTTTCATCTACGTTCATCTGAACCGGCTGATCAAAAAGTATGACCTGGACATGGTCTATCTCGCCGGCCCCGGGCACGGTGCGCCCGGAATTTTGGGTCCCACGTATCTCGAAGGCACATATTCGGAAATCTATCCTGAAAAGAGTTTGGACCCGGATGGCTTGCGCGAATTCTTTCGTCAATTTTCCTTCCCCGGAGGTATTGGCAGCCATTGCACTCCTGAAACGCCCGGATCGATTCACGAAGGGGGTGAACTCGGCTACGTACTCTCGCACGCTTGCGGAGCCGCATTCGACAACCCCGAACTGATTGTTGCCGCAGTTGTCGGCGACGGCGAATCCGAAACCGGCCCGCTCGCGACCTCCTGGCATATCAACAAATTTCTCAACCCTGCCCGGGATGGCGCTGTTCTGCCTATCCTTCACCTGAACGGATACAAGATCGACAATCCCACGCTGCTGGCGCGTGTATCTCACGAAGAGCTTGAAAACCTGTTCCGCGGTTACGGCTGGACGCCTTACTTTGTTGAAGGCTCCGATATTGACAGCATGCATCAAGCGATGGCCGCGACCACCGAACGCTGCGTTGAGGAGATACGCTCGTTCCAGCAGTCAGCCCGCAAGAACGGCGTCTCGGAACGTCCGCGCTGGCCAATGATCGTCCTGCGCTCACCGAAAGGGTGGACCGCGCCTCGCGAAATGGAAGGTCATTACCTGGAAGGTTTCTGGCGCGCGCACCAGGTGCCGCTGCCGGCTGCCAAAAAAAATCCTGAGCAACTCCGCATTCTGGAGAATTGGATGCGCTCGCAGAAGCCCGACCGCTTCTTCGATGGAGAGGGAAAGCTGGCTCTAGTCTTCCGCGAGCTAGCGCCCACGGGCACGCGCCGCATGAGCGCTAACTCCCACGCAAATGGGGGACGCGTAAAGAAGTCTCTTCGCCTCCCCGATTTTCGTGACTACGTCAACCCGACCGAGAAGCCCGGTACTACCCAGGCCGAAAATACGCGCCCGCTCGGCCGCATGCTGGCCGATGTCATGCGGATGAATCCGAAAAACTTCCGCGTCTTTGGTCCTGACGAAACCACTTCGAACAAGCTCGACGACCTCTACAAGGTCACCAAGAAAATTTGGCTCGAAGAGCGCTTCCCGGAGGACAACGATGGCGGCAATCTGTCCATCGACGGCCGCGTCATGGAAATGCTCAGCGAGCACACGCTCGAAGGCATGCTCGAAGGTTACCTCCTCACCGGCCGCCACGGCTTCTTCTCCACCTACGAAGCCTTCGTGCATATCATCGATTCCATGTTCAACCAGTACGCCAAGTGGTTGGAGATCTGCAACCACCTCTCGTGGCGCGAGGCGATCGCTTCACTGAACCTCTTGATCACCTCCACCGTCTGGAGGCAGGATCATAATGGCTTCACCCACCAGGACCCTGGCTTCCTGGACGTCGTCGTCAACAAGAGTGCCAACGTCACCCGCATCTACATGCCACCCGACGTGAACTGTCTGCTATCGGTCGCCGATCACTGCCTCCGCAGCCAGAACTACGTCAACGTGATCGTCTCCGACAAGCAGAAGCACCTGCAATACTTGAGTATGGACGCCGCCATCACTCACTGCACTAAGGGCATCGGCATCTGGGATTGGGCCAGCAACGACGAATCTGGCGAGCCCGATGTGGTCGTCGCCTCGGCTGGCGACATCCCCACGCAGGAAGCTCTCGCCGCAATCGCTCTGCTGCGGAAGGAATTCTCCGATCTCAAACTCCGCTTCATCAACGTCGTCGATCTCTTCAAGCTTCAGCCGACCAGCGAGCATCCCCACGGACTACCCGACCGCGATTTCGATTCCCTCTTCACGGTCGATAAGCCGGTTATGTTCAACTTTCACGGTTATCCGCAACTGATTCATCGGCTGGCATACCGTCGGACGAACCACCACAACATCCACGTCCGCGGATACAAAGAGCAGGGCAACATCAACACGCCTCTGGAACTGGCGATCAACAACAACGTAGACCGATTCAGCCTTGCCATGGATGTAGTAGATCGCGTGCCTCGCCTGCAAAAGATCGGAGGCCACGCCAAGGAGCGCTTCCTGAACCAGCAGATCGAATGCCGCAATTATGCCCACCAGTTCGGCATCGACAAACCCGAAGCGACAGAATGGGTCTGGCCGTATTAATTCGTTCGTTCGTCGTTGGTCGTTAGCCGTCGAGAACTTAGGTTCCGCCAACGACCAACGACCAGCGACTAAGGACGCATCTAGGACGGATGCGGTTCTCCCCGAATCACCCGTACCGTATCGCGCGCAATCAGCAACTCTTCGTCCGTTGGGATCGCATACGCGAGCAGCTTCGAATCGTCCGTAGAAATCTTCCCTTCCCGACCAACCATCTCTTGATTCTTCGCCGCATCCAGCCGCAAGCCGGCCCACTCCATCTCCGCGCAAATGCGCGCGCGTACATCCAGAGAGTTTTCTCCGATCCCTCCAGTAAACACGATGCCATCCGCGCCGCCCATCGCCGCCAAATAAGCGCCAATATACTTCCGCGCCCGATAACAGAAAATCTCCACCGCCAGCCGCACGCGCCGGTCGTCATGCTCTTTCAATTCCGTCTGCAACTCCCGCATATCATTCGTCAATCCTGAAATTCCCAGCAGCCCAGACTGCGTATTCAGCAGCGTGTCCACTTCTGAGGCCGACATTCCCTCTTTTCGCGCAATCACCCCCACAACAGCAGGATCCAGATCACCCGACCGCGTCCCCATGACCAACCCTTCCAGCGGCGTCATCCCCATCGAAGTATCCATCGGAGATCCGTTCTTGATTGCCGCCGCCGAACATCCATTCCCCAGATGCAGCGAGATAATATTGGTCTGCTCCCGTGTCAGCCCACGCAGAGCGCGATAACGAAACGCCACATACCGGTGCGATGTCCCATGAAACCCATATCGCCGAATCCTATGCCGCCGGTACAAGTGATACGGGAGCGCGTACAAATAAGCCTGCTCCGGCAGCGAATGATGGAACGAGGTATCGAACACAGCCACCTGAGGCACATCCTTCCCGAACAGCTCCCGCGCTCCCAGAATTCCCTTTACGTTATTCGGATTGTGCAGTGGCGCCAGATCGATGCAGTCCTCAATCCCCTTCAGCACCGCATCATCGATCAACGTCGATTCCTTGAAGCGTTCCCCGCCATGCACGACCCGGTGCCCCACCGCATGAATATCAGCCGTGCTCTTAATCTCCGTCACAGGCGAGCGATCCGACGCGATATATCGGACCAGATAGTCCAGAGCCGCCCCCACGTCTCGCAACGGCGCTGTCAATGTCTGCCCAGCCTCGTCGCGATAGCGCACTCGAATCACTGCCTCTCCGCCAATGCCCTCGATTTCCCCACGGCAGATTCGGTCATCCTTATGCTCTTCGATCTGCTTCAAATCGGTGGCAATGACCTGGAACTTCAAGCTCGAACTGCCCGAATTGAGAACAAGAATATTCATGAACTTGCCTTTGTTATGACTAGCTTCATCCCCAAGATAAGCCGACTCAGCGATTGCAGCAATGAGGGGATTTCGCTCAGAAGGGCGTCATCCTGAGCGCAGCCGTTCTTCAGGCGGAGCGAAGGATCTTCCACAGAACAGCTCTTTGAGGGGATGGTGATCGGCTAACAGGAACGCAGCCCTTCATTCCACTGCGCTAGAATCGAAGCCTGCGGCTGAATGGTACACTTCGCGCGTTGGTCGCGGCGTCTGCATTCTCTGCAATTGCAACCGCCCGGGCTCCTCGCGACTCGCCCTCCCAGCCGACAGCCGAGCTTCGCTCGTGCCTTCATCAAGCGGCCGAGCCAATGCACAGCGGCGACCTCGCGTCCGCAGAACAAAGCCTACGCCGAGCCCTCAAGACTGATCCCGACTCCATGGCCGACGAACAAGTCGACGCCACCACAAGCCCATGTCGCGGACCCTGTCGGCGTCCCCCGCGGACCTTCCGTGCTCCGCATACGTCAGGTGATCTACTCGACCAAAGGCAAAGCCACAATCTACGGAGTAGGCTTCTACCGCTCCGGACGCCACACGCTATTCATCCGCCGCTTCCGTTAATGTCTTTGGAAACTGTGGGGACCGCCGCCTCGGCGGTCCGCGAAGCGACCTTCCGCTAACGGAGGCCCGTGGAAGAGCGGCGCTTTGGAGCCGCGTCGACGACCTGAAATTTAATCGGGCTTCAGCCCCTGTGAGATCACCTACGCCTTTACCAAACCCCGATAAATCGCCATTCCGACCACTGCATCCACACCCATCGCATCCAGCGCATCAACTTCTTCACGGGATCGAATCCCGCCAGCCGCAATCAACTGTCTTGCCGTCGCCTTCCGCAGCGGACCGACCATTTCCCGCGGAAATCCCTGCAGCAAGCCCTCTGTATCAACATGCGTGTACAAAAACGCGCTGCACCACGGCTCCAGGGCTTGAATCGTTTCCAGTGGCGTGACCACCGTACTCTGGCGCCATCCATGGGTCGTCACCCGCCCGCCCCTCGCGTCTAGCGCAAACACCAGCCTATCCGCGCCTATCGCGCGCGCAATCTCATCAGCAAACTCCGCGTTCGGCTGTCCATCCTTAAACAATGCCGACCCCAAAATCACACGCCGCGCTCCGGCAGCGAACATCTCCTCCGCAGCCTCGATCGATCGAATCCCGCCCCCCACCTGACAAGGCAACCGCCGCGCAATCGCGCTCACCAGCCCAGCGTTGTTCCCCGCCCCAGTCGCCGCATCCAGGTCGATCAACTGCACTACTGGATATTTGCTGAACCGCTCGACCCACTCCTCATAATCGTCGAATTCCAGCGCCTTTGTTCGGCCTTGCACCAACTGCACCACCTTGCCATCCATCAGATCAATCGACGGAATCAGCATGGCCACCTCACCGGTACGCCGCGCTCGCCCAATTCCTGTTTCAAGTCAGAGATCCGGCTGAATCCATAATGAAATATCGACGCCGCCAGCGCTGCATCAGCATGCCCTTCCCGGAACACTTCGGCGAAATGAGCCGCTCCTCCCGCACCTCCCGAAGCAATCACCGGAATCCTCACCGCATCGGCCACGGCCTTCGTCAACTCGCAATCGAACCCCGCTCCGGTCCCATCCCGATCCATCGACGTTAACAAGACTTCACCCGCCCCACGCCCCTCCGCCTCTTGCGCCCAAGCCACGGCGTCGTGCCCACTCGACTGCCGCCCTCCATGCGTGAACGTCTCCCACAAGGCTCCGCAACGCTTGGCATCAATCGCCACCACGACAGCCTGCGATCCAAAACGATTCGCGATGCAAGTAATCAATCCCGGATCAGCCAGCGCCGCAGAATTGATGCTGACCTTGTCCGCGCCCGCAGCAAACACCGCTGCCGCATCCTCCAGCGTTCGGATTCCTCCGCCCACCGTAAACGGAATAAACAACTGCCGGGCCGCGCGCCGCACCGTATCGAGCAGCGTATTTCGGCGTTCGTGCGCCGCCGAGACATCCAGCATCACAATCTCATCCGCCCCAGAATCGCTGTGCGACTTTGCCAATTCCGCGGGATCGCCCGCGTCGCGCAGTTCCTTGAACTGCACGCCCTTGACCACACGACCGCGATCGACGTCAAGGCAAGCGATGATCCGTTTCGTCAACATGTCAGAGGGAACAAAAGTTTGAGAGCAATTTCAACCCGACCTCTCCAGACTTCTCAGGATGAAACTGGACCCCGAATAACTGATCCCGCTCTACAGCAGCGGAAAACGTGCCGCCATACTCGCAGCACGCCACCGTTTCCTCGGAAACTGGCGCTCGAAAAGAATGCGTGAAATACACAAACGACGATGCGGGCACTCCGCGAAATAATCGTGAACGCGCATCCACCACCACCGAGTTCCACCCCACATGCGGAGACTTCACAGTTACAGGAAATGTCCCGCACTCTCCCTTCAGCGCTCCGAGTCCCAGAGTCTCCGGAGACTCCTGGCTTCCTTCGAACACCCACTGCATGCCCACACAAATCCCGAGAAATGGAACGCCTCGCGTAATCGCGCGCGCAATCGAATCTCGGAGCCCCGTTCGTCCCAATACCGCAGTCGCTGCAAAATGTCCCACGCCTGGAAGGATGATCCTCTTCGCCTCCGCCACCCGCGCCGGATCGGAACTGACTACACCTTCCTGCCCGATCCAGTCCAGCGCCTTCTTCACCGAGACCAGATTCCCCGCTCCGTAATCGACAATTGCGATCATCTCAACACTCCCTTGGTGCTCGGCAACAATCGCAACATCTGCCGATCGCGCCAGCACGCCGCCCGCAATGCCCGCGCGAAAGCCTTGAACAGCGCCTCAATCTTGTGATGGCTCGATCGTCCGTACAGCACGCGCGCATGAACACTGGCATGCGCCCCACGCGCAAATCCCTCAAAGAAATCGTCGACCAGTTCGCTCTGCAGATCGCCCACCAGCCGGGCTTTTACCTTGGTCTCCACTACCGTAGCGGTTCGGCCGCAAAAATCTACGGCGGACATCCCCATGGTTTCGTCCATCGGCATCAGGAAATATCCCGCCCGCAGAATCCCGCGTTTCGACCCCAGCGCCTTCTCGAACGCCTGCCCCAACACGATGCCGACGTCTTCCACCGTGTGATGCTGGTCCACATCGAGATCGCCGCACGCCTTGAGCTTTAAATCAAATCCGCCGTGATGGGCAAACAACTCCAGCATGTGATCGAAGAAGCGTATCCCGCTCGTGACCTGGTATCGCCCTCGCCCTTCAATCGTCAGGGCTAACTGAATTTGAGTCTCCTTCGTGATGCGCTTGATGCTCGCTTTTCTCATACCCGCGACGCTCCTTGACTCATCTCCTCAAACGTTGCCTGCAGCGCCACGAGCAATCGATCCGTCTGCTCTCGAAGACCCACAGTGATCCGCACACACCCCAAACACCCAGGATCGCTTGACCGGTCCCGCACCAGGACACAGCGGCTGCGCATTCTCTCAACGAACTCCGCGGAATCCGCCGAGGATGTTCCCACTCGCGTCAGCACAAAGTTCGCCTGACTTGGCCAGTATGGAATTCCACTATCCGCCAGCCAATTTTCCAGCCGAGATCGCGCCTCGAGAACGTCCCTCACATACGACTCGAGATACTCCCGATCTCCAATCGCGTCGGGCAAACACGCCAGGGCCACCGCATTCACGCTGTACGGAGAACTCACTCTTCGCAACGCCCGCATCTGCTCCGTATCCCCGACAAGCACGCCAACGCGCAGTCCGGCCATGCCATACGCTTTCGAAAATGTCCGCGCGACAAACAGATTCGGATACTCGCGCCGCATATCGAGCAGGGTCTGCCCACAGAATTCGAAATAGGCTTCATCCACCAGCACCGCCGCCTCTGGTGCGCCGTGCGCAATCGCCTGCAACTCGTTCCACGAAACCACGGAACCTGTCGGATTGTTGGGATTCGCAATCGCAATCAACCGCGTCCGCCCGCTGATCCGCTCTCTCACCGCCTCCGCAGGAAAGCTGAAATTCACCCCCATCTCCACGCTGACGACCTCGCTCCCAGCCGCCATCGCATAGATGCGATACATCGAGTAGGTCGGCACAACGATCAACGCCTCGTCTCCGGGCTCAAGGTAGGTCTGGCATAGCAGATGTATTGCCTCGTCCACACCATTGGTCAGCAAAACTTCCCCAGCCCCGACTCCCAGAAAATCCGCGATCACACCCTCAACCGGCTCCCGCTCCGGATACTTCGCAAGGTGCTCAGCCCCCAAACTCCTCAACCGCTCCAACACTCGTGGCGAGCACCCTACCGTGTTCTCATTAAAATCCAGCCGCAGCCCCTCCCGTCCGGCGAGAGGCGGATGATATGCAGGAACTTGTTGCACCGCCTTCCGCGCACTAAGCATGCGTGCACCTCACCCGAACCGAATTCGCATGCCCCGGCAGTCCCTCTGCAACTGCCAGGCACTCGATGACAGGCGCAACCTTCCTCAGGCCCGCTGCAGAAAGCTCCTGCACGGTCACGATCTTTACAAAGTCCAGGACGCTCAATCCTCCCCGAAACCGCGCCTGTCCCGCCGTTGGCAGAACGTGATTCGGTCCGGAAGCGTAATCGCCTGCCGCCTGCGCCGAATAATCGCCGACAAATATCGAGCCCGCGTTTCGGATAAAGGGCAAGTCCTTGGTGCCAACCGTGATATGCTCCGGCGCAATCTGATTCGCCCACTGCCGCGCCTGTTCATTTGATTCCGCAATCAAAATCGCTCCAGACTTTCCCAGCGATTCCCCAGCCGTGCGAATCCCTTCCGCCAATCGCTCCACGCATTCGCCCACGGCAAAAGCCAAACTGCGAGAGGTTGTGATAAATATCCCCAACGCCTCTGCATCATGCTCACCCTGCGCGACCAGATCAGCCGCGATGAATTCCGGATTCCCCGAGTCACTCAGAATGAGCGCTTCCGTCGGCCCCGCCAGAAAGTCGATCCCACAGTCAAACGAAACAACTTTCTTTGCCGCTGTCACGTACGAATTTCCGGGCCCTACGATCTTGTCCACGCGCCCGATGCTCTCCGTTCCATACGCCAATGCCGCGACTGCCTGCGCTCCTCCCACTCGATAGACCTCACTCACGCCCAGTATCGCCACCGCCCCCAACACCTCCGGCGAAGGCCGGGGCGATACCAGACGAATGTTCTTCACCCCCGCCACCTGCGCTGGAATAACAGTCATCAACACGGTTGATACAAGCGGATAGCGTCCTCCCGGCACATAACATCCGACCGACTCCAACGGTTGCACAATCTGTCCCAGACAAATTCCATCCGCCGACTTCCGCCACGCCTGCGGCATCTGCCATTCGCAAAATTGCCGGATATTCTTCGCGGCCGCACGCAAGGCCTCGCGCAATCCAGCACTCACAGCGTCCCTCGCCGAAGCCAGTTCCCTCTCAGAAACTCGCAAGCTGCCCCGAGACGACAACCCATCCCACCTCTCCGCATGACGCCGCAACGCCTTGTCTCCCCCGCGCCGAACGTCTTTCACAATGCGCCGCACCCGCGAGTCAAGCCCCGCGCATTCCCCGCCCCGCGCCGCAATCCGCTCGACCAACGCCGAGGCTTCCTTCCCCGTCACAATCCGCATCACAGCACCACCTTGTTCAGCGGATACTCCACAATCCCCTCTGCCTGCGCCTCTTTCAGCCGAGGGATCACCTCCCACGCAGCCCCTTCATCGATCACCGTGTTAACCGCCAGCCAATCCTGATCGCTCAAGTGCGAAATCGTCGGCTTCTGTAGTGCCGGCAAAACTGCGAGCACTCCCGTCAGATTTTCTTTTCGCACGTTCAGCATCAATCCTACCCGGTCCTGCGCCTCCATCGCCCCCTTCAGCATCAGCGACAGGCTGTCGATCTTCTTCCTTTTTTCACGATCCGTGTACGAACACTTGTTCGCGATGAGCTGTGTGTTCGATTCCAGAACCGTCTCCAGAATTCGCAGCCGATTCGCCTTCAGCGAACTCCCCGTCTCGGTGACTTCAACAATCGCATCGGCCAGCATCGGAGGCTTCACCTCCGTCGCCCCCCAGGAAAACTCCACCCGCACATCCACTCCCTTGCGCTCAAAGTAATCGCGCGTCACCTTCACCAGTTCGGTGGCCACGATGCATCCGGCCAGATCCTCCGCTCGCTCAGCCGGGGAATCCTCCGGCACGGCCAGCACCCAGCGCACCTTCCCCCGGCTCCGCTTCGCATAAACCAAATCGCTGACCGTGACCACTCCCAGCCCGCTCTCAATCACCCAATCAAGTCCAGTCAATCCCGCGTCGATCGCACCATGCTCCACGTAGCGCGCCATTTCCTGAGCCCGGATCAGCATGCAATCAATTTCCGGATCAGCCGTCGTCGCAAAGTACGACCGCCCATTCGTGTACGCCGGCAACCCCGCCCGAGCGAACAGCTGCAGTGTCGCCTCCTGTAAACTTCCCTTCGGAATTCCAATGCGTAATTTCATGACACTCTCTCCACATCGTCAGCCGCCGGCATCGCAATCTCCTCGGTGAAACACGATCGCGTCCCGCGATGGCAGACCACACCCGGACCTTCCACTTCAACACGCAGCAGCAAAGTATCGCGGTCGCAGTCGGTACAAACCGACACCACCCGCAGCCGATTCCCCGAACTCTCGCCCTTCATCCAAAGCTCCCCGCGCGTACGGCTGAAAAAAGTGACGTATCCGCTCTCGACTGTCCGCTCAAAAGCCGGCTGATTCATGAACCCAACCATCAGTACTTCCCCGTTCTCCGAGTCCTGTACCACCGCGGGAAGCAGTCCACTCATCTTTTCGAAATCAAGCCCCGCCTTCATGCGCCGATCCTTTCGCGAAAAAATAAAAAGCCCGCTGAGCAGTTTCGCTTCAGCGGGCCTGAACTTCTTACTTAGTGCCTTAGACTAAGAATCCCATCTCAAGTGCACCCCCGCCGCCGCGCAATGCGCGTGATGGTGGTGGCGATGATGGAAATGAGACAACATCTATTGCGAGATTAAGATCGACCTTCCTGCCGGTCAACAAAATTCAACAACGTATTTTTCGATGCCCCTTATCAATAATTCAGCATCCGGAAAACGTCCAAAGCACCTTTCATCCTGAGAAGGGTGCGGCCCTTCAAGGGACCGTACGACAGTTTCAGAAATCGCTGCGGTGAACGGGAATTCCACTCCTGTGGCCTGTTTTATGACTTCTTCTCCGGCGTAATCGACGCCGCCTTCCCATCGTGATACACAATCACCAGTGGACTCCCCCCATTCGGATAGTGCACCGTCTTCTCATAGGACGTATCGCCCGGGTCCGGCACTCCCATTCCGATCGCGAAATCCGCCTGCATCTCATTCATTCCCGGCTTCACCTGATGCTGCTCCACGGCCTGCCACACATCCGCAGGCCAGTGTTTGTACAGTTCATGGGGGTCTTCCACGAATAACATTTCATCGGAATAGATCGTGAACTCTCCGTTGTCCTGATACCCGATCGGCACCGCAAAGCTTTCCCCATTTTTCTGAAATACCGCCATCACCTGCCGCCTTTTCTGCTGTGGCGCATTCACCAGCGCGACATCTTTGATCTCGAACTTCTCAATCGGCCCCAGCATTCCCGCCTCATGCGCGAAGTCGACCCGTTTCGTCGCCGCACTGTACGGATAATAGGTATACCGGTACCCTTCCTTCACCCACACGGGTTGCTGCGTCAACTGCTTCGCGCTCTTAAGATCGTAGGGATACAGCTTTTTCGGATGCACGTAGTAGTCAGGATTCGAATACCCGACATTCTTGGCTTTCATCTCGTCCGCGCGCACCCGCTCCTTGTACCGCATATAAAAGATGTAAGCCGTCCGCACACTTGCTAAAACAAACAGCACCAGCAGCGCGAGTTGAATCTTCTGTTTGGTCTCAGCGGTCATGGATCAGAACTGTATCAGACGTGGTGGGCGGGCAGTGAATTTCCTCTGTGTCCCCTGTGGTGAGCCTTTAACCCAGATCGTTGTACACTGATCGAGAGGTCCCCGATGCCAGTCAACGAACAAGACGTCCTCAGCGCCCTGAAGAGCTGCTACGATCCCGAGATCCCGGTCAACATTGTCGACCTCGGCCTCATCTACAAGGTCAACTTCTCTCCTGCGGAGCAAGAAAAACAGGATGTGTCGGTCGACATGACGCTGACAGCTCAGGGCTGTCCGGAGCACGTCAATATCAGCATGCAAGTGAAATCCCGCCTCGAACAATTGCCCGGCATCCGCAACGCCACCGTCAACGTAGTCTGGACTCCAGCCTGGACCCCAGAGCGCCTGAGCCCAGACGCGCGCAAGCAACTCGGCATCGAGTAGATCTGCGTTAGGGAGGATGGTTTTCTCTGTGTTCTCGGCGGATTTTCTCTGCGTTCTCAGCGGATTTTCTCTGCGTTCTCAGCGGTTAAGTGCTCCTGGAAAGATCCTAACCGCTAAGGTCGCGGAGAACGTCTGCAGAGAGCGCTGAGAAATTCGAGAATTGAATACAATAACTGCAATTACCCACCAATCTCATCCCAAGCATCCGCCGCGCTCCGTCCCGCCGCTGCTGTGATTCTCCGTCCGGCAGCCGAAGCCATTTCCATGACGCGCATGCCGCGCTCAAAATAATCCGGCAGGGTCCGCCGCACCTGTTCGAACTTCTCCGGATACTCCGACGCCAGCAGCGCCAATCCCACTCCCGTCGCGAGCACGCCGGCCGGATACCTTTTCTTCATAAACAACAGAGCCGCCGCCCCAATCGATCCCAGTACTGTCGCTTTCTTCCAGCTTTCCATCGGAATCCCCCAAAATGTCTTTCTTCGGATTCTACTCCAGCACTCCAGGGTTGCTGCCAGACCACGTTCCGCCACAGTTTTCTGCGACTGATCTTGTATACTGCGTCGTTGGCCGGAGACTCATGACCCGCTCTCAGACTCGTCAATCTGTAATTTTGGCCGTCACCCTACTGGCTACCTCTTCCCTTTTTTCCCAGACGAAGCCGCGCGCTCGCGGCCTCGGCGTTCCGTTCGATGGGACTCCCGGACCCAACAATGCCATCACCGACGTGAAAGGTATCGAGGTCGGCCACACCACGCTCATTTCTGGCGAGGGCAGACTTGAAGTCGGCAAAGGACCCGTGCGTACCGGCGTCACCGCCATTCATCCGCGCGGAAAAACCAGCAACGACGCCGTCTTTGCAGCCTGGTTCACCCTCAACGGCAATGGCGAGATGACCGGCACCACCTGGGTCGACGACTCCGGATTCCTCAATGGCCCCGTAATGATCACCAATACCCACAGCGTTGGCGTGGTCCGCGATGCCGTAATTGCGTGGAAGGTCAGGCACGGCTCCCCTGACATGGAAGGCTACTGGTGGTCCCTCCCGGTCGTCGCCGAGACCTGGGATGGCTACCTCAACGACATCAACGGATTCCACGTCAAACCCGAAGACGCTTTCCATGCCCTCGACGTCGCTCACTCCGGCCCGGTCGAGGAAGGAAACGTTGGCGGCGGCACAGGTATGATCTGCAACGAATTTAAAGGCGGCATCGGCACCAGTTCCCGCGTGCTCGATGAAAAAGCCGGAGGCTACACCGTCGGCGTCCTCGTGCAGTGCAATTACGGCTCACGCCAGCAACTGCGCATCGCTGGCATCAACGTTGGTCGCGAAATCCCCGAGCACACAATCTGGCAAAAGGATGTGGGATCCATAATCGTCGTCGTGGCCACTGACGCGCCTCTCATCCCCACCCAGCTAAAGCGAATTGCCAAAAAAGTCTCTTTGGGCCTCGGTCGCGACGGCAGCTATTCCGGCGATGGCTCCGGCGATATCTTCATCGCCTTCTCCACCGCGAACCCAGGCGCAGTCGGCAGCACCGGATTGCATCAGCTCACCATGCTGCCAAACGATTCCTTAGACCCGGTCTTTCTTGCCACAGTGCAAGCCACTGAAGAAGCGGTAATTAACGCCATGATCGCCGCCGAGACCATGACCGGCATCAACAACCACACCGTCATCGCCTTACCGCACGACCGGCTTCGCGAAGTCCTCAAAAACCACAACCGCTTAGCCAGGTAAAAAACTACTTCTCCTCGAAAAAGTGGGGAACCTCCGTGGTCCCCTGTGGCCCCTGTGGTGAAGAATGCGTCGGCGATTAATCCCTGCCGAACGTCCCGGTCCTGCGGAATTCCCTCGCCTCAATTCCGAAGCGCTTCAGCATCGACTGCAAGGTCGTCCGCTTGATGCCCAAGCGGCTGGCCGCCCCGTCCATTCCCGACAACACCCCATTCGAGTCGCGCAGAACGCGAACGATGTGTTCGCGCTCCATCGCTGAAAGACTGTCTTCCACACCATCCATCGTCTGCTCCAACTCGGCCGGAGGAGGTGCCAGCACATGCCCCTTCGTCAAGATCACCATGCGCTCGATCATGTTCTCCAGTTCGCGGATATTTCCAGGCCAACCCCAGCGCAGTAAGATCTCCATCGTTTCTTCCGGGATCGTGTCGATATGTTTTCCGATGCGCCCCGCATGTTTGAGCATGAAGTGCTGCACGAGCATGGGGATGTCGCCTCGCCGCTCGCGCAGCGGCGGCAATTCGATCGGAAACACGTTCAATCGATAAAATAGATCCTCTCGAAATTTCTTTTCGGAGACATCCCGCGCCAAGTCACGGTTCGTGGCAGCAATAATACGGACATCCACGTGCAACGTGTGGACTGCTCCGAGTCGCTCAAACTCGCGGTCCTGCAGAACTCGCAGCAGTTTTGGTTGCAGCTCCGGTGGCAACTCACCAATCTCATCCAGGAACAACGTGCCCTTGTCCGCCAGTTCAATCCTTCCGACTTTCTGGCTCACTGCGCCGGTAAATGCTCCCTTTTCATGTCCAAACAATTCGCTCTCCAGCAGCCCGGACGGGACCGCCGCGCAATTCAGCTTCACAAATGTTTTGTCTCTCCGAGAGCTCAACGCGTGAATGGAGCGCGCCGCCAACTCTTTTCCCGTTCCTGTCTCCCCCAGCAACAACACCGTGGAATCTGTCGGCGCCACCACTCGCGCCTTGCTCAGGACTTCCCGCAGTGAGGAACTCTGCCCAATAATTTCTTCGAATCCCAACTCGCTGTGAATCTCACTCTCCAAATAGGACTTTTCCTGGACGAGACGATCTCTAGCGTCCTGGAGCCGGTCAGCTTGCTCTCGCAGCCGGGCAATATCCACGGCAGAGCCCCTGATTCCGGTCACGTTCTGTTCAGCATCGAAAATCGGCTCCAGATTGATGTCATAGGAATAATTCTTACCGTTATGCAGAATCAGCACTTCTTCTCGCAACGCCTTACCCGTACTCAGAACGCGGCGTTTGAGTTCCACCAGCCGTTTTATGTTCTGTAGTCCCATCACTTCTTCATCTGTTTTGCCGATGATCTGCTCCGGTTTCATCAGTTGCGAGTTATAAACCCATGTGAAACGTAGCTCTTTATCCTGGCAAAAGACGGTTATTGGAGAATCCTTCAGGGCCATGCGAAAGCGCTGTTCGCTGCGGCGTATCTGATCTTCTAGCTTGACCTGCTCGGTAACGTCCCGCTGGATTCCCCAGGTTCTTACCAGTTTCCCGTTCTCCACGATCCCAATCATGCTGTTCCGGAATACCTTTGGACTTCCCTTCGCATCCACTTCATGCGACTCGCGCTCCAGCAGCCTGAAGCCCGAGCGGATGTACTGCCGCGTCAACTCGATGTTCCTTGGGTCATCAGCGACCAGCAATTCCGTAAGCCGCTTCCCTACAAACTCTCGGCTGGATTGAAAGCCATACATCCGGGCCATGGCATCATTGCACTCGGCCAGATAAGAATCATAAAGAATGTGGTGGATCAGTTCGTCTTCGGGCATCTCCAGCGGCAGGGGCGCGTCCAAATCTTCCCTGAAAATCCCTTCTGAACTCTGTGCAACAAACTGGCGATATTCCTCCTCGCGCTGACGCAGCGCATCCTCTGCCTGTCTTCGCGCCGTAATGTCAATCACCGTCGCTTGCAGCACCGCAGGGCCACCACGATTTTCTGGACGAACCGTACTACTGTAGAGAATCCACACCGGCGTTCCGTCTTTTCGGCGGAGTTGAATTTCCCGCGAAGATAAGGATCCGTTTTGCAGGAGCTCGGAGCGCGCAGATTCCCGCTCCGACAAATCGAAATAAAACTCGCTGGCATGACGCCCTCGGATATCAGCCGGCGAGTCGTATCCAAGGATTCGTGCCCATGCCTCGTTGCAATCCAGAATTTCTCCCTTCACATTGGAAATTGCTACGCCCGCGACACTTTTCTCGAACAGCGTACGGTATCGTTCTTCCGAACTCCGCAACGCTGCTTCCGCTCTCATCCTCTCAGTCACGTCGTGCGCCATGCCGCGCACGATCGGCTCGGGCACGCCTTCGGTTCGCAGCGTATTCCGATACTCCCAGATCACCCTCTCCCCGCTCCGCGTCACCACGCACATCAACCCTTCGTCCGCACATTTCGTCTTGATCCGCTGGAGATACGCATCGAAGTCTCTCCGAAATTCTGGAGCGATCAGTTCTCTCATCGGGATTCGGAGAAGTTCTTCGACACCATATCCCAGACATCGCGCCGCAGACCGATTTACTGAGATCAACTTCCCTGCCAGATCGTGTGTGCACACCAAGTCTTCGCTGTGTTCAACCAGGTCCCGATACCGGCCCTCGTTCTCCTTCAATGCATCCTCAGCTTTTTTCCGTCCGCTGATATCTCGCGAAACCGCAATCAGGTATTCCTTCTCGAGCTTCACGATTGTGAGACTGGTTTCCACCGGGAAAATCGATCCGTCCTTTCTCCGATGAATCGTCTCGCCCAGTACACATTTTCCTTCCCGCAGGCTCTCCACCACGCGCGTACGTTCTTCCTCCGTCAGCCTTGGGTCAAAGTCATAAACCGTCATTGCCAGGAGCTCTTCTCGGGAATATCCCAGATGCTTGCAGGCCGTCTCGTTCACATCCAGTACACGTAGCGTCTCCGGGTCCAGCACTTCCACCGCATCGTTCGATTGATCAATCAGCGTCCGAAAAAGCCTCAGCGAACGCTCCGCATCTTTCACCTGTGTAATGTCTTGCAGAATGCAAGCTGCGCGATCGATCCCATTCGCTCCCGCGATCGGCAAATAACTGACCAGCAGGTCCCTCTTGCCCCTCTTCGGGTACTCGTACTGCATTTCGTACTGCACGACCTGCCCCTGGAAACATTTCCCGAGATTCGGCCGAATCTTCTCCTCGAACACCGCAGGACTCAGCACTTCCGCAACCCCGTGCCCAACCACATCCTGACTCTTCACACCCCGACACTGCAGGAACGCTCGATTGGCAATGAGGTATCGATAATCGCGATCTACCACTGCGATCATCTCGTCCAGACCTTCGACCACCCGTTGGAACTCCACGAGCCGCGTCGCATGTCGCCGATACAAAGCGGCCAGCCCACTCAGTCCGGCTCCTACGATCGAAAACAGCACAAGACCTACTTCCTCGCGCGCCGCCATTGGCCCGAACGATTTCAACGAGTCCCAGAAGAAAAGTGCAACCGACGTAGACGAAAGAATTGTCGCGAGAATCCCCGGACCGAATCCGCCCAGCACCGCCGCCAGGATGATCGCGGGGACGAACATTACGAAGGGAGGGAAAGGTCCTAGCGCGATTTCCAGCGCGAAGCGCAGCCCTGTTGCCGTCGCCTCCATCGCGATCGCGAACCCATACTTTTGCGGTCCACTGCGCAGCCACGTGGCGCCTGCTCCAATGGGACCCGCCGGATCGGCAGCACTCATTGCCAACCTCCTACTTCATGGGTTTCCTTGGATCTCAACTGCGGCGCTTCAGCGTCGGAACGGCCTCAGCACAGCGCAACAGCTCGCGGCAGACCCGCCTCCGCAAGACGAGTTCCCGCCCTTGAATGACGCACCGGATCTGGGGGAAGCGGCATCGCCATTACCTCAGATAATTGCCTGCGTGTGTTTTTCCGTCTGTGATTCCAGTCACAATCGGGCCCATTTATTCGCAAAATGGACTCCATAAGAAGGGGCGAGTCCCCTGGACTCGCCCCTTGTTTCGGATCTCCGAACTCTATCGCTGCGCCGTCAAATCATTCTTCAAAACGCTGACTTCCACGCGGGGTGCGCTTGCCCGCTTTCCCGCCATTCCGTTTCCCGCAGACGCGTTGCCCAAGCTCAGCTCGTAAATCCGGTACATCGGGATACCGTGCGTGAGCACCAGATATCGCACCACCGAATCCGCCATCTTCTTTGAATTTGCAATTGCCGCCGACCCGCTCCCCGGAGCGAATCCGCGCACTTCGATGATGTAGCTGCGTTGTCCTTTCAGCGGCCCCGCCATCTGGTCAAGCACATCTTTCGCGGTCTTGCTCAGCACCGTCTGCCCCGCACTAAACCGGATCTCTGTCTGCGCGTCTCCCTTGAACGCGTCCAGGCTGTTGACTTTTTGCTCCGTCGACGCCACTCGCCCTGAAGCCTGCGTCGCCGCGGCTGCGGCCGCCTGCGACTTCGCCTCCGCATCCGACGCATGCTGATCCGCCAGTGTGACCTTCTCCGATGCCAGCTGCAATCCCTGTTGTGTACGCGAGTCGATCTCGCGCGTGTGCGTCTTCTGCTCCGCCGTGATCTGATCCAGCTCGTTCAGACGATCGTGAATCGGATCCGTCAGCCGGTGAACATATTTCTTGTTGGCAAACGGATGCAAAATCAGATTGACCACATTCGGATCGTCCCCATCCCAAAAGTCCGGCGCCTTCGGCACCGTGAGCGGTGGCCGATCACTCTCCGCCTGGATGGCCGGCGTGACCTGCTGGCCTGAGCCAGCCTGCTGCGCGAAGGCCGGCGCCACGAGTACGACGGTCAAAATCACGAATAGAAGGATGCGATTGTTCATCTGAGCCCCCGGGGATGGATACGGCGTGAAACCGGTCTCGACGCACGACGCCGCGTCGACCCTAGATTGTCCCCCCGCCCGCCAAAATCCGCAAGGTGAAAGGATTTTCAACCTATCAGCCGGCAGCTATCAACATTTTCAGTCATTGCAGCTTCGGCTCGTATTGGCTGAATGCCACGTGTTGAATGCTGAGTGCTCCCTTCCGTGACCACAATCACTGCTTCGTCTCCATCCCCGCGCTACTCTTCCCCGAGGAGAATCCCATGTCCGCCCACACGGTCACCCTCGACACGATCGAAAACTTCCTCTCCCAGAAGCGCCTGGCCATGATCGGCATCTCGCGTGATCCCAAGGACTTCACCGCGATGCTGTTCAACGAACTCGTCCGCCGCGGTTACGAGGTCATCCCAGTCAATCCCAATGCCAGCCGCGTTCTCGATCGCGCCTGCTACGCTCGCGTGCAGGACATTGAGCCTCACGTCGAAGCCGCTCTGCTGATGACCTCGCCCGACGTAACCGAATCGGTTGTGCTCGACTGCGCCCTGGCAGGAGTCCGTCACATTTGGATGTACGGTGCCGGCGGCAAAGGCGCGGTCAGCCTGAAAGCCCTTTCGTTCTGCGAGGAGCACGGCATTCACGTCGTACCTGGCGAATGCCCGTTTATGTTTTTCCCAAATAACGGATTCCACCGTCTTCACGGCTTTCTCCGCAAAATAAGCGGAAATTATCCGAAGCACGAGCACCACGCGTAGGCCAGAACTTCGGAGTCAGACCCCGGGACTCAGCAGGCACACTCTTGCCCTGACTGTCAGCCTCAATACTTTTCAGCTTGCCCCCGGCCTCCGAGAGTGTTATTCCTTCTCTTCTTCGTTGCATCGGCTCTCGAACCCTGAGCCCGGTCCCGGTACACGCCCTTGGCCGAATCCAAACCGACGGAGCCAGCAAAAAGCACCAACTTCCTCTCTCCCGGCGTTTCGATCGCCGAAGCCGAAGACCCAAACCGCCCGCGGCAGGTTATGGGATTCCGCGATCTGGTGCTCTTCTATGTAATCACCGGAATCAGCCTGCGCTGGATTGCCAGCGCAGCCGCTGCGGGCCCGAGCTCCATCGTTATATGGGTCGGGGCCTGGTTTTGCTTCTACACGCCGTTGGCTCTGTCGGTGCTCGAGTTGTCATCGCGCTATCCGAATGAAGGCGGCCTCTACGTCTGGAGTAAACGAGCCTTCGGTGACTTCTCCGGATTCATGTCGGCATGGACCTATTGGACCAGCAACCTGCCGTACTTCCCTGCCGTGCTCTATTTCGCGGCCAGCAACATTCTCTTCATGCGCCAGTCGGAATGGATGCATCTCTCGGGCAATGCCACGTTTTACATCGTTTTTTCAGTGCTCACGTTAACGGCAGCGACTCTGCTGAACATTGTCGGCCTCGATGTCGGCAAGTGGTTGCACAACATCGGCGCGGTGGCGATGTGGATTCCGGTCGGCATCATCATCGTTCTCGGGTTCGTCGCCTGGCACCGCTTCGGATCGGCAACCTCATTTTCGATACTGTCGATGACCCCAAGCACTCACCTGCATGACATCATCTTCTGGTCGGTGCTTACCTTCGCATTTGGCGGTAGCGAGGCCGCGTCGTTCATGGGAGAGGAAATCAAGAACGCGCGGCGCACGATTCCATTCGCGCTGCTCTCGGCGGGAGTCACGATTACGATCTGCTACATCCTGGGCACGGTATGCGTGCTGCTGGCGTTGCCTTCGCACGAAGTCAACAGCCTGCAGGGACTGGTGCAGGCAATCTCGAAGACGGTGTCGCGCGTGGGATTTCCAGCCTTGCTCCCGATCGCCGCGCTTTTGATCTCATTCAGCAATATCGGTGCCGCCGGAGCTTACCTTGCCGCGGTGGCGCGATTGCCGTTCGTTGCTGGGATTGACCGCTTCCTGCCGCGCGCGTTCGGAGCATTGCACCCTCGATGGAAGACGCCGTGGGTCGCTCTGCTGACGCAATTTGTGCTCGGCATCCTCTTCATCTTTCTCGGCCAGGCCGGCACCAGCGTCAAAGGCGCCTACGACGTGCTGGTCAGCATGGGAGTCATCACCTACTTCATTCCGTATCTCTACCTGTTCGCGGCCATGATCAAGTTGCAGCGCGAACCGGCCGGGCCGGATGTGATTCGCGTTCCCGGAGGACGCTTGATGGCCACGGTGGTAGCCACCGTTGGATTCCTCACCACTGCGCTGACGATTGCTCTCTCGCTGATTCCGCCGCCCGACGAGCCGAATAAGCCACTGGCTATCTTGAAGGTTGTAGGAGGGTGCGGGGCCCTGGTGCTGATTGGGGTCTGGATTTACATTGCGGGAAAGTGCAGAGCGGCACGGAACATGTAGCCCCGGACGCATTCGTCCGGGTTGCTCCCCTAACGCACGGAAACTCACGCTCGCTGCGCTCGCGGGGCGGACGAAAGCGTCCGCCCCTACACGAGCTAAACCGGCGTCGCCGTCTTCCTTGAGGGATTGAAGAACGGCAAGGTAGCCACCTTCACATCGGCCTTTAGGCGAATCGCTTCGATCGTAATTTCCATCTGCAGATCGGTTCCTGGCTTCGAATACTCGGTTTCCAGGCTGGCCAGCGCAATCATCTTCTTCAACGTTGGGGACCAAGTCGTGGTGGTTGCCTTCCCCACTTGCTTATCCCCGGAATAGACGGGAACCGCGACGCGCGACGCTTGCGCCGGGGCCGCCGGCGTCAGGCCGTAGCGCTCGTAGAGCTGCTCGACGTCAGTCCAGTCGATGACCAGCCCAACAAACTGCCGCGGCACGCCTTTGGTCGAGTCCCGTTCAAGAGCTCGCTTGCCGATGAAGTTCTCCTTTTCCAGATGGACCATCTTCGCGAATCCCAGTTCGTACGGGGAAAACTTTTGCGATGGAATGAGCGCCTTCTTGGAACTCGTGTAATCCACTTCAATCAGCAGCAACCCCGCTTCGACTCGCGCAACATCAAGCGCCAACATCCCCGCAGCGTGCAGGTCGAATTGTTTGCCCTTGTCTGCAAGCGCGTCCCAAACCTTAACCGCATCTTTCCACGGAATCCAAACCTCATACCCGAGGTCGCCGGTGTAGCCGGTCCGAGAGATATCGACGGGCACACCGGCAATCTTGCCGCTCGTGACGCGGAAGTACTTGAGATTCGCGATGTCGGCATCGGCCACAGCCTTGAGCAGCTTTGCCGAAGTCGGGCCCTGCAGCGCCAGCGCCGCAGTTTTCTCTGAGATGTCTTCGATCTGCACATCCATGTTGAGGCCGTTCTGGCGAAACCAGCGCAGGCTCGGATCGGCGGCCGTCCAGCGGTAGACATTCTCTGCAAGACGCGAAATCGTGCCGTCGTCGATGACCTTGCCCTCTTCATCGCACCAGCAGCAGTAAATCACCTGCCCCACTTTGACCTTATTGATATCGCGCGTGATCACGCGGTTCACCAGGCGGGTCGCGTCTTTGCCGGTGATCAGATACTTGTAAAGCGGAGAGATGTCGATCAGCGCGCACGCATTGCGAATGGCGTTGTACTCGTGCTCGTGATGCACTTCATAGACGCTGACGGTGTAGTAGCCCGACCACTCGCGGTAGTTCAGGCTATGGCAAAGCGGGAATGTTCTCTCGTGAAATGCGGTTCCGATAGGCAAGGTGGTTCCCTCGGGGAAATCTGGATTATATTCACGCGTGCGCTCACGCGGCAACAACGACCCGCGATGACTGCCAGTCACGCGTTCGGCAAACATGCAGACAAATCGCACTCTTCCCGATAGAATACCGGTTCGACTTTAAGTCACCTATGCGCGCAATATCGCTATCCTTGCGGAATTTGCTGATCGGCTGGAGCGTCCTGCCCAGCGGCCTCTAATCCTCTATCGCCACACCCTCCGCGCGAGTATGATTTCGTTTTCCCGAGATTAAGGTGTTCAAGCTAGCGGCTAGGAGCTAGCAGCTAGGAGCTAAGAGCAAATGGCTAGTTCTACATACGATGTCATCGTCATCGGCGGAGGCCACAACGGCCTGGTGAATGCCGCCTACCTGCAGCGTGCGGGCAAGAAAGTACTCGTGCTCGAGCGACGGCACGTTCTCGGCGGCGCAGCGTGCACGGAAGAGATCGTCCCCGGGTTCAAGTTCTCGGTCTGCTCCTACGTCGTCTCGCTGCTCCGGCCCGAGATCATCCGCGACCTCGACCTTCCCCGCCACGGTCTCGAAATTCTTCCCCTCGATGGAACGTTCACGCCCATGCCGAGCGGCGATTACCTCTGGCGCGTGAACGATCACGGTAAGACGCACCGCGAGATCGCGCGCCACTCGCG
>Ga0070730_10000971_pt1 | contig 29178 bp, 24 predicted proteins | sample Coa_R1_3_FD_66447 | JGI IMG/M metagenome (GOLD analysis project Ga0070730, IMG submission 66447) | Surface soil microbial communities from Centralia Pennsylvania, which are recovering from an underground coalmine fire - Coalmine... | ecosystem: Environmental > Terrestrial > Soil > Unclassified ... | reverse complement strand
TCACGGGTGATGGGATGTACCGCTGTCTGTGGAAGGGAAAAGGGGTGGTCGAGATTCCCGGACGGCGACTCGTGGACGACTGTCCCGTCTATTATCCACAAGCCCAAGAAGACCCGCGGATCGCTTCGCTACGCGCCGCATCTCCGGCGCACGACGCGCGACGCACGCCCACAGAGGCGCTGCTGCAGCTTCTCGATGCACCGTCAGTCGCCAGCAAGAGATGGGTGTTCGAACAGTACGACTCAACAGTTCAGGCCGGGACCGTCATCCCGCCCGGGGGCGACGCGGGCGTGTTGCGCGTGCGCGGCGAGAGTTTTGGCATCGCGGTCAAGACCGACTGCAACAGCCGCTACATGCGGCTCGACCCGTACGAGGGCGGCAAGGCCGCCGTGGCGGAAGCGGCGCGCAACGTCGCCTGCACGGGCGGTCGGCCGCTTGGCATCACGAACTGTCTGAACTTCGGTAGCCCGGAACGGCCCGAAGTCTTCTATCAATTTCGGGAAGCGGCACGCGGAATCGCGGACGCATGCGGAGTCCTCGACACTCCGGTGACCGGCGGGAACGTCTCGTTCTACAACGAGAGCCCGACCGGCGCGGTCGATCCCACACCCGTCATTGGAATGATCGGACTCCTTGCCCGCGTCGAGCGCGCGGTGCCGAGCTTTGCCCGCGCGCCTGGCGACGTCGTGATCGTTCTCGGCGAAACCCACAGCGAGCTCGGCGGCTCGGCCTATTGGGAGGTGTGTTACGACTTCGCCGGCGGGCAGCCTCCCGTCGTTGACCTCGAGGCGGAAAAGCGTCTCGTCGATCTCCTCGTGACGGGCGCCGAGCGTGGCCTCTTTCGTTCCGCGCATGACTGCTCGCAAGGAGGATTAGCCGTCGCGCTCGCAGAAGTCGCGATGGGTGGGCCATATCAGGAACTCGGCTTCGGTTTGGATGTTGCTTTGACGCACGACGCACGACTCACGACGCACGAGCTGCTATTCAGCGAATCGCACGGGCGAGTCGTAATCACATGCTCGCCGGATCGAGTCGCGGCGGCTCAGGCGCTCGCGGGCGAGCTTGGCGTGCCACTGCGACGCATCGGTACCGTGGGTCCTGCAAACGGCGCCTTCCGTATTCAGCTGCGAGACGCGCTTATCGACGAACCGGTTGCCCGGCTCAGGGACGTATATTTCAGCGCCATTCCACGGCGCATGGGAGACTGATCGGCAGATGTGCGGCATCATCGGCGTAGCGGGCGCGCCAGACGCGTCGCGAATCGCCTATCTCGGGCTTTATAGCCTCCAGCACCGCGGCCAGGAGTCGGCTGGCGTGGTCACGGTGGATGGGGCTGGCGTCGCGCACGCCCATCGCGGGATGGGTTTGGTGTCGGACGTCTTCAGCGAGGCGGTCCTCTCCGGTCTGCCGGGCGACGTGGCGATCGGCCATACCCGCTACTCCACGGCCGGCTCGTCGGTGTTGGTCAACGCACAGCCCATTCTGGCGGGCTACCACGAAGGTCCGCTTGGCCTCGCGCACAACGGCAACCTCACGAACGCGGAGGCGCTGCGCGCCGACCTCGTCGCGAAGGGATCGATTTTTCAGACATCGTCCGACAGTGAAGTCCTGATTCATCTGATCGCGCGGTCGGAGGCACGCGAGCCCGAGGATCAGCTGCTCGATGCGCTCGAGCGCGTCGAGGGTGCCTACTCGCTCGTGGTCACGATCGGACGCACGCTGTACGCCATCGTCGATCCCCGCGGCTTCCGGCCGTTGTGGCTGGGCAAGCTGGGGAATGGGTACGTCGTCGCGTCCGAGACCTGCGCGCTCGATCTCGTCGGTGCGAGCGTGGTGCGCGAGCTCGAGCCAGGTGACTTCCTGCGCATTCAAGGCTCGCCGCCCGAGGTCGATAAGCTTCCGTCCCTGCCTGCCAAACAGCGGCAGCGTTGCATCTTCGAGCTGGTGTACTTCTCGCGACCCGATAGCACGATCTTCGGCCGCTCGGTCGATCGCGTGCGGCGGGCGCTGGGACGCGAGCTCGCGCGCGAGCATCCGGCCCCCGCTACGGACTGCGTGTTCTCCGTTCCCGATTCGTCGAATGCGATGGCGCTGGGCTTTGCGGAACAGTCGGGACTGAAGCTGGAGCACGCATTGATTCGCAACCACTACGTCGGCCGGACGTTCATCAACCCGACGCAGGCGGCGCGCAACGCAAAGGTGAAGATCAAGTTCAACCCCGTGCGCGAGGTCCTGCAGGGGAAGAAAGTCGTCGTGGTGGACGATTCGCTGGTGCGCGGCACGACGAGTCGCGAGCTCGTGCAGATGATTCGCCAGGCGGGCGCCAAGGAAGTCCATTTCCGCGTCGCGTCCGCGCCAATCACGGGGCCCTGCTATTACGGGATCGACACGCCTACCAAGTCGGAGCTGATCGCGTCGAGTCACACGCTGGAACAGATCCGCGAGCATCTCGGCGTAGACAGCCTGGGCTATCTCTCGCTCGAAGGCATGAAGCGGGCGGCCGGCGGCAATGCGGCCGAATTCTGTCATGCCTGTTTCTCGGGTGAGTATCCTACGGAAATCCCCGACGACACCAGGAAATCCCGTAACGCAGCGCCCGTTCCAGTAACCATGGCTGTGTGATAACGCGATTGTAGGGGTGCAGCATGCTGAGCCCCTACCGCGAACCGCGTCCCCCTACCCACCTGACGTTTTCCGGGACATAATCGCCCTATGTCTGTTGAACGCCACGTCTACTTCTTCGGCAACGGCCGCGCCGATGGCTCCGCCGCGATGCGCGACGTCCTGGGCGGCAAAGGCGCCGGCCTCGCCGAAATGGCCAACCTTGGCCTCCCCGTCCCTCCCGGGTTTACGATCTCCGCCAAACTCTGCATCGCGTACGTCGCGGAAGGCACCTTCCCGCCGGCGCTGCGCGCGGAGGTGGACCGCCATCTCAAGCACCTCGAGCGCGTCACGAAGAAAGGGTTCGGCGATCCCAAGAATCCGCTGCTCGTCTCGGTGCGCTCGGGCGCCGCGGTCTCCATGCCGGGGATGATGGAGACGATTCTGAACCTCGGTCTCAATGATCAGACGGTAGAGGGGCTGATCGCGGGCTCCAAGAACCCGCGCTTCGCCTACGACTCCTATCGCCGCTTCGTGCAGATGTACGGCGACGTCGTGTTCGATCTCGGCAAGGAGCCGTTCGAGGAGGAGCTCGCCAAGGCCAAGGCGCGCCGCAAGGTCAAACGCGACATCGATCTGCCCGCCGACGATCTGCACGATCTCGTGCACGACTTCAAAACGATCGTGAAGAAGAAGACTGGGCACCCCTTCCCCGACGACCCGCAGGAGCAGCTCTGGGGCGCGATCGAAGCGGTGTTCAAGAGCTGGAACACGCGCCGCGCCAAAGACTATCGCCAGGTGCATGGCATCCCGGACAGCTTGGGCACCGCCGTGAACATCGTGGCAATGGTCTACGGCAATATGGGCGACGACTGCGGTACCGGCGTCGCGTTCACGCGCGACTGTCGCACGGGTGAAAACGTCCTGAATGGCGACGTGCTCACGAATGCGCAGGGTGAAGACGTGGTTTCCGGCGCCCGCACGCCGGAGCCGATCCAGAAGATGAAGAAAGGAAAGCTCGCCGCCATCTACCGCGAGCTCGAGCGCCTGGCCACAAAGCTCGAAAAGCACTTCAAAGACGTGCAAGACGTCGAGTTCACGTTCGAGCACGGCCAGATGTACATGCTCCAGACGCGCCGCGCGCAACGGACGGGTATCGCGGCGGTGCGGATTGCGGTTGAAATGGTGGATGAAGGGCTGATCAGTGAAGACGAGGCGATTCAGCGCGTGCCGCCGCAGGATCTCGATCAGCTGTTTCACCCGATGGTCGATCCCAAGGCCGACGTGACGGTCCTCGCGAAGGGGCTTCCCGCGTCACCCGGTGCTGCCACGGGCGAAGTGGTGTTCGACGCCGACGACGCCGAGGCGCTGAAGAAAAAGGGTCACGAGGTCATCCTCGTGCGGCCCGAGACCTCGCCCGAAGACTTCCATGGCATTGTCGCGGCCCGCGCGATCCTGACGGCGCGCGGCGGCATGACGAGCCACGCAGCCGTCGTCGCCCGCGGCATGGGGAAGACGTGCGTCGTTGGCGCCAAGGAGCTCGACGTCGATCCCGCCGCCGGGCGTTTCCGCGTGAACGGCCGCATGGTCAAACGCGGTCAAATCATCACGGTCGATGGGACGACCGGTCGCGTGATTCTGGGTGAGGCGAAGCTGGTCACGCCGAAAGTCGGGAAAGAATACGGCCGCCTGATGGCCTGGGCAGATTCGAAGCGTCGGCTCCGCGTTCGGGCAAACGCCGACATCCCAATCGACGCGAAACGCGCCCGCGAATTCGGCGCCGAGGGCATCGGGCTCTGCCGCACCGAGCACATGTTCTTCGAAGGCGACCGCATCACGCTGATGCGCGAGATGATCGTGGCGGCGGACGAAGCGGGCCGCCGCAAAGCGCTGGCGAAGCTGCTGCCGATTCAGCGCGGCGACTTCGAGGGAATCTTCGACGTCATGGACGGTCTGCCGGTGACCATCCGGCTGCTCGATCCCCCGCTTCATGAGTTCCTGCCGCACACGCGCGAAGAGATCGCGGCGCTCGCCAAGCACGCCAAGGTGCCGGCGGCGCAGCTCGAGAAGTTGATCGAGTCGCTCCGGGAGGCGAATCCGATGCTCGGGCATCGCGGCTGCCGGCTCGGCATCACGTATCCCGAGATCACCGAGATGCAGGCGCAGGCGATCTTCGAAGCCGCGGGCCACGTCGCAAGCCACGGCAAGAAAGTGACCGTCGAGATCATGGTCCCGCTGGTCGCGGATGTGCGCGAGCTGACGAATCAGACGGCGATCATTCGGCGGGTCGCGCAGGAAGTGTTCCATCGCGAGGGTCGCGCGGTGCCCTATCTGGTTGGGACGATGATCGAGCTGCCGCGCGCCGCCGTCACGGCCGACGAGATCGCCAGGGAGGCGGAGTTCTTCTCGTTCGGCACGAACGACCTCACGCAGACGACGTTCGGCCTGTCACGCGATGACGCCGGGCGATTCCTGCCGTTCTACGTCGAGCATGGATTATTGCCGGAGGATCCGTTCCAGGTGCTCGATCAAGGCGGAGTCGGCAAGCTCATCGAGATGGCGGTCAAACTCGGCAGGGGGACACGGCGCGATCTCAAGATCGGCATCTGCGGCGAGCACGGCGGGGAGCCGAGCTCGGTGAAGTTCTGCCATCGGGTGGGAATGAATTACGTATCGTGCTCACCCTTCCGGGTGCCGATCGCCCGCCTCGCCGCGGCCCAGGCGGCCCTCGAGGAGGCGGGCGTCGTCAGTCGAACGAAGGCAACCGTCTAACGATTGAATACCGCGGCGAGCCCGCTGCCGATCAGCAGCATGATCACGAACGCGGCGATCGCGATGGTATAGCCGCTGCTCTTCGACGTCCGCTGCGTTGTCGAGACGCCGATGCCGGTAAGCACGACCGCCCAAACGCTGAACGGATTGATCCCCTTCAGCAATGCTCCCGTGAATCCCTTCGCGCCGGGAGCCAGCAAATCGAGACCCAACGCCGGCTGCAGGTCTTGCGGCGACGTGATCTGGCCGGTGCCCTGCAAGTGCAGCACGAGTGTCCCGACAATCGACAACAGAATCGCCGACGGGATGGCCGAGTACGTTGCGACGCTCAGCATCGTGCTGAACCTCGCTTCGCCGCCGCCCAGCACGGACGCCAGCACCCACAGCAGCAATCCGGTCAGCAGCAGCAGGATGCCCAGTACGATCACGAGGCCGAGCAGGCCGCCGATCGCGAGGAGCGCCGTGCCTGGTGCCGGCCGAGACTGCGCGGCGGGTCCGGCAGCGGCGATCTGCGCCTGCACGGCGACCTTGAGATACGGCACGTTGACGAAAAACAGAATGCATTGCACCACGATGATCGCGAGAAACGGCGCGATAAAATTGGCGCGCGCGCGCACGCGATCGAATACGGCGCTCGGCTCGAACAGCACGTTGAAGACGTCGGTAAACGGATTACCCGCGCTCGATTGATCGGCCGGCGCCTGCTGAATACCCTGGCCCATGCGCACTCCCGTGGAGGGTCGGCGCCGAATATAGATGGCCAAAACGAAACGGGAAGGATGAGAGCCACTTCCCGGCCTGACCACGGTGATGTAGGCTAGAGCAGAACGCACCCATGTTCTCGTCTCTCGTTGTGACGCTTGGGCTGTTGGCGCAGGTGACCGGAAGTGCGCGGGCGCCTGATCGCGTCACCGTGTGGCGCGCCGATTCCACCGTATATGTGAAGCTGAGCGACCCGGGGCACGTCGTGCTGCTGCACGTCGATGCCATCGGCCGAATCCAGGTCCTCTTCCCCGAGTTGCCCGGCGACAACACCGCGATAGCGGCCGATGCCCCGCTCGCGATCGCGCTGCCGCCGACGGCCCAGGCCAATCCCGCGACGTTCGTCGCGGTGCGGTCCCGCTGGCCGTTCGCGTTCACGGCGCTCACGACGCGATTTGATTGGGATTATGAGAACGCGTGGCTGCTGCAACCCACAGCCGGCGATCCATTGGGGGCGCTGCTGGACATTGCCGATCGCATCACCGATGGCCGCCCCTACGATTATGGCGTCATCAGCTATGCGCGCGACGGGCTTGCCTCGAGCCGGCGGACGCCGCTCCAACCGGACGTCTGCTTGAGCTGTGTGCGTCATGGCGCACCGGCGACAGCGGTTGCGTCAGCCGCTGGACAAACGAACAACGTCGACTGCTCCAACGCGTCGTTGACGAATGCGTTCTGCGGCGTGAACAACGGCAGCGTCGCAATCAGCAGCGAGCCGGCTCAGCAGGCTGCGTACGAACAACCGCAGGTCGCTCAGCCGGTGTACGTGCCCTACTACGTTCCCTTCGTCGTGCACGGCGGCCGGTCACGGTTCGACTTCCACGAGCCGCGCATGCAGCCCGCGCGCATCGCGCAACAAGGTGTGGCATACCCGATCGCGCCCCGGCTGGTCGTGCCGTCGCGAGCGCAGATCGGCACGTTTACCGGCCGGCATCGCTAAGTGGCAAAGAAAACGGGACACGTGATCACGTGTCCCGTATCCTGATTCCAGATTCCGGTTCCATGGAGGCGCGGGGAATCGAACCCCGGTCCGAGCATGACTCCGATACCGCTCCTACGTGCGTAGACCTGGCTTTGTGGTCTCACCGCCTCGGCGCCTGGTCAGCCCTGGCAGTAACAAGCCTCTAGAATCTCTCGCGGCAGCCGTTGAGGCCCCAGCTGCCGCCAGCCCGACTTTGCGATACGTGAGCGCCGCCTCAGGCGGGCTGCCACTCACGCAGGTGCGTGAAGCCGAAGCTTACGCAGCCAGAGCCAGTTCAGAGTTGGCTTGTGTGTCTTCCCAGTTGATTTACCAGGTGACTGAGAACCTGGGCACGCAACAGTACCCTCGCCAAACCCGTCGAAGCCTGTCGCCCCCCTTCGACAACGTACTCTAGCCACTCGCAGCGGCTTTTTCAACGCGATTACGCCCTTCCTGCTTCGCGCGATACAGGGCCGCGTCTGCCGCCGTGGGAAGGTTCAATACGTCGCCGACGAGCTCGGGACAAGACGCGATGCCGCAGGAGGTCGTCAGCGGATACACGGTGCCGGTCCAGCGGAGCGGCTGCTCCGCGATCGACCGCCGGATGCGCTCGGCGACCTCGAGGCCCTCGCGCAGCGCCGTGCGCGGCAGCCATACGGCGAACTCTTCGCCGCCGATCCGCGCCACGAGATCGCCGTCGCGCACCGCCGCCTCGAGCAAGCGCGCGACGTGCTTCAACGCCGCGTCGCCCGCGGGATGGCCCAACGTGTCGTTCAGCTTCTTGAAGTGATCGAGGTCGACGTAGATCAGCGATCCTTCGGTCGCTCCCGACAGCGCGCGCTCGAACTCGCGGCGATTGCGGAGCCCGGTGAGCGGGTCGACGACGGCGCGCCGTTCCGCGTCGTGCACGGCCCGCGCCGCGGCAATGCGGGGACCGAGGTCCGAGAGTAACGGGCTCAGCTCGTCGAGAATCTCTGTGTCGGGCTCGAGGGGCGGGCCGAGCAGCACGAGCGCGCCGACGACGATCGAGCCATCGAGCAGCGGGTAGGCGGTTCCGGCTCGCTCGCTGCGGCGTCGCTCGGGCACGCCGGCACCGAACACGTCCTCGGCGCCGCGCGTCGCCACGGGAATCCCGGATACGACGGCGCGCGCCACGGGCGAATCCGCGGAGAGTTGGACGCCGGCGAGCCGGCGATCGGCGGCGCCCGAGACGGCGATGACGCGAACGTGCTCGTCTCCGATGACCGCCAACGCGACGCCGCGGTGCGTGATCTGCTCGCCGAGCTGGACCGCCGCGCGCGCCATGCCCTCGAGGGTGAGTGCGCCGGCCATCAGGCGCGATACACGGCCGGCCACGACGCGGGCGCGCGGGATGGCGCTCTGCTCGTCGGCCAGGCGCATGCCGGCGACGAAGCGGCGCAACGCGCCCGCGACGACGTCGACCAGGATTACCTCCTGGGCCGGACCCTCGAACACGAGGCCGGCCGCGTACGGAAAGTCGCCCACGGCTACATACGTACGCTCGGGATCGCGCACGATGTGAAGACGGCCGTCCACCGAGGCGAGCTGGACGAGGGCGGCGCCGCGGCGGCGCTCTTCGACGCCCACGTTCGCCGACAGCGCGATCGGCACTTCAAACGGGCCGTCGCCCGTCCCGACGCCCCAGCCGGCGGTCGCACCGTACGCTTGCCGCAGCAGGTCGAGGATCTCGCGGAGTCCGAGCGGAGGCGGTCCACGCCGGCGGAGTCGTCCCGGCCGCCACCGAATGGTCCAGCCCAGCATGACTATGGCGGCGCCAAGCGCGCCGATGATGCTCCAGATGGCGTTGTGGCCCGCGCGCCAGGCGCTGAGCGCGACGGCTGCGAGCCCTGTGAGCTGCAGCGCGAGCGCGATCCAGCGCCGCGTTCCGCGAGGCGCGCGATTAGGAATGATTGATGCGACTGGCGGCGGCGGCGGCGCCGAACCCGTTGTCGATGTTGACCACAGTCACGCCCGAGGCGCAGGAGTTGAGCATCGCGAGCAACGCCGCGAGACCGCCGAACGACGCGCCGTATCCCACGCTGGTCGGTACTGCGATAACCGGGACCTTCACGAGGCCGCCCACCACGCTGGGCAATGCGCCGTCCATGCCGGCGACGACAATGATCACGCTCGCCGAGCGCAGGACGTCGGTCTGCACGAGCACGCGGTGAATGCCCGCGACGCCGACATCGGTCAGTCGCTCGACGCGATTCCTGAGCGCCCGGGCCGTCACGGCCGCCTCTTCGGCGACCGGCAAGTCGCTGGTGCCCGCGGTGCACACCAGGACGGTGCCGCGCCCGGTCGGCGCGGGCTCGGGATCAGGCGGCAGATAGACCGTGCGCCCGAGCGCGTTGACCTCGGCGCGCGGGAAGTGCGCGCCCAACGCCGCCATCTGCCCCGGATCGGCGCGCGTGGCGAGAAAGCTCCCGCCGGCTGCCTCGAGCCGCTCCGCGATCGCGAGGACCTGACCGATCGTCTTGTCGGGACAAAAAATCACCTCCTGATGCCCCTGCGTGATCGGGCGGAGGTGATCGATTGTCGCGAACGGAAGCTGTTCGTACATCAGGCGGCGATCTCGACCCTCGCGTTGGCGAGATAGTCGGCGAAAATGGATTCGGCCGCGGTCATCGATTCGATCGCGAAGAGACGCTGGCGCAACTCGCTGCCGTCTCGCAGGCCTTTCGTGTACCAGCCGAGGTGCTTGCGGAACTCGAGCGCGGTCTTGCGCGTGTCGCCTTGCAGCCGTAGCGCCAGCCGCGCATGCTCGAGCGCGGTCGCGAACCGCTCCTCCGGCGTGGGATCGGGACGCTTGACGCGGCCGGCGAGCAGATCGCGGGCCTGAGCGAACAGCCAGGGATTGCCGAAGGAACCGCGTGCGATCATGACGCCCGCGCATGCGGTATGATCGCGCATGGCGACGACGTGCTCGGGCGTGCGGATGTCGCCGTTCCCGATGACTGGGATGTCGAGCGCGCGGACGACTTCCCCGATTTCGTCCCAGTCCGCCGCGCCCTGATACATCTGCGTGCGCGTGCGCGGATGGAGCGTCAGTGCCTGGGCACCGGCGTCCTGGCAACGGAGCGCGATCTCCACCGGGTCGCGCAGCGTTTCGTCCCAACCGCTGCGAATCTTGACCGTCACCGGGAGCTGCGTCGCCTCCCGCACGGCACGAATGATGCCGCGTACCAGCGTCATGTCCTTCAGGCAACCCGAGCCGCCGTTGTTGCGGACCACTTTCTTCACCGGACACCCGAAGTTGATGTCGACGAAATCGGGCTCGAACAGATCCGTCACCATCCCGGCGGCCGTCGCCATGATGGCCGCGTCGGCTCCGTAGATCTGGATCCCGATGGGCCGTTCGACGGGCTCGAAGCGCATCTCGGCGAGGACGCGCTCGATGCCGAGGGAGATACCGACCGACGAGATGAACTCGGACACAACCACGTCGGCCCCGTATCGGCGGCAGATCTGCCGGAATGGCGACTCCGACACGCCGGCCATGGGGGCCAGGTAGAGGGGGAATTCAGGAGCGACCGAGTACGGGAAGTCCATGCGCTGGAACGTAATAGCGCGTTGCGCGGCGAGCAACCAAGTCTTACCTTTCGCGCGCGAATGCGCCTGCGCGAATTCTTTTCCGAAGACGCGATCCAGCTCGAGCTCGAGAGCACCTCGAAGGATGCGGTGCTCAAGGAGCTCGTTGCGTTGCTTCAGCTCGACGAAAAAGCGCAAGGGATGCTGTTCAAGATGCTGAAGCGGCGTGAGACGTTGGGTTCGACCGGCATCGGGCAGCGCATCGCAATCCCCCACTGTCGCTCGCTGGTGGTGAGCCGGCTGCGCTGCGCGTTCGGCCGGAGTACCAAGGGCATCGACTTCAAAGCGATCGACGACGCGCCCGTCAGCTACATCTTCTTGATTGTTGCTCCGCCGCTCGAGGTCTCCAATCAGTATCTCCCTGTCCTCGGAAAGATTGCGCAGTTCGCGAAGGAGTCGGATGTGCCTGCTCGCCTGGCAAAGTTGACGACTCCGGCCGAATTCCTGCAGCTGCTCGAGGACAAAAACATCTAGCGCGCGCTATCGCGCGCGACCTGCAAGGCCTCCCGTGCGGGGATGAACGCGCTATCGAGCGCGACCGCAACCTGCAATTGTAGAAGGGCGGGCTGCCAAAGCTTCGCGCTCATGTAGAACCGGGCCAGGTCGTAGCGCGGCCCCGCGAGCTCAGGGGCGAATGCGATCGATTGCAGCAAGAGGCGCTCGCCACTTCCCCAGCGTGCTGCGGCGAACTCGTCCTTTCCTTCCAACCACAGCGTGCGATATGACCGCGGCGCCTCGCGCTTCAACGCCTGGTAGTGCGTCTCGTCGTCATGCCAGACGGGAACGCGCGCGATGCTGCGGACGGCGCCGGCGACGAGGAGCACCGTGACCACGGCGATGCGCGCGAGCGGCGAGCGGATCGCAATCACCGCGGATGCCAGCGCGAACATCGCGCCAAAGGACGCCACATACAGCGTGCGTTCGGCCACCAGGAACTCGGTTGGCATGACGACGTTTGCGACGGGCGAGATCGTGATCACGACCCACGCGAGTCCGATCGCGATGCCGGGGATCGTGCGACGCGTGCGCCACGCCAAAATGCCCAGGGCAATCAAGACGAGCACGCCGAGGATGTGCGAGATCGTGAGGCCGGTCGAGACAATCAATTCCCCGGGCGAGTAGTCGGCCGAGAGGTGCGCGGGAAAGAAGAACAGCCGCCACCATTGAAGTGATAGCGGCACCATCGCCCAGGTGCGCGCCACAGGGCCAAGGTGCTCGAGGCCAACCGCCAGGCCGCCACCGTAGAACGTTCTGATGCCAACCAAGCCGTGGATGATGAAATACGCGATGATGGGCACGGTGGCGGCGATGAGCGGGCGCCATGCCAGCCGAAGGTCCGAGCGACGCGCGAGATACAGGAGAACCAGGGCCGCGGGAAGGGTAACCGCGATCTCTTTCGAAGCGATGGCAAACGCGGACGCCAACGCGATCCCGACGAGATACAGGGGACGTCGCTCGGCGCGGATCGCGCACACGAGCGCGGCGGCGTAGCCGGCTCCGGCCATCAGCTCGGCGCGACCGACGACATTGGCGATGGCCTCCACGTGCACGGGATGGATCGCAAAGAGCAGTCCCGTGATGAGCCCCACGACCGGGCCAGCCAGGTCGCAGGCCAGCAGCGCAAACAGGGCGGCGGCGATCGCGGCCCACACGACATTGACCGCGTGAAACCAGTGCGGGCTGTGTGACATGCGATAGTCGAGTGCGAACGAGGCGATCACCGCCGGCCGCCACATCACGCCCCCAAACGAGGCCGGCCAGTAAGGCTCCTCGAGGACGGCACCCACAGAAGCGGGATGCTCGAGGACCTGACGATTTGCGACGACCCACTGGTCGTCGGCGACGAAGCCATTGCGTATCGAGGGGGCAGCGACAGCAGCGGCGGCGAGACCGGCGAGCAACACCGCCTGCCGCGTCGTTACTCCCACTCGATGGTCGCCGGAGGCTTGGAGCTCACGTCGTACGCGACGCGATTCACGCCGCGCACCTCGTTGATGATGCGGTTGGAGATCCTGCCTAAGACGTCTGGCGGGAACGGAAACCAATCGGCGGTCATGCCGTCCCGACTCGTCACCGCGCGCAGGGCGACCACGTGATCGTACGTGCGGCCGTCACCCATGACGCCGACGGATTTGATGGGGAGCAAGACCGCGAACGCTTGCCAGATCTGGTCGTACAGCCCGGCGGCGCGGATTTCCTCCAGATAGATCGCGTCGACCTTGCGCAGCAGGTCGAGGCGCTCCTCATTGACGGGACCGAGTACGCGGATCGCGAGGCCGGGCCCCGGGAAGGGATGCCGGCCGACGATCTCTTCCGGAAGTCCCAGCTCGCGGCCCACCTGGCGCACTTCGTCCTTGAACAGCTCGCGCAGCGGTTCGATCAGTTGCCACGGCAAATCAGGCCGCAAACCCCCGACGTTGTGATGCGTCTTGATCGTGGCGGAAGGCCCGCCTTTGGCCGACGTCGACTCGATGACGTCGGGATACAGCGTGCCCTGCACGAGGTATCCGACATTGCCCTCGACGTGTCCGGCCGCGTCCTCGAACACGTCGATAAACGTGTGGCCGATTCGGCGGCGCTTCTCCTCCGGATCCTCGACGTCTTTCAGCTCTTTCAGGAAACGGTGCGTGGCGTCGACCACGCGCAGATCCATCCCCAGATGGGCGCGGAAAGCGTGCTCGACTTGCTCCCGCTCGCCGCGGCGCAGCAGGCCGTGATCGACGAACACGCATGTCAGGCGATTCCCGATCGCCCGATGCACCAGCGCCGCCGCGACCGCCGAATCGACTCCACCCGAGAGGCCGCAGATCGCCCGCCCATTCGGGCCGACGAGCGCGCGGATGCGGCCGATTTCTTGATCGATGAAATGCCCCGGCGTCCAGTCAGGAAGGCAGCCGCAGATGTCGAACAGGAAATTGTGCAGGATCTCGCCGCCACGCGGCGTATGCGCGACTTCGGGGTGAAACAGCACGCCGAAGATCGGCTTCTGCTCGTGCTGCATGCCGGCGACGGGCGCGTTGGCGCTCGTCGCCGTCACGCGGAACCCGGGCGGTGGAGTCTCGAGGCGATCGCCGTGGCTCGCCCACACGATCACCTTCTCGTTCGGCTGGAATCCCGCAAAGAGCCCGCGCGAATCCTTGACGATCACATCGGCGCGGCCGTATTCCCGTTCCGTGGCCGGCGTCGCCTTGCCGCCCGAGAGCTGCGCGATGAGCTGCATGCCGTAGCAGATGCCGAGCACCGGGGCGCCCATATCGAGCAGCGCCGGCGCCACCGTGGGTGCCCCCGGCTCAAAGACCGAATTCGGACCGCCCGAGAGCACGATGCCCTTGGGATCGAACGCCCGGACGAACTCGAGGTCCATCCCTCGCGCGGCGGGATGGATCTCGCAGTACACGCTGGCCTCGCGGACGCGACGGGCGATCAGCTGCGTGAACTGCGACCCGCAATCGAGAATCAGGATCCGGTTCACGCTCTATACCAGGTGGTGGGCTCGGCGGTCTCCCCGCGGACCAGATCGTCGAGCGTCTCGCGCTGCCGTGCGACGTAGTACCGATCGCCGTCCACCACGACCTCCGGCGCCCGCGGCCGCTGATTGTACGTAGAGCTCATCACGAATCCATAGGCGCCGGTGCCGAGGACGGCCAGCACTTCACCGGGCCCGACGGCGATCATCTTCCGGTCGAGTGCGAGGAAGTCACCGGTTTCGCAGATCGGCCCCACGACGTTCACGGTCTCTTCGGGACGCTTGCCATCACGCAACGGGATGATCTCATGGTGCGCATTGTAGTGACTCGGCCGCACGAAATCCGACATCCCGGCATCCACGATCACGTACTCTTTGCCGCCCGCATGCTTACGGTACAGGACGCGCGTCAGCAGCACGCCTGCGTTCGCCACCAGATAGCGTCCGGGCTCGCACAGCAATCCGAGGCCGGTCGCGCCAACTACGGGTACGACCGCGTCCGCGAATGCCTTCGGTGTCGGCGCTTTCTCGTTGTGGTAGCGGACGCCGAGCCCCCCACCGACGTCGAGCGCCTCGAGCGTATTGATGCCAGAGGCGCGGATCGCGGTGACCAGCTCGACCAACTTGATCGCGCCGCGGTGATAGGGGCCCACGTCCGTGATCTGCGAGCCGATGTGCATCGCCAGGCCCCGCAGCATCAACCTCGGCTCGGCCGAGATATGGCTTGCCACCGTCACGACTTCGTCGAAGGGAATGCCGAACTTGGCGGTCTTTTCGCCCGTCTTGGTGTACGGGTGCGACTCGATCGCGACATCCGGGTTGACGCGAATGCCCACGCGCGCCGTGATCTTGAGGTCGTTCGCGACGGCGCTTACGCCCGCGAGCTCGCTGGTGGACTCGATGTTGATGAAGCCGACGCCGGCGCGAATCGCCTCCGCGATCTCCGCGGTCGTCTTGCCGACGCCGGAGAACACGATGCCGTCGGGATCGAAGCCGGCGAGCCCTACGCGGCGCAGCTCGCCGAGCGAGACGATGTCGGCCCCTGCCCCGAGCTGTTGCAGGACGCGCAGCACGCCGAGGTTGCCGTTTGCCTTGACCGAATAGCAAATGCGATGACGAATGCCGTGGAGCGCGTCGTCGAGCGCGTTGTACTGCGCGCGAATCAGGTTGGTGCTGTAGACGTACGCTGGCGTGCCGACTCGATCCGCGATTGCCTGGAGCAATCCCGGATCGAACCCTAGTACGCCTGCGCCCACACGGCCTCCGCGACGCTCGGCGCGCCGCACCACATGCAGTTGCGCGGCGCCTCCTTGCTCCGGAACTCGGGATCGGGCAGCACCCGAATCGTCGCGCCGGTCTGCGCCTTGATCTCGGCTTCGCAGGTCGCGGCGCCGCAGAAGCCGCCGTACGCAAAACCGCCGCCGCTCGCGAGCTGCATCAGCTCGATGAACTGCGTCTTTGTCACGCCACGCGTGGAATTCTTCTCACGCCGTTCGCGCGCCGCGTTGAGCATGGCCGCCTGAATCTCCTCCAATGCCTTGAGCACGGCATCCTTGAGGCCCTGCAATGGCACCGGCGCCTTGCCGCCGGTACGACGCGCCAGAACCGCCTGCCCGCTTGCGACATCGCGCGGACCGATCTCGAGCCGCACCGGCACGCCGAGCGCCTCCCACTCGAAGTACTTGGCGCCGGGTTTCATCGTGTCGCGAAGATCGAGCTCCACGCGCAGGCCGGCGGTCTCGAGATCGGTCTTCACCTGAAGCCCGACACTCGACACCTTCTCGCGCTCCTCATCGCTCTTCCAGATCGGCACAATCGCGACCTGCACCGGTGCCAGCTTGGGTGGCGCAATGAGCCCGTTGTCGTCCGAGTGCGTCATGATCAGCCCGCCGATCAAGCGGGTCGACACACCCCAGGACGTGTTCCAAACATGATCGAGTCCGCCCGCGGCGGTTTGGAACTGCACATTGAACGCCTTCGAGAAGTTCTGGCCGAGGTCGTGCGACGTGCCCGCCTGCAGCGCCTTGTTGTCCTGCATCAGCGCCTCGATCGCGTAGGTGCGCAGCGCGCCGGCGAACTTCTCGCTATCGGTCTTCACGCCGGTGACCACCGGCATCGCCATCCACTCCTCCGCAAAGCGGCGGTAGATGCCGAGGATCAGTCGCGCCTCGTGCTCCGCGCCCGCCTCGTCGGCGTGGGCGGTATGGCCTTCCTGCCAGAGAAACTCGGTCGTGCGCAGAAACAGCCGCGTGCGCAGCTCCCAGCGCACGACGTTGCACCACTGGTTCAGCAGCAGCGGCAGATCGCGGTAGCTCTGGATCCACTTGGCGAACATCGCGTAGATGATCGTCTCGGACGTGGGCCGCACGACGAGCGGCTCCTCCAGCGCTGATGTCGGATCGACCGCGATCGCGCCGGCGCCTTCCTTGCCCGTCGCGCGCAGGCGCGTGTGCGTTACCAGCGCGACTTCTTTCGCAAATCCTTCGACGTGCTCGGCTTCCTTGGCGAGGAAGCTCATCGGGATGAACAGCGGGAAGTACGCGTTACGATGCCCGCTCGCCCGGAACATGTCGTCGAGCGCGCGCTGCATCAGCTCCCAGATCCGGAAGCCATGCGGCCGAATCACCATACAGCCGCGGACCGGTGAGTAATCCGCGAGCTGCGCCTGCGCGATGACGTCGCCGTACCACTCGCTGAAGTCTTTGGCGCGTGGCGTGATCTTCTGTGCTTGTGCCATTAATCGAAATATCCGTTGAAAAGCTTGTCGAGCGGTACCTTGGCTTCGGTGCCCGCGTTCAAGTCACGGACAACCGCCGTGCCGGCCTGCCGCTCCTCCGGTCCGACGATGACGGCGCGGGGCGCACCACGGGCCGCCGCGAGCTCGAGCTGTTTACGAACGCCCGTGTGCCGCAAGCCGTATTCGACCGCGATGCCGCGCTCGCGCAACGCGTGGGCGAGCTTCAGAATCACCGGCAGGTCGTCGCCGCCGACAGCTATCAAAAAGGCGCCGAGCTCTGTCGACGCCTTGGGAGCAACGCCGCGCTCCTTGAGGAGCTCACTCAGTACAACATCGCCCATACCGAACCCTAATGCGGGCAGGTCGAGCAGGCCATCATAGCGACCGCCGCCGGCGATGGCGCGCAGCGCTTTCTGCGCGTCGAACAGCTCCCACACGATCCCGGTGTAGTAGGCGAGCCCGCGGACGATCGTGAGATCGACCGAGACGAAATCGCCAAGGCCCATGGAGACAAGCGCCTGGATTGCCTGCCGGAGCGGCTCTGCGGCTTCGCCGCCGGCATTCAGCGCGCCTTCACCGTGCAGCAGGGCGACCTCAAAGACTGCTTCCACGTGTTTCTTGCCGTATCCAGCCTCCTGGAGCATTTGCCCGAGGACGTCCTTCGGGACTCTCTCGCTTCGATCGATCACCGCGAAGGCGGCCGGCAGCTGCCCGTCGCTGATGCCGTGATGGGCGAGCAACGCCTTCAGCAGCCGCCGGTCCGACACGCGCAGCTTGACGTCCCGGGATCCCAATCCCAGTGCTCGCATGATGTCCACGGCGGCAGCCATCAGCTCGGCGTCGGCCAGCGCACCTGCCTCGCCGATGATGTCCATGTTGAGCTGAAAGTGCTCGCGCAGCCTTCCCCGCTGTTGCCGCTCGTATCGGAATAGCTGCGGAATCGAGAACCAGCGGATCGGCTTCTTGAGCGCCTGCACCCTGGCGGCGACCATCCGCGCCAGCGTCGGCGTCATCTCCGGCCGGAGCGCTACCTCCCGGTCGCCCTTGTCGCGAAATGAATACAGCTGCTGGACGATCTCTTCGCCGCTTTTTTGCGTGTACATGTCGAGCGATTCGAGCGGCGGGCCGTCGTACTCCTCGAACCCATATGCTCTGGCGACGTTGCGCCAGGTCGCGAAGATGTGGTTGCGGAGGGTGAGGTCTTCAGGATAAAAGTCGCGAAAGCCGGGTAGGGCTTTTCCTTGCATCGCAACAACTTAACCGACGGGCGCGAAGCCGGGCAAGCGAGCCATCGCGTCGCCGACGGTGTGGAATGAACCGGTGACCAGAATTGTCCCGGCGTCCTCCTGAATGTCGTGCAGCGCTCGCTCGAAATCGGGTTCGAACGAAACGTCCGGCCCAATGTCCTCGACCGACCAGCGCTGCATGAGCGGGATCGATGGCGGCACCGTGAGCGTCAAGCGGTCGACCAGCGGCCGCAGCGAGTCGAGCATGGCGCGCCAGTCTTTGTCGTTGCGGATCCCCACGAGCGCGTGCAGCGGCCGGCGAATCGACTTGCCGTGCTCCGCGAGCGCTTGGGCAACCACGCGCATCCCGTCGGGGTTGTGCGCCACGTCGAAAATCCATTTGCCGCGGATATCGAACCGGCCCGGGATGTACGCGGTGGCGAAGCTCGCCGGCAGGGTCTTCCCCACCGGGCCGAACGGCGCGGGCAGCTCGTTCAGCACCGCGTGCGCCACCAGAGCGTTCGCCATCTGATGACGACCGCGTAGACCCAGCACCGTGTCTTTGCGCGGTCGCAGCGCGGTGTCCACCGCGATGATCGGATGGGCGCCCCGCCGTTTGGCCTCTTTGACGATCTCGGCTCGAATGTCGTGATCCGATTCGCCGGTTACGAAGGGGACCTTGGGCTTGGCGATGCCGGCCTTCTCGCGCGCGATCCCCTTCAAGTCTGATCCCAGATAATCGACGTGCTCGAGCGCGATTTTCGTGACCGCGCTGACCAGCGGCGTCAGGACGTTGGTGGCGTCGAGACGACCGCCCAAACCGACTTCGACGACGGCGATGTCGACATCGCGAGCGGCGAGGTCGGCGAAGGCGATCGCCGTCGTCGCCTCGAAGAAACTCGCGTCGAGGCGCTCGATGTGCGGTTTGAGCTGCACCGTCCACTCCGCAAAGGCGTCCTCGCTGATGGGCACGCCGTCGACCGTGACGCGCTCGCAGGGCGACACGAGGTGCGGGGACGTATACAGGCCGACGCGCCATCCCTGTGCCCGCAATTCATTGGCGACGAAGGCGCAGGTCGAGCCCTTGCCGTTCGTACCGCCGACGTGGATCGTGGGATAATGCCGCTCAGGATGGCCCAGCACATCGAGAAGTCCCTCGGTCGGGCCGAGACTCCATTTGATGCGACCAGCTTGTCGTGCGAAAAGGAAGTGGCAGGCGTCTTCGAAGGTCAGTCGGCAGCCTCGGCCGGCCAGGCGCCGGTCATGTGCCGCAGCAGCTGCGCGATCGTATCCCGCAGCTCGCCCCGCGGCACGACGGTGTCGATCATCCCATGTTCCAGGAGGAACTCGGCCGTCTGGAATCCGTCCGGTAGGTCTTGCCCGATCGTCTGCTTGATCACGCGCGGCCCGGCGAACCCAATCACCGCTCCAGGCTCGGCCAGGATGACGTCGCCCTGCATGGCGTAGGAGGCCGAAACGCCGCCCGTCGTCGGATTCGTGAGCACGGAGATGAACGGCACGCTCGCGCCCTGCAGCTCCGCAATCACGACGGACGTCTTGGCCATCTGCATCAGCGAGAGGACGCCCTCCTGCATCCGCGCGCCGCCGGAGGCGGAAACGAGAATCAGTGGCGTGCGTTTGTCGATGGCGTGCCGAGTCAGGCGCGCGATCTTCTCCCCCACCACCGAGCCCATCGAGCCGCCCATGAAGGCGAAATCCATGACGCCCAGGCTGACCGCCATACCGTGCAGCCGCGCGTAGCCCGTGCGGATCGCATCCAGCGGGCCGGCCTTCTTGATGGCGGCCTGCACCCGGTCGGCATAGTTCTCGAATTTCAGGGGATCAGCGGATTTGAGATTGGAGAACAGCTCGTGCCAGGATCCTTCATCGACCATCAGGTCGAGATACTCCTGCGCGGTGATGCGTCGGTGGTAGCCGCAATTCGGGCACACGTTGAGCGCGCGAACGAAGCGTTCGCGGATGTCGACGTGCCCGCACTGATCACACTTTTCCCAGGCGTCTGCCGGTATCTCGAGCTTTACGCGCTCGGAGGTGCGCGGCTTACGTTCCTTTTTGAACCAGGCCATTCGCGCCATATGGTGACGAAGCGCACAATTTGGATTCGCGAGTCATGGGACGCCAGCCCTGAGGAGCTAACCTATTGACCCAGCTCCGCATAGCCGGACTGCCGGGACTCCCACGCGATCCGCAGCGCAATGGCGACGCCGATCGAGCAGGCCAGGAGAAACGATCCGCCATAGGAGAAAAACGGCAGCGGAATGCCCGTGATCGGCATGAGGTTGATCGTCATTCCCACGTTTTCGACGATGTGTGTGAAGAAGAGGCCGGCGATCCCGAAGACACACAAGCTCGAGAATGGATCGGTGGCTCGGCGCGCGATGCGCAGCAGGCTGAACAGCATCCAGCCGAACAACGACAACGCGACCAGCACGCCGACGAAGCCCAACTCCTCGCCGACGATCGAGAAGATGAAATCGGTGTGCTGGGCCGGAAGAAACGCCAGTCGCTTCTGGGTACCCTCGGTAAAGCCTTTGCCCAACAATCCGCCGGATCCGACCGCCACCTTCGATTGAATGACGTGCCAACCTGCCGCACGCGGGTCGACGTCGGGGTTCAGAAAGGCGAGCAGCCGATTCTGCTGGTACGGGGCGAGACGGTTCCAGAACGGGAGCGCAAACACGCCGCCTGCCACGTTCAGCGTCATGATCGCGACCCCTTCCCACAGATACGGCCGCCACCAGAGCAGCAGGACGGCGAGCAGCGCGATCCAAATTCCCCAGGCGACGGTCGAAAACGCCAGTACGAGCCCGATGACGGGTGATCCCATCAGTACCAGCAATGAGGGCTTGGTGCCCGCCCAAAACAGCATGAAGAACAGAATCGTGACGAACACGATGGCGCTGCCCAGGTCGGGCTGTTTGAGCACCAGGAGGCATGGGACGCCGGCGATCACGCCCGGTACGATCAAATCCCGCAGGGTCGACGGCGGCTCGCGCAGCGCAGCAAGCCAGCGCGCGAGCATCAGCACGACGGCCAATTTCGCGAGCTCGGCCGGCTGGCCGAAGCGATGGCCCGCGAACGTGAGCCAGGACCTGCTGCTCGCGGCCGTTCCCGCGCCGGTTCCGAGAAAGAGCGTGACCACGAGCAACAAAAGCGCGATGCCGTAGACCCAGGGCGTCGCCCACTCGAGCATCCGCGGCGAAGTGCGGAACACCAGCCACGCGACGACCAGGCTGATGGCGAGCCACAGGACCTGCCGCTGCCAGATCGTCGCAACGAAGGTCGGGATGTCGGTCTGGCCGGCCGAGTACAACGTCGCGAGCCCATACAGCGCCAGCGCGGCCACCGAGACGAACAGCCCCTTATCGAGTTGGCGGGCGCGGGTGAACACTATCGGGTCGTGTTGGCGGGACCGCCGGCCGCAAAGTGTCGGACGGTGCGCCGGGCAGTTGAAACGGCGCGGGGGCGGAATCGGTCGGCAACGCAACGCGCACCGTCGATTCGCTCTCGGACAGTCCGAGATAATGCGCGATCGTGCGCGTCACGAGCGGCGCAACATACGGGCCTTCGCGCGCGAATTCGACGATCGCGCCCACCACAATTTCCGGCTTGTCGGCCGGAGCGAAGCCGATGAACCAACCGTGATTCGGCCCGTGGGGATTCTGCGCCGTGCCGGTTTTGCCTGCGATCGTGATGCTTCCGAGGCGCGACCCGCGGGCCGTGCCCTGCTCGACCACGGAGATCATCGCATGGCGCAGGGCCGCGATCTGATCGTCGGTCAAATCGAGCGACGTGTTGTCGAACGTTGAGGCGAGCGGGTGCACGAGATATGGAGTGCGCACGCGGCCGTCGCTGGCGAGTTGTTGATAGAACCGCACCATCTGCGCCAGCGTCTGCGCGTTTTCGCCCTGCCCGATGGCGAGGTTCAATGCGACCGCCGAGGTCCAGCGGCGTGGGCCGTAGATCCGATCGTAGTATTCCGGGCCGGTCGGAAATTCCGACGGGATCTCGCCGGGCAGATCGATGCCTGTGCGACCGCGAAATCCCCAGGCGTTCGCGTCTTCCAGTAACGACGTCACGCCGAGCTTGATGCCGAGCTGGTAGAAGTAGACGTCGCAGCTCTGGGCGATGGCCTCGGTCAACGTCAGATCGCCGTGCCCGCGCGCCTCCCAACACCGGAAATAGCGATTGCCGTATTGAAGCCCGCCACGGCAAGGGATCGGCATGTGACTGCGGGGGCCGACGATCCCGCGTTTCAGCGCCATCGCCGCGATGGCGAGCTTCCAGGTCGAGCCGGGCGGATAGCGCGCCTTGATCGCGCGATCCACCAACGGCGTCGCGGGGCTCTCGCTGAGCGTGCGCCAATAGTTCGGCGAGATGCCGCCGACGAATGCGTTCGGGTTGAACGTCGGCGCACTGTAGAGCGCGAGCACTTCCCCGTTGTTCGGATTCAACGCCATCACGGCGCCACGTTGGCCGATCGGGAATGTCTTGGCGATGAATTCCTGGAGATCGAGGTCGATCGTCGTGTGCAGATCAGCGCCGGGCACGGGAGTCAGATTCGCCGCGGCCGCCGCTTCGCGAACCATCTGGCCGCGCGCATTCACTTCGACGAAGCGCAATCCCTCATCACCGCGCAACACGGAATCGTATTGTAGCTCGAGGCCGTCTTTCCCGACCAGGCCGCCCAATCGCACTCTCGCGAACCGCGCCGCACGCTCCGCTTCGGTGACTTCCGCGACGTATCCCACCAGCTGCGCCACCGAGCTATCGGGATAGGATCGCTTGGGCTCGGCCTGAATCAGCAAGCCGGGAATGGCGATGCGTCGCTCTTCGAGGGCCGACACCACATTGAACGGCGCATCCGACAGGACGAGCGCGGGCTGGTACGGCGCGCGGCGGGCGCGCTGCAAGACACGCTCGATTGTCGTGCTGTCGAGGTTCGCGATCGAGGCGATGCGCGCGAGCGTGCCGCGCAGTGTCGATTCGGGACCGGGAAGCAGGGAGACCGTGTAACCCGGAACGTTCTCGGCCAGCACGCGGCCGTTCCGATCGTAGATGACGCCCCGCGGCGCCGGCAGCGGAATGGGGCGCAGGCGGTTCGTCTCCGATTGCAGCTGATACTTCCCGTGCCCGAGGATCTGCGTCCGAAAGAACGACATCATCATGACGCCGAGGATGGCCCACACGACCGTGCGCGCGATGCCGAGACGGCGGTCCAGCAGATGCGGGTGAAACGCGTTCACACCGTGGCTCCTGCTCTCCGGGGCGACAACCAGCCGCGGAAGAACCACAGCACGCCGATGCCGACGAGTGCGGTCGTCAGCCCCTGCAGCGGCGACCAGACGAGAAGCTCCCAGGCCACCTGCGAACCCTGCAGCCGTCCCGAGATCACGAGAACGAGGAAGTTCCGAATCCAGGTACCTGCGAAGAACAGACAGCCTTTGACGAAGACGTGCTCCGCAAAGAAAACCGCCTTGGCCCACGACGACGCGAAGCCGACCAGCGTATGGGCGAGCGCGCCGGCGCCGAAGCTCGCGGGCGTCAGCGCGTCCCGCAGCAGACCGAGGATGAAGCCGGCGGCTGCGCTCTTTCCCGGCTCTGCCTTGATCGTGTAAATCAGCAGCGCCAGCAGCAGGAAATCGGGCGCGACGCGGTCGCCGCCGAGGTGACTGCGCACCGTGAACTGCAGCAGCACGAGCAGCGTGATGATCACCGGATAGCGGTAACGATCGGTGCGTCTCATGGCGGTGGATTCCCCGTCAGGGTGGAGCTGTCCTGCGGCGCGGTGAATGCGTTACGCAAGTCCGCGCCGGCGCGCGGCGGAGCGGTCAGGATCATGACGTGAGACAACTCCGCCGGGTGGATCTTGGGACGGACGAGATAGGTGCGGCCCCAGCCCTTTTCCTCGCCCGCCGGCCCAATCACCGTCCCAATCGGAATGCCGCGGGGAAATACGCCGCCCAACCCGGAAGTGACGATCACGGTCCCCGTCGGCACCTGTTGACGGTACAGCACGCCCTGTAGCTCGAGCAACCAGACGCCGGGTCCCTCGGCGCCGTGCGGCGCGGCGATGCCGACGACGCTGCCATCGGTTGCGATCGCGCTGGCGCGGAATTCGGGATGTGCCCAGCTGAGCACCACACTCGTGTGTTCGTCCACGCTGGCGACCAAACCAACCAACCCCTCCGGGCTCACCACCGCCGACAATGGCCGCACGCCCTCGCGTCTCCCCGCCGAGACGACGAAGCTCAGCGGGTTGGTCGGCTCGGGTTGGTGCAGGATTTCCGCGGTCACGTACCCCGTCCCCAGACGCTGCCCGAGCCCGAGCAGGCTGCGCAGGCGCGCGTTTTCGTTGCGAAGCTCGGGGAGGAATGTCGCGGCCAACGCCATCGAGTCGCGCTGCGCGACGACGTCGTCGTAGCGATAGCGCGCCGCGGCCAGCAGCTCGGTCTGGCGCTGGAGAAACAGAAATGGCGCGAGCACACTTTGACGCAGGCCTTGCGCCAGCGGATCACGCCATTGATCGGGGAGGCTCAGCGCCGCGATGGACAACACCACGCAGGCGATGAAAAGCAGCGTGTCGGCGCGCGACGCGTACCGATCCGTGCCGATCGCCATCCGGTTAAGTCGTCAAGACGTTGCGGTATTTCTCCGGAGCGTCGAGGATGCGCCCCGCCCCACGCACAACGCAGGTCATGGGGTCCTCGTCGAGGTGAATCGGCAATCCCGTCTCCTGCTGCAGCAGCAGGTCGAGTCCACGAATCAGTGCCCCGCCGCCGGCCATCACGATGCCGCGGTCGACGATGTCGGAGGCAAGCTCGGGCGGCGTGATTTCCAGCGCGCGACGCACGGCGTCCACGATCTGCTGAATCGGCTCCTGCACCGCTTCGCGGATCTCGCTCGAGTGAACGCGCACGATTTTCGGAATTCCGGAGACGAGATCGCGACCCTTGACCTCCATCTCGCGCTCTTCACCGACCGGCGCCGCCGAGCCGATCTGAATCTTGATCTGCTCCGCCGTCGGCTCGCCGATCAGCAGGTTGTAGTTCTTGCGCATGAACTGCACGATCGCCTGATCGAGCTCGTCGCCGCCCGTACGAATGGACGTATCGGACACGATCCCCGACAGCGCGATCACGGCGATCTCCGTCGTCCCCCCCCCGATATCGATCACCATATTCCCCGTCGGCGTCTCGACGGGCAGGCCCACCCCGATCGCGGCGGCCATCGGCTCGGCGACCATGTACACTTCCTTGGCTCCCGCCGACTGCGCCGAGTCGCGCACGGCGCGCTTCTCGACTTCCGTGATGCCGCTCGGCACGCAGACGATGACTTTGGGACGAACGCGGAAGAGATGGCGATCGATGATCGTCTTCAGGAAGTAGCGCAACATTTTTTCGGTCACGTCGAAGTCGGCGATGACGCCGTCTTTCAGTGGCCGCACGGCAAGCACCCCGTCGGGCGTGCGGCCGAGCATGCGCTTGGCTTCGAGTCCGACGCCCTTGATGTTGCCGGTCGCCTTTTCGATCGCGACGACGGAGGGCTCGTTCAACACGATCCCTTCGCCTTTGACGTAGACCAGTGTATTGGCGGTACCAAGATCCACAGCGATTTCGTTCGCCGGGCTCCAAGCACCCATTTTTAAGTTCAGCCAGCGTGGTGGCACGTGATCGTCGGTAAAAGAGTGAGGCGGGTGATTGCGAACGGGCTCAAGGTAATGAAATGCGTAACCCCAAGCAAGGATGAAGCTTGACGGGCCTTTTCCGCTCGGCTAGGCTTTCGCCCATGCGTCGCGTGACCCCCGACACAATCGCCGTCGTGGACCTCGCGGTGTGCGACCGTTGTGGCCTCTGTCTGCCCCTCTGCCCCCCGGAAGCGATCCACCTCGAGCTGAATGTCCTGACCGTAGATCGCGACGAATGTACCGGCTGCGAGAAGTGCATTGCTCCTTGCCCGGTCGGCGCGCTGGCTATGACACGGCTTGTCCATGCCTGACATCGACGTCCTGGTGGTGGGCGCCGGACCGGCCGGATCGGTTGCGGCCTGGTACGCGAAGCAGGAAGCCCCCGAGCTGGACGTCGTCCTGCTGGAGCGGGATCGCGCTGTCGGCGCGCCGGTACGCTGCGCCGAAGGCGTCGGAGACGCCGGACTGCGCGAGTTTGCGAATCCCGACGGCGCCGACTGGGTATCGCGCCGCATCACCGACGTCATCTTCGAGGCCCCCGACGACACCCAGGTGCTGCTGGCGAACTCGGGTCTCGGCTGGATCCTCGATCGCACGCGTTTCGATGCGTTCCTGGCGGCGGAAGCCGCGCGGGAAGGCGCGCACGTGCTGGTCGGGGCCGAGGCGACCGCCATGTCGCGCAACGGAGATGACCGCTGGCACGTCCGTGTCAAGGAGCGTGGTCGCGAGGACGTGTATCGCGCGCGTGTGGTGATCGGCGCGGATGGGGTCGAGACGATGGTTGGCCGGTGGGCGGGACTCGACACGCGCGTTCCGGCGCGCGACATGGAGTCGTGCGCGCAGTACGTGCTCCAGGGCATCGAGTTCAACCCCAACGCCATCTATTTACAGTTCAGCAATGCCATCGCGCCGGGTGGCTATGCGTGGATTTTTCCGAAAGGCGTCGGCATCGCCAACGTTGGTCTGGGCGTCGTGGCACTGAAATCCGATGGGCGCAACGCGCGGCAGTATCTGGACGACTGGATCACGCGGCGGTTCCCGAGCGGCGTGCGTACCGGTTACACGGTCGGCGGCGTGATCGTGCATACGACCATCAAACAGACGTACGGCGACGGTGTTATGGTGGCGGGCGACGCCGCGCATCACATCAATCCCTTGTCGGGCGGCGGCATCAACAATGCGATGAAGGCCGGTCGACTCGCCGGCCGCACGGCGGCCGCTGCCATCCGCGAGGGTGACACGAGCGCTCGCAGGCTGGCTACCTACCATCAGGCCTGGATGGAGCTGCTTGGGGACGATCACCTGAAGTATTACCGGATAAAGCAGGCGCTCGAGCACATGGACGACGAGTTTCTGAACTCGCTCGCGCACACCGTGAACAAGGTCGCGCCTGCGAAGCGAACGTTGGGCCGCGTGTTAACGCACGCGGTGATCAAGCATCCGCAGCTGATACCTGTTGTTGCTCGATTCTTTGTCTAGCCTGCAGGAACGAGGTCCCCACCGCGCACCGATTCGCCATGTGAGCGACCAGCCTTCCGCAGGCTCCAACGATATCGTGGCGTAGTCCGAACGGCGTGTCACCCACGTCCCAACAGTACACCGGCACCCGGGACTGATGAAGCGGGTCACGGCTTCCCTTCACGCCGCCGAATCCCAAATCGTATCCCGCCGCTCTCGCATGCCGCAGCACACGGTCGTCGACGGCGCCAAACGGATAGGCAACCGCGCACCCGGCCTGCGGGCCGAGGCGGGTCAGCAGCACGTCGCGCGAATGCCGCAGTTCGGCTTCGACTGTGCGGTCGTCGAGCCAGGTCAACCGCCGGTGCGTCATGCCATGAGAGGCGAAATCGAAACCACGAGCACGCCACGCCTCGACCTGATCCCAGGTCAGATGCCCCAGTCGCTCCCAGGTATAGCGCGCATCCCAGGTATTCGTCTTGCCGACGTACTCGGTGATGAGGAATGTGGTTGCGGTGAAGCCGAGGTCGGCGAGCACAGGATACGCTTGGGTCGCAAGAGAATCATAGCCATCGTCGAACGTCAGGAAGAATTCACGTGGTGCCGTTGGTGGGGGCGCGGCATGCTGCGCCCCTACCCCCATCCGGTGTTGCAAGAATTCTTGCAGCGTCATCGTACGCCAACCAGCCCGCGCCAGCGCCGTCATCTGACGAGCGAATACCGCGCGGCTCGCGCGCGTGACGCCGAGCTCGAGGGGCCCGCCGATGCGGTGGTAGCAGAGGACGGGGGGAAGCGGGTACGTCAGTGCGGCCACCTCCATGTAAAGACGGCGCACGTGATCAGCGCGTAGATGAGGCCATCAACCGTCGCTTTGAACGTCATCGCCCAGGCACGGCGATACCAGATCGACATCTGCCACAGCGCGAGCGTGTAGCCCACGAACGCTGTTACACCGGCGTACCGGCAGATTGCGACAAAGGGCGCCACGCCGGGCGGCACCGCGGAGCCGGCGATAAACGCGGCGAACACGCTGACGACGAGGCAGTAGACGACCCACTGCACGAGATTGGATGCCATCGAGCCGCTCCACGGCGGCATCACCGTGAGCAGCACCGCTGGCCCGCGCTTCATCTTCTCCTTGAATTCGGGCGAACGCATTTCGGCAGGGTTCGCGGGCCGGGGCATGAGGTAGTCCCCCGGCGGAATGGCGATGGGTCGCAGCGCATCAAGAACGCGATCCTCGTTGGTGTAGCGGGGATAATCGTTCTTGTGCCAGAGTGGCGTCATGTGGATGACGGAGCTGAAGACGAATACCGCCACTGCCGAAACCAGGATCGGCAGCCACAGGGCGGAGAGCGCGACCATTTAGCCTCCCGATTGAAGGGGGGCGTCTATCGTACCCTCGGTTAGGGTCTCCAGCAATGCGTCCCAGCTGCCGTCGTACCGCGCGCCATTGATGAAAAATGTCGGCGTGCCGTTCACGCCGCTCCGCACCCCGCTCGCAAAATCGTCGCGCACGCGCCGCCGAAAGCGCCCATCTCCCAGCGCGGCTTTCGCCCAGGTCGGATCGATGCCGACGGACTCGGCGTAGGCGATCAGATGTTCATCGGTCAGTGCGTCTTGATGCTCGAACAGCAGGTCGTGGACGGGCCAGAACTTGCCGTGCTGCGCCGCCGCTTCGGCCAGCTCGGCCGCATGCTGGGCGTGCGGGTGAATCTGCGTCAGGGGAAAGTGGCGATACGCGATGCGAATCCGCGCGCCGAGCGCGCGCTCGATTTCCTTCACGCGCGGGTAGGCGGCGCCGCAATGGGGACACTCGAAATCGCCGTACTCGAGCAGCGTGATACCTGCCCGGGGCGATCCATGAACGTGATC
>Ga0070730_10000969_pt1 | contig 29229 bp, 26 predicted proteins | sample Coa_R1_3_FD_66447 | JGI IMG/M metagenome (GOLD analysis project Ga0070730, IMG submission 66447) | Surface soil microbial communities from Centralia Pennsylvania, which are recovering from an underground coalmine fire - Coalmine... | ecosystem: Environmental > Terrestrial > Soil > Unclassified ... | reverse complement strand
ACGTGACGGACGACGCGTCGGTGAATGCGTGCGTGGCGGGCGTTGTCGCCAAGGCCGGCCGGCTGGACGTGCTCATCAACAATGCGGGTTTCGCGTACGTTGACCTGATGGAAGCGATCACCATCGAACAATCGAAAAAGATTTTCGATACGAACGTGTTCGGCGTGCAGCGCACGATGCGCGCCGCGCTGCCGCAAATGCACAAGCAGAAGCGCGGACTGGTGATACAGATCAGCAGCGGCGCGGGCCGGCTGGTATTCCCTTCGTTCGGAATTTATTGCGCTTCGAAATTCGCGCTCGAAGCGATTACCGAAGCGTATCGCTGCGAATTGGCGGAGTCCGGCATCGATTGCGTGTCGATTGAGCCGGGCGCGTACAAGACGGAAATTTTCGGCAAGATCGACCGCGGAGACGACCCTTCACGCCTCGCCGCGTACGGCGGAATGGCGGCGGTGCCCGGCAAGATTCACGCCGGGCTCACGGCCACGACGGCGGACCCGAAAGAAGTGGCGGATCTTGCGCTGGAGATTGCCGAAACGCCGTTCGGAAAGCGCGCGTTGCGCTATCGCGTTGGCACGGGCGGACTGGGCGTGGAGGAAATTAACAAATTGACGGACGAAATACAGCAGCGGCTTTTGAACGCGCTCGGCTTGACGGAGCTGGCAAAGCAGGCGAGCGGTTCCGCGGCGAACGCGTAAGCTCGCCTGCCGAAGGAGCACAGGCAAGAGTGCCTGTGCTACCTTGGGCGTATGCTCCTAAAAAATAAAGTTGCGTTGATTACCGGGTCGGGGCGCGGGATTGGGCGCGCGATCGCCAAAGTATTTGCCGCGGAAGGCGCGGCGGTGTTTTTGACGGCGCGTTCGGCGGCGGAACTTGCCGCGACGACGAAAGAGATTACGGCGGCGGGCGGAAACGCGATGTTCGCCGTCGCGGATGTCGGTCAGGTCACGGACTGCCGTGCCGTTGCGAAAGCGGCCGAAGAAGAATTTGGTCGCGTGGATATTTTGGTGAACAACGCCGGGCATTACGGACCGGTGCTGCCGGTGGAAGAGTATCCGCTCGAGGAATTTGAGAAAGTGGTGGCGGTGCATCTGCGCGCGGCGTTCTTACTGAGCCAGCTTTTGTTGCCGCAAATGTACGTGCGAAAGAGCGGCGCGATTCTGAACATTTCGAGCATATCCGCGAAAGCCGCGTTCGGATGGGGTTCGGCGTACGCGGCGGCGAAAGCGGGGATGCTGGGCTTGACGCGCGTGAACGCAGCCGAAGCGGCGCGGAAGGGCGTGCGCGTGAACGCAATTTGTCCCGGTCCGGTGACGGAGACGGTGATGTCGAAGGAATTGGGCGCGGAGCTGGCGCGGAAATTGAACGTAAGCGAGAAAGACCAGCTTGCCGGTTTTCTCGAGTCGATCTTGCAGGGGCGCGGACAGACGGCGGACGAAATTGCACGGGCAGCGCTATTTTTGTGTTCCGACCAGGCGAGCGCGATCACCGGACAGGCGATCAACGTGGACGGCGGCGCGGTGTTTTTCTAGCCGCTCTAAAAAGCCAAGTGGACAGAAAAATGTTAGGATTAGACAAGGATAAGTATCTTACGTGCCATCATGCAGATTTTTTTCAGCTACGACGCTTCGGACAAAGAGTTCGCAAAGATACTCGGCGACCAACTCAGTAAGCGCGGGCTGTCACCCTGGATCGTGGATGCGGAACTGATGCCGGGCGACAATTGGGCGATCGCCATTGGAGAAGCTCTCAAGAGATCGCGTGCCATGGTAGTGCTCCTTTCACCAGATTCCGTAAAGTCCGAGTATTTGAAACGAGAGGTGGAGTTTGCGCTGGGAGATTCCAAGTTCGAAGGAAGAATCTTTCCGGTAGTCGTTCGCCCTACGAAAGACGTGCCATGGATTCTTCGTACCCTGAGGGTTCTGGACGCGAAACAAGGACCTAATCGGGTGGCAGCATCCATCGCCGACGCGCTGAAGATGGTCGCTTCTCCCAATTAACGGCATGGCACGGCGCCGCCGCAAAATAGCGAGAATTTTCCTCTCACACTCCGCCAAAGATCGGACCTTCGTAGTGAAACTGACGGAATTCTTGCGCCGTCAGAAAGTAAACTATTGGTATAGCGCGCACCACATCGCGGGAGCGGATCAGTGGCACGACGAAATTGGCCGAGCACTCCAGCGGTGCGACTGGTTCCTGGTGGTACTCTCTCCGAACTCCGTTAGGTCAACCTGGGTGAAAAGAGAGCTTCTGTACGCGTTGCAAAACGAGAGCTACAGCGGCCGAATTATTCCGCTTTACTTCAAGCGATGCGACTACGCGAAACTTTCCTGGACTCTGTCCAGTTTTCAATTCGTGCAATTCGACATGGATTTCGACAGCGGTTGCCGGCAGCTGGTGAAAGCGCTTGGCAAACGCCGATAACGGAGCTTCTCTGCCCGCATAACACAAACTTCCAGCCCGTAATTCTGCGCATTGCGCGCGCGCGGCTGAGTTTATATACTTTTGTCGTTCCACAGCCTCTTCGCACGAATGTGCCCGGAAAAAGCGTGGGTGCGGCGCGACGCGATCGCGAAAGCGATTGCGCTCGTTCGTATCCCCGTTTATGAGACCCATCCGTAGAGGCGGAGCGGAAACTTGAGCCAAGCTTTTTTTGGAACGCCGGCCCGCGTCCACTCGGGAATTGAATTGCGCCGCAGCACTCGCATCGAGCGGTCGGTGCCGATTTTCATTTCCGGCCGCGATTCGAAGGGCCAGGATTTTCTCGAGCGGACTTCCGCGATCAGCGTGAATTTGCACGGGTGCCGGTATCCTTCGCGGCACGATTTGCACGTCGGCAGCTGGATCACGCTGCGGCTGGGCGAAGCGGCGATGGGCGAAATATCGACAAGCGTCAAGGCGCAAGTGAAGTCCGTGCACATGCCGCAAAGCCCGCGTGAATTGCATCACATCGGCGTGGAGCTGGAAACGCCGGCAAATATCTGGAGCGTGGCGGCGCCGCCGGCGGATTGGCTCACCGCTCTCGAGCGCGGGTTTCGTGGAAATGGCGAAACGGCTTCCGCCACCGGGCCGGCGCGATCGTCGGTGCTGGTGGAAATGCCGAAGCCGCAGCGGACGGAAATGGACGAAGAAGCCGCGAGCCCGTCCAGCGAAAACGGCGAAGAAAAACAGGCCACGGCGGCGGCCGACATGCCGCAAGTTGCGCCAAAGCAAGGCCGCCTGGTATTGACGCAGGACCAACTGGTGCGCGTGATGCGCGGCAAGATGCAGCAAGCGGCGGAATCGGCGGTGCGCGAAGCGCTGGATAAACTGCTGGAACCCGCGATCCGGCAGGCGATGTCTTCGATTGAAGAGACGCGGCAAGGCAGCATCGTGCAAGTGGAAGAAGCTTCGACGCAGCAGAGGAATACGCTGCTGCACGCCACGCGCAGCGAACTGCTCGAACGCCTCGAAGAGCGAATTGAAGACGTGCGCGTGCGCTGGGAAGCGGAACTCGATGGATACCGCATGCGCGCGGAAGAGATTCTGGAGCGCGTGGAAAAACACACCGCGGCGGCGCGGCGCGACCTGGAAGAAGCAAAAGCCGTCGCCGAGCGCGCGGTGCGCGAACTTGAACCGCTGCTCGCTTCGCACATGGAAAAAACGCAGCGCAAGGCTGCCGAAGCTTTCGATTCGAACGCCGCGCAAACGGCGGACCGTCACCTCGTGCGTATAGCCGAAGAATCGCGAAACATCGCGCGCGAGACGACCTCGCACATGGAAGCGAAATCGGCGGAAGCGCTGGCGGCGGTGGAAAGCGCGGCGCGGCAGGCGTTCGGCGAATTCCGGCGGCAGAGCGACACGCACGCGGCAATGACGATGTCCGATACCGCGCAGCGCGTGACTTCTTCCCTTGCGTCGATCGAAGCGCAGCATAACGCGGCTTGCGATGCGCGGCGGCAAACGCTTGAAGAAGAAGTGGGCCGCGTGGGCGAAAAAATCACGGAAGAGTTCCGGCAAAGTTTTCGCGCGTTTTTTTATTCGTGCCTGGTGGCGGCGGTCGGCGCGGTGGAAGATCATTCGCGTTCGACGCGGGAAGGCATGACGCCCGACCCAAGCAAATTCCTGCCGCCGAAGTTCTGAATTGGGTGATGTTCGGCGTCGTCAATTTGAGTTATCGATTTGCGACGTTTCGTCACTCTCGAATGCGCACGCGAGTGACTTCGACCACCAGCAGCTTTCCACGGTAGTGCTCCCTTGCAGGTTGTACTCGAAGATAGCCGATGAGCCTTACGATCAATTGATCGAGAATCTCCGCGTGGTTGCGCATTTGAAGCGTAACGATTCCTCGGTAGTTTTGCGGCGGGTAGGTCACAATGTCCGCGAAATCCCCGTTTAGCGAAAGCAATATCGCGTCTAATTCCTGAGCCTTTGCAATCACCGCCGCATCGGGCGATTCCACGGGCAAAACATCCTTGAGGCGTACCACTTCATGGGAAGCATCTCGAAGCGCTCGAATGGTTGTGTTGGAGATACAGTGATCGGCCAGGAACCGCAGGGCCATCAGACGACGGCCTCAAATTCAGCCAGGTCGCGCGCGTAGTCGAGGCAAGCGGAAATTTGCTCGTTCGTAAGATCGGGAAACTCGGTCCGAATGTCCGCGGAAGTTTTGCCAGCGGCCAGGTAACCCAACACCAGTCCGACGGGAATACGAGTTCCATTGATCCGCGGTTTTCCCCGCAGAATCTCCGGGTCGCTCACGATGTACTGCTTCCACTGCACGGTCATGTGCCGATACTACCGCCATTCCGCGGCAATTTCAAAAGGTGAGTGGAGAACGCTTGTGAATGTGCCATTGAGGTGCGAGTTAAGGAGAGAAGATCAGTGAAAATCGTATTTGTAGACGACGCCCGCCTTCATCACAAATTTCACGTGCTGCAACTCCGTGATGTCTTTAAGCGGATCGCCGGAGACGGCGACGAGGTCGGCCCATTTGCCGGCTTCCACCGTGCCCAATTTTTCCTGCCATCCCAAAAGTTCCGCCGCCACGGAAGTTCCCGTGCGAATGGCCTGCATCGGCGCCATGCCGTAGTCCGCGTAATATTGGAATTCGCGCGCGGCGTTCAGTTCTTTCCAATCGAAGCCGCCGGCGTCCGTTCCAAGCGCGATTTTCACGCCCTTCCTGGCCGCTTTCTGAAACGCGGTCTTTTCAAGGTCGACCATCTTCGTCCAATTGCCGCCGCGGCCGGGCGCAACGTACGCGCCGACGACGATTGTGGGCACCCAATAAACGCCGCGCTTCACCATTTCATCCATTTCCGGTTCGGTGAGGCCGTCGCCATGCTCGATCGTGTCCACACCGGCGCGCAGCGCGGCGGCGATGCCGTCGCTGCCGATGGCGTGCGCCGCCACTTTTTTTCCGAGGCGATGCGCTTCGTCCACGATTGCTTTCGCTTCTTCGTCCGTAAAATTCACCATACTGTGCAAGACGCCGTCCGCTTCGAAGTGATACCGCCGGTCGGAGTAATATTTGATCCAATCCGCGCCATACATCACTTGTTCGCGCACGGCCTTGCGAGCGCCGTCCACTCCATCGACATATTGCACGCCGGTCGGCACCTTTAATTCCCACGAGTATCCGAGCAGCGGATACATGCCGGTGGGAGTCATCGCGCGCGTTGCCACTTGCATGCGCGGACCGGGCACTTCGCCATTGGCGATGGCCTTCTTCACGTCGACGTCGGCATACATGGCGCCTTCGGTTTCGAGATCGCGAATCGAGGTGAAGCCGTTTTCGAGCGCGATGCGTGCATTGCGCGCACCGAGAATCGCGCGGTATGGAATCGAATCTTTCAAAAGCTGCTTGTCGTAGTCCTCCGCCGTAATGTCGCCGTTTAACATCACGTGCGTGTGCGTATCGATAAAACCGGGGAGAATTGTGGCACGGGAAAGATCGATCAGCTCGGCACCCGCCGGCGGCGTTCCATTGGGCGTGACGGACACGATCGTGTCGCCCTTTACGACGATCAGCACATTTTCGAGTGCCTTCTCGGCCTTGCCGTCGATCAAATGCCCCGCGCGAATGGCGAAGGTCTTCGCCGGCGCAACGGGGGCGGGTTGCTGCTGGGCCTCGGCGGGCCCGACGTTCGTCCAAACCAATGAAACCACAAACAAAACAGCGCATCTGACACGCAGCGACATGGGCACTCCTCCGGGCGGAGAGCGTACCAGCAGGAACCCCTCCGCGGTCAACAATTTCGCAAAATTTCCGGCGCGGCGGTTCACGTTGACTCTGCGGGTCGATTGGGGCGCCTTTCGAAGCTAAATCGCGGCGATGGGACTATTCCGCTCTTCGCAGCGACACAGGAGACTGATAGAAAAGTCGCGACTTTCGCGTATAGTAAGGGGGACTATTTTAACGACGGGACTCTACCGCTACCCCCGTTTGCAGTGTGCCGACCCCGTCTCGGAGCCAAACTAATTTAAGAGGAGTACCACGCCCGAAATGCCGGCCGCAGACTTGTCTTCCCTAAAAATACACGATTCCGCTCGAACGAAAGGTTCGGCGGGAAAGGTCTTGGCCTATGTCTCGGCGACCATTGGCGCGCTGGTTTTGCTGGGCGGCGGGGTGCTGGCGTTGCGCGGGCGCAAGCCGCAAGTGGAAGTGGCGGTGGCGCGCGCGGCCGGTGGCGCGGAACAGGTGACGGCCTTGAACGCCAGCGGATACGTGACGCCGCGGCGGCGCGCAACCGTGGCCGCAAAAATCACCGGCCGCGTGACCGGCGTTTTCTTCGATGAAGGGAATAATGTGAAGGAAGGCCAGCTTTTGACGACGCTGGACGATTCCGACGCGCAGAAAGCGCTCGCGGCGGCCAGGGCGGATAAAGAATCGGCGGCGGCGGGCATCGCCGACCAGCAGGTTCAATTGCGCCTGGCGGAAATCCAGTTGAAGCGCACGCAAGGGCTGGTTGAGGCAAAAGTGCAGACGGAAGAGGCGCTGGACAACGCGAAAGCCTCCGTCGACAGCCTGAAAGCGAAGATTGCGCTGACGCGGCAACAAGTGCTCGGAGCCGAAGCGCGCATCGCCGAAGCGCAACAGGCCGTGGACAACTGCACGATTCGCGCGCCGTTTGCCGGACGAATCGTTTCGAAAGACGCGCAGATCGGCGAAATGGTCTCGCCCATTTCCGCGGGCGGCGGCTTTACGCGCACCGGCATTGCCACGATTGTGGACATGAAGTCCAACGAAATTGAAGTGGACGTGAACGAGGCGTACATCGCCAAAGTGAAGGAAAAGCAGCGCGTGGAGGCGCGGCTCGACGCGTATCCAGACGATAAAGACAAGTACACGGCGCGCGTGCGCACCGTAATCCCCAGCGCCGACCGGCAAAAAGCCACGGTGAAAGTGCGCATTTCGTTCGACAAGCTCGACGACAAAATTTTGCCGGACATGGGCGTGAAAGTGGCGTTCCTCGAAGACGAAGCGCCGAAGAAAAAAGATTCGAACGCGGTGGTGGCGAAAGCGGTGATTCCGCTCGGCGCGGTGCGCAAAGAAGCCGGCAACCCGTACGTGCTGCTCGTAAAGAATGAAGCACTCGAACGGCGCGGCGTGACGCTCGGCGCCGAACGCGGGACGGAAGTGGACGTGATCGCGGGTGTGAGCCCCGGCGATTCCGTCGTCGTGAACGGTCCGGAGACTTTGAAAGACGGTCAAGGCGTGGAAATCAAACAACCTTAGGAGCAAATGATGATTCGAGTGGACGGCAAAGGCGGTTCGAACAGTTTGATCCAGGTGCGCGGCCTGAACAAAACATACAAACGCGGCGGCGAAAGTATTCAGGTGCTGCAGGGCTTGAATCTCGACGTCGAGAAGGGCGACTTCGTGGCGTTCATGGGGCCGAGCGGCTCGGGCAAAACGACGCTGCTGAATTTGATGGGCGGGCTGGATGTGCCGACGTCGGGCACGATTTCCGTCGATGGCGACGAAATCACGCACATGTCCGCAAGCAAGCTCACACAATGGCGCGCGCGCCACGTGGGCTTCATCTTTCAGATGTACAACCTGATTCCCGTGCTCACCGCGTATCAAAACGTGGAATTGCCCCTGCTCTTGACGAAGCTCTCCTCCGCCGATCGCCGCAAGCACGTGGAGACGGCGCTGAGCGTCGTCGGCCTCGCCGACCGCATGAATCATTTTCCGCGCCAGCTTTCCGGCGGACAGGAGCAGCGCGTAACCATTGCCCGCGCCATCGTTTCCGATCCGACCTTCCTGCTCTGCGACGAGCCGACCGGCGACCTCGATCGCAAAAGCGCCACGGACATCATGGCGCTCGTCGAAGAACTCGTGGCCAAGCACGGAAAAACCGTGCTGATGGTGACGCACGACCCGGTCGTCGCGGCGCGAGCGCACACGACGCTGCATCTGGAAAAAGGCGTGCTCGTCGAAGGTTCCGCGAATCGCGAAGCCGCGTTGGCGGGAGGTGCCGCTTGAAATTCAGCCGTTTGATTCTCGCGAATCTTTTTCGCAAAAAGATTCGTTTGATCCTCACCCTCGGCTCATTTGCCGTGGCGCTTCTTCTCTTCGCATTTCTTGCCGTCGTAAAAGACTCCTTCCGCCGCGGAACCGACATCGCCGGCGCCGACCGCTTGATCATCATCAATCGCACTTCGATCATCAATCCCCTTCCGCTCTCGTACCAGGATAAAATTGCGCACATTCCCGGCGTGAAAGTGATTACTCACAACAATTGGTTCGGCGGCGTCTATCAAGACGAAAAGAATTTCTTCCCGCAATTCGTCATCGATCCGGACAATCAGCGGCAGGTAATTTCGGAATTGATCGTGCCGGACGACCAGTGGGCCGCCTTTTTGAAAGATCGCCAGGGCGCAATCGTCGGCGCTCGCACCGCCGCGCGATTCCATTGGAAAATCGGCGACCGCATCCCGTTGAAGAGCACGTTGTGGGGCGGCAGCACGCCGGAATTCAACATCGTCGGCATTTACCACGGCAAGCGCGAGCAGGACGACGAAACGCAATTCTGGTTTAAGTGGGACTATTTTGAGGAAAACGTACCGGCCCGCATCAAGGGAAACGTGGGATGGTACGTGTTGCGCCTCAATTCGCCCGACGATGCGGTGCGCGTGGCCAAGGCCATCGACGAAGAATTTGCCAATTCGCCGTACGAAACGAAAACGCAGACCGAATCCACGTTCATCGCAAACTGGGTCAAGCAGTTCGGAAACATTGAATTCCTGATCGTTTCGATCGGCACCGTCGTCTTCTTTACGCTTCTCCTTGTCACCGGAAACACCATGGCCATTTCCGTCCGCGAACGCATCGGCGAACTGGCGGTACTAAAGGCCATCGGCTACGGAGACCGCACGGTATTATTTTTTGTGCTGGCCGAATCGCTCGCGATCGCGCTCGTGGGCGGTTTGCTTGGCTTGGCTCTCGCCAAGTTGACGGTTCCCCTTCTCGATAAACTGCTCAACGGACGTTTGCCGAATCTTATTTTGTCGCCAAGGATTCTCGTTTCCGGCCTCGTTGTCGCGGTTCTCGTGGGAATTGCAAGCGGCCTGCTGCCCGGCATCAGCGCCATGCGCATGCGCGTCATTACCGCGCTGAGGAGGGTCTGAAATGGCGATTCCGCTGATTTACAACGTGCGCAGCGTTCGTGCCCGCTGGACGTCCACGATTGTGGCGATTCTCGGCATCGCGGGAACGGTTGGCGTCTTCGTCGCGATGCTTTCCCTCGCGCGCGGATTCAAAGCCACGCTCGTGGCATCCGGTTCCGCGGGCAACGTGCTCGCGCTGCGTGCCGGTTCGCCCACGGAAATGATGGGCGGCATCACGCTTGATTCCGTGAAGCTCTTGCAGGACAAGCCCGGCGTGGCGCGCGACGCCAATGGCGCGGCATTGATCACGCAGGAAGTGGTCGGCGTGGTGCCTTTTCCTCTCATCAGCACCGGCACGGACGCCAACGTGCAAGTGCGCGGCGTTTCTCCGAACGTGCGCACCGTGCGGACCTTCGTGAAAATGGATCAAGGCCGAATGTTCCAGCCGGGCCTCACGGAGCTCATCGTCGGCAAAAACGCATCGAAAACGTACCTGGGAATGAAGCTGGGCGATACGCTCAACCTCGGCGGCGGACACTGGAAAGTTGTCGGTGTGTTCGACGCGGGCGGATCGTCGTTCGACTCCGAAGTCTGGTGCGATTCGAAAATCCTGAACGAAGTTCTGAAGCGCCCGGATAACATTTTTCAGTCGGCCACGGTGCACCTGACTTCCGCGGCCGCGTTCAAGGATTTCAAAGACGCCGTCAGCCGAGACCCGCAGCTCGACCTCGACGTCGTTCGCGAAGTGGACTACTACTCGAAACAGTCGGAGTCCATGACGGTCCTGATCAAGGTGCTGGGCGGATTGGTCGCCTTCATCATGGCCATTGGCGCGGTTTTTGGCGCGCTCAACACCATGTATTCCGCGGTCGCGGAACGCGGCCGCGAAATTGCCACCATGCGCGCCGTCGGCTTCGGTGGAGGCGCGGTGATTTTCTCTTTTCTCGTGGAAGCCCTGCTGATTTCGTTTCTCGGCGGCGTCCTCGGCTGCCTCGCGGTCCTTCCGCTCAATGGACTCACCACGCAGGCCCTGAATTTCCAGACCTTCTCGAGCCTCGCCTTCGCCTTCAAAATTACATTTGACCTGCTCGTCGGGGGCGTGGTCTTCGCGCTCATCATGGGTATTCTCGGCGGCTTGCCACCGGCGATTCGCGCCGCAAGCCGGCCCGTCGCGGCCACTCTCCGCGCTCTGTAGCAAGCGCGGCAAAAAAAACCTTTCGCAAAAGAAAAAGGCCAACCGCTCTCTCAGGACGGTTGGCTTTTTTTCTTTCGATCGCTTCTCAGAGAGTCAAGTCCGCTCCTGAAGGAGGCAGGAGGAACTTCATCCCCGTGTGCTCCGGCCGTAGCCAGAAACTCTTACGCCGCTTTGCTCAGCGGATTGCTTGCAGGCGGCCGTTGCAGCGGTCGGCGTGCCAGTTCACCGGCAGCGCTCACTCCGCGCCGCGCAAAGCCTTCCACCGTGTTCACGCTCCGGCGCGCCAGATGCACGGCCGGATGGTTGCTCTCGGCAACGCGGGCCACCGCCAGCTCCCAGCTCTTCTGCGCGACATAAATTCCGACGGCAAAGGTCGCGATCACCGCGAAAACCACCGCGAACAGCGCGAACGCCGCCAAAAGCTCGCGCACAAAGTACATCTGGAATAGCGCGATCGCCCCCAACAACCCCCACATCCATTTCCGCCCTTGATCTTGTGTCTTCATCCCTTCCCCTATCCCCTGCTTCTTGCTGAACACCGCTTGGGTAGTGACCCCTTACCCTCTAACGTTTCTCTACGGTTTCGCCATCTACTTTGATGCGGCGAACTGTCCTAAGTTCCAGTCGCCTTACCTGTCCTATTAGACAGGAGGCTCGAAGCAAACGCGATAGTACAGTGGGCACATTTTGGGCCATAAACCAGTCGCCTAGTACCTCCCCTGTGAAAAAATACGCCGCATAACCTATTGAAAATAAGCAGCTTGCATCACAACACCGCGTCTCATTTTGATTCGCACTTTCTTTGCTGTCCTTGCTATGCAATACCTGTCCCTTCGTACAGGCTTTTTTCACTTTTTGGCAGTCCATTTCCCTTGCCATCTGCCCGCTGCCTGTCCTGTTGTATCCCTTAATTGGCTATGGTTTAATCCGTGCCGAGACGCCCAGTCCATGGAAGCACCTCTCATCATCTTCCTTGTCCTTCTGCTTTTGGTGGGACCCATCCTCGGCATCATTGCTTTTGTCGGAATGCGCCGGCTGGACGAGGCGCTTCGCCGCCAGAATTCCCAGGAATTGACCGCGCGCCTCTACGCGCTCGAGCAACGCCTTTCAAAGCTCGAAAAATCGGGCATAGCCGCGCCTTCGCCCGTTGCTCCCGCGTCGGCTGAGCCCGCGCAGGCAACCGTTCCCGCCGCGTACCAGCCCACTGTTCCACCGCCGCCCATGCCCGCCGCCGCGCCGCCAAAGCCGCGCGAACTCGCTCCATCCGCTCAGCCTTCGCTCACGGGCTTTGCGCCGCCGCCGTTGCACACGTCTCTTCCTCAGGACTCCGATTCGGGCGATCTCGAAACCGTGATTGCCGGCCGCTGGTTCAATCGCATCGGTATCGTCGCACTCCTCATCGCCGTCTCGTATTTCCTGAAGCTGGCCTTCGACAACAATTGGATCGGCCCCTCCGGCCGCGTTGCAATCGGCATTCTCCTTGGCGCGGCGATGATGCCGTGGAGCAGTTGGCTGCTCGGCCGCGGCTACTCGTATTTCTCCGAAGGCATCGTTGCCCTCGGCGAAGCCACTCTTTTTCTCTCCGTGTGGGCCGGCTGCAGCTATTACAAGCTCTATTCGCGCGACGTCGGCTTCTTCGGCATGATTCTGATCACTTCCGCGATGGCCGCCATCGCTCTCGGCCGCGATTCGCAGCGCATCGCCGTCCTCTGCCTCATCGGCGGCTACCTCACGCCGATTCTCGTCAGCACCGGCAAAGACCAGCAGATCGTCCTCTTCACCTATCTTCTGATTCTTGGCGCCGGCATGCTCGTCATGGGCGAGCGCAAAGATTGGTATTCGCTTGCGCCGATTTCCTTCGTCGCCACCGAAATTTATTACTGGGGCTGGTACACCGAATTCTTCCACCGCTCCACAACTCATCCGCTCGAGCGCACGGTTCTTTTCGCAACGCTTTTCTTTTTGCTCTTCGCCGCCCTGCCGGCCATGCGCGCCATCCAAGAAGGCACGCTCACCGAAATCGATATCCTGCTTACCACCGTCAACGCCTTCGCTTACGTCGGCGCGCTCTACGCACTTTTCTGGCCCGACGATCGCTGGCCCTTCACGCTGCTCGTTCTCGCGCTCGCCGCCGGACACGTTGCCGTCGCGCGCGACGTGCCGGATGCCAAAGAAAAAGCCGGCTCGCTCGCGCGATATCTTTTCGCCGGCATGGGCCTCACCTTCGCAACCATGGCCATTCCCATTCGCCTCAATGGAAAATGGATCACCTTCTGTTTCGCCGTCGAAGGCGCCGTGCTCATCTGGTCCGGTTTCCGCGCCGCCAGCGGCTTTTTGCGCCAATTCGGCTATCTCTTGCTCGCCATCGCCGCCGTCCGTGTGCTCATTTTCCCGCCGCCCGCCGGGGCCTTCCTTTTCAATCAGCGCTTTGCCGCCTATTTGCTCGTCATTATTTGCTTCGGAGTCGCGCTTTGGTCCGCGCGAGATCAATGGGCGGGCACGGGAGAGCAAGAAAAAACCGAACTCGGCATTTTCTCCGTTCTGATCAATGCCTTCGCTCTGATCGCCCTTTCGCTCGAATTTTGGGATTACTTCGGCACGGCCGCAACCGCAATCGACGCCGGCCTCGCCCGCCACCTTTCCCTCTCCGTGCTCTGGACGGTTTACGCCACCATTTTGATTCTCGTCGGCGTCCAGCAAAAATCCGCGCTCCTCCGCTGGCAAGCGCTCGCGCTTTTCGGCCTCGTCGTGTGCAAAGTCTTCCTCTTCGACCTCGCTTCGCTCGACCGCGCTTACCGCATCCTCTCGTTTCTCGTTCTCGGTTCGGTGCTGCTCGTCGTTTCCTTTCTTTACACGCGCCGGGCCGCGAAGGGGCGCCGCGCTTGAAGACAACTCACCAACCGCGAATCGCCCTCGTCGCCTCGGTCGTTTTTCTGGCCGCCACCAGCGTCCTCGCCTCTTCCCTTCCCGATCGCTGGAACAAGTGGCGCTACTCGCGCGAAATTTCCGCCAGCCATCCCGGCGCCTTGAATTTCATTCCCGTCGGCCCGGACGTTCTCTCGCACTCCACGTCTTATCTGGCGGATTTGCGCATCCTCGACGAAACCGGCGCGGAAGCGCCGTACGTCGTTCGAACCACCGTCGGCGTCGCAAAAACCGAATCCTGGCAAGCCACCATCCGCGAAAACAGTTTCGTTCCCGGACAATATACGCAGCTCGTCCTCGACCTCGGCGCGTATCCCCGCTTTCACAACGCCGTTCGCCTGGACACGCCGGAAACCGATTTCATTCTGTGGGTCGAAGTCGACGCCAGCGACGACGCACGCACCTGGCGCATCGTCAAAACCCGCGCGCCGATTTCCCGCTTCCGCAAGGAAGGTCTTGCCGGCAATCAGACCGTCCACTATTCGGAAAACAACGCGCGTTATCTTCGCGTGCAGATTCGCGAAACATCCCGTCAATTTCCCGTCACCGCCGCCGCCGTTTTTCCTTCCTCGCAATCGCAAAAAGACGTCATTCCGCAGCAATGGATTTCGCTGCAAACCGCGCGCAACCCCGACGCGGACACGCCCGCGAACGCCACCACGTGGACGCTCGATCTCGGCGCCACCAACGCCCCCGTCAATTCACTCGATTTCACAACCGATCAGCAGGAATTTTTTCGCGGCGTGCGGCTTTCCACAAGTATTGACGGAAAGGAATGGTCGCCCGCCGGCGGCGGAGAAATTTATCGTTACATCGGCGATTCGCGGCGCGAAGAATCGTTGCGCGTCTCGGTTTACGGCTATCCCGGCGTGCGCTACTGGCGCGTGGAAATTCTGAACGGAAACGACGCGCCGCTCGCCAATCCCCGGCTTTCCGCCTCCATGATTCCGCGCTTGATTCTCTTTCGCCCCCTCGCCGGACATTCTTACCGTCTCGCTTACGGCAACGAAAAAGCTTCGCCGCCGCAATACGATCTCGAGCGCACGTTGCACGTCAGCGCCACCGAAGATGCCTTTCCGGTTTCCCTCGCAACGCAAGAAGAAAATAGCGGCTACCACGACCCGCGCCCATTTTCCGAACGCCACCCCGCCTTGCTCTGGACGGCGCTGGCCCTCGCCGCCCTCGCGCTTGCATACACGGCGCTTCGCACCATGCGCACGCCTCCGCCGCAATCCTGACCATCACATTTTTATTTAGAGATTTCGCGCCGGAAGAATTCCGGATCGCGATCGAAACATTTCTTCCGTCCGGCCACGCCTTCGCCGCGCCCTGGCAGAACTTCGCGACGTCCGCAAGAGCCACATCGTTTACTTTCCCGCTGTCTTACGCTTTTTTGATCATCCGCGTCAGCCACACCAGTATCACCGCGCCGACAAACGCCACGATAATTCCCCCGATGATTCCGCCGCCCGGCCAGATATGCAGCAGCCCAAATACCCAGCCGCCGACAATTCCGCCGAGAATTCCCAGCACGATGTCCATCAGAATTCCGTAGCCGCCGCCCTTCATCACCACTCCGGCAAGCCACCCCGCAATCAGCCCCACCACGATCCAGTAAATCATGAAGCCTCCTTTTCGCTTTGGGATACGCCCTCGGTGAGACCTCCATTTAGAACACGCTCGCGCCTTTCGTCAACCGCAATTCCCTTCTCGTCGCACATCTTCGCCTTTCCGCGCGTCTCCCCTATACTGAGTCGGTCAGGGGCACTTCAATTTCATTTCCGTGGGAGATTTTTTTCATGCAACGCCGCCGACTTGTGTTCTTTTTCGCGCTCGCCGCGTTCGCGCTCTTCATCGCGTCCTGCGGAAAATTCGGCGCCAAATCCGATGGCGGCGCGGCCGCAATCGCCCCGCGCCCGACCATCGTCTTCCTCACGGACTTCGGCACCGCCAACGACGCCGTCGCCATCTGCAAAGCCGTCATCCTTGGCATCGCGCCCGACGCGCGCATCATGGACATCACCCATCAGGTCACGCCATTTCGCATCGAAGAAGGCGCGCGCTTCCTCGCCGCCGTTTCGCCGTACTATCCCGCCGGCACCGTTTTTCTCGGCGTCGTCGATCCCGGCGTCGGCACTTCGCGCAAAGCCGTCATCGTCAAAACAAAAAAGGGCCAGTATTTTGTTCTGCCCGACAACGGCCTCATCACTCCCGTCCTCGATCGCGACGGCCTTGAATCCGCTCACGAAATCACCAACACCACCTGGATGCTCACGCCCGCCGTCTCGTCCACCTTCCACGGCCGCGACATTTTTTCTCCCGCCGCCGCTCACCTCGCCGCCGGTTGGGATTACACCATTGCCGGCCCCGTCGTTCCGCAACTCGTTCGTCTCACTCTCAAGACCGCCACCGTCGAAGAAAAAGGCATCACCGGCGACGTCATCGGCCTCGACGATCCCTTCGGCTCGCTCGTCACCAATATTCAAGGCGACGATTTTCGCGCCCTCGGTTACGCCGTCGGCGACAAAGTCAGTTTCCAGCTAAACGGCAAAACCCTCGTCCTTCCTTTCGGCAAAACCTTCATGGACGTTCCCGTCGGCGATTCCCTCCTCTATCAGGATTCTCGCGGCCGCATCGGCGTCGCCATCAACCAGGGCAACTACTCCAAAAAATTCGCCATCGAGCCGCCCGGAACCATCTTCATCCCCCGCAAAGCCACACCCCGAAAAAACTAAATCTCACACGGTCTCATCTTTTCCAAAATGCGCAAACCCGTTCGTGTAGCGGAGGGGCTTTAGCCCTGTTGTGCTTGGCACCATCTCCAGATGAACCGCTCCGCGGTTTTCATTGCTGCCCAGAATGATTCCCCTTCTGCCATTCCGCCCGCATCATCGGCGTTATCCAAACCACTTTGGCGCCTACTCCTTGAATCGTATCGATCGCCGAAACGGTCTCGCTGAAAGTCGTGTCATCGTCCGCTTCCAAATAAACCGTCCACACAGCGCGTCGGGCCAATTCCGCTCGTAAGTTTTTCTCCAATTCCTGCCGCTCGATCGCTTTCCCATTAACGTAAACCTGCTTGTGGCGCCCAATGTAAACGCTCATCGTCTCCGGCCAAGGACTCTCGACGGCAGAAATATGGCTTCGTTGCGTCCAATCGATTCGCAGTCCGTTTCTCGGCGGTGGGTTAAGGATCATAAAGATCGTGACCAACGTCATCAACACGCAGATCCACGACACCGAAAACGCGTTCCAACTCGCCGCCACAAGCGAAGTACGATCGCTTCGCTTCTTCCACCGAGTAACATTTTGTAATTTGAGTTCAGGAAAGATTCGCGGGAGCGCAGGCCTCGGCAATTCCCCGCCGAGAGCCAACTTCAATCCTCGCAGGATCGAAACAAATCCTCCGCCCACGAGCGAAATAACCAGAAATTCCAAAAAGTTCGCTTCAACCCAATAATAAAACGGCCTCCAGGGATCTGACCGGATTGCATCCCCCAGCATGCATCCAACCGCCACCGCCAGCAAAATCAGGCCAAGACCGGCCAAATAGAACCCTTTGGGAGACATAGGCACTATTTGGACTCCACCGCGACACCTCCAGTGCCCGTTTCAGCAGCCCAAATCTCATTCGAACAAAAATCCCCGCTCAACTCGCTGCAAACAAACGCTTTATAATAATACATTGACAAATATGACGTTTATGATATCATAGGCTGTGATATCTTGGCGGGCCGTTCTCTCTCACCCGGCCACGGCAGTTTCTGCTCGTCGGCCATCGCCCGAATCCCTCGCGCCGATTTTTCCCTCCCTTATCCCCTTTACAATCAACACTTACAGATGTGTAGGCAAACAAATCACTTTATCCCCCTTTAGAATCAACACTTACGTAAAAACCGGGGAGGGGGGCCGGTTATGGTTAACTCGCCCTCGCTCAACTTGTTCTCCGCCGTTCCACAACACTATAATTCCGCCACGCATTCTCAACAGGAGACTCCTTTGCCCGTCGGAACCCCTTTTCACGAACGCACTCTCGCCCTCTGCGAAAGCCTCAACTATCGCGAGTGGTCCGGCTATTACACCGTCAGCGTCTACGAAATGCACCACGAGCACGAATACAACGCCATCCGCAATTCCGCCGCGCTCATCGACATCTCTCCGCTCTACAAATATCGCGTCACCGGACCCGACGCCACGCGCCTCGTCAATCGCATCATCACGCGCGACATCGAAAAAGTCGCCGTCGATCAGGTCATCTATTGCTGCTGGTGCGATTCCGAAGGCAAAGTCATCGACGATGGCACCATCACTCGCCTCGGCGAAAACGAGTATCGCTGGACCGCCGCCGATCCCAGCCTTCGCTGGTTTGGGCAAAACGCGCTCGGCCTCGACGTCCAGCTCGAAGACATTTCCGAACAGCTCGCCGCGCTCGCGCTCCAGGGCCCCACGTCCGGCAAACTTCTTCACGCCGCCGCCGACGCCAGCATCGCCAACCTCAAATATTTTCGCGTCGCGCACGGAAAAATCGCCGGCGTTCCCGTGGACATCTCCCGCACCGGCTACACCGGCGACCTCGGCTACGAAATCTGGGTGCCGTGGAACGACGCCGTCAAAGTCTGGGACAAGCTCATGACCATGGGCAAAATCTTCGACATTCATCCCGCCGGAATGATCGCGCTCGACATCGCGCGCATCGAAGCCGGCCTGATTCTCATCGAAGTCGACTACACTTCCAGCAAACGCGCGCTCATCGATTCGCAGCGCTACTCGCCCGCCGAAATCGGTCTCGGCAAATTAGTCGATTTGAAAAAAGAAAACTTCGTCGGCCGCGAAGCCCTCGCCGCCGAGGCAACGCGCGGTGCGGCACGCGCCCTCGTCGGCCTCGAAATCGATTGGAACGAAGTCGAAGCCGTCTACGAAAAAATCGGCATGGCGCCGCAAGTTCCCGGCATGGCCTCGCGCGTCGCCGTCCCCGTCTATCGCGGCGGCCGCCAGGTCGGCAAAGCCACTTCCACCACCTGGTCCCCCACCCTCAAAAAAATGATCGCCCTCGCCTGCGTCGATCGCCGGCACTCCGCCCTCGGCACCACGCTCCACATCGAAATGACCGTCGAAGCCGCGCGAAAATCCGTCGCCGCCAAAGTCGTGCCCATACCTTTTTTCAATCCGCCCCGCAAAACCGCGGTGCCAATTTAATGAATCAAACCTTTCCAACTCGAAAATACAAACGGTGGCCGTCTGGCCGCCGTCGCCCTCTCATGAAGTCGTACACAAACCGACGACGCTTCTTTCCTTCGCGCAGCTCCGTTCCGTACTCGGCGGCCGGCTACAACTCACTTCGTGATGAGTGCGTTGGAATTAACGTTGTAACCCAGAAGTCGAATGACATTGCCGTCCTTCCTCCAGACAAACACTTCCTGTGCGTCTCCTTCGGCGTACTTCGTCGTATAATTCAGGCGAATCGTGGTACCCGACGTCGCGAAATTTACGAGATATCCCTGCTGCATCGCGGATTGAACATTTCCAAGTTTCTTGTGGATCGCAGTCAGCAGAGCCAGAAACTCCTCGGCCTTCGTGACTTCTCTCAACTTTGGATCGGCCTGATTATAGATATTCAGAAAATCTTGAGCATCAAGTTGCCGGTGAAAATTGGCAACGCGCTCTTCGGCCGCTTTAACGTCCTCGCTCGTTCCACATCCGGCTTGGGCGACAAGAATCACAAAGGAAAAAATCAAATTCGCAAGTTTTTTCAATTCTCCCCCTCGGTTATCAATGGAATTGGGACATTAGCAAATTTTAGCAGCCAACAAATACTCGTTTTGAAACGCGATAAATTCTCTCACGCTGGTCAAGCTCCAACGCGCGATGACTCAATGATTCACCGCGAACGCGAGACCGGAATTGAGAAGCGCGTCAAGCCGGGAACGATCCAACACCTCGCCACGCACGATGACCGCGCGGATTTTTTGTGTGTTCTGGATATTATCGAGAGGATTTGCGTCGAGTAAAACTAAATCGGCGTTTTTGCCGGCGGCGACGGTTCCTTGCGAATCGAGATGGCCGAGAAATTCCGCGGGATTGCGCGTCGCGGTTTCGAGCGCTTCCATCGGCGTCAAACCCGCTTTCACGAGCAACGCAAGTTCTTCGTGCAGGCTGAAGCCGGGAACGACGTACGGAGCGGCGCTGTCCGTCCCGGCAAGAATTTTCACTCCGTTTTTTTGCATCAGTCCGGCAAGCGCGAGCGATTTTTCGAGCATTGCGGCGCGCAGAGAAAATTCTTCGGCGGAGATATTTTTCATTTGCGCTTCGTCGCTTTTGCGCCAGTTTTCCAGCAGTTTCGCGGGCACATATTTTGCGTTCGGATCGGAAGCCAGATTCAAGCTCGAGGAAGGAAAAGCGTCGTTGCGCAGCAGAATTAAAGTCGGCGTCTGCCACGTCTGCTGCTCGCGGAATTTTTCCATCAGCGCCGCGGCTTTTTTCTCCGAATAGTTTTCGAGCACTTCCCGCTGCCACGCAAGCTGCCGCGCCTTGGATTGCGCTGGTGTGGCTTTCCTGGTGAGAACGCGAAACTGCTTTCGCATCAAGTCCGCTTCGTCCGCGGAGCAGGCGCGAAGTTCGCACGTCAGGTGCTCGATCGAGCGTTGCCCCGCGTCGGAAGCTTCCCACGCCGTCACGCGGTCGGGAACGTGGCCGGAAAAAGTGCGATGCTCCGCGCGGCACGTTTGCGCGATCGCGAAATACGCTTCGCGCGAAAGTTGCGATTGCACTTTGATGAAATCAACGCCTTTTTCGACGAGCGAGTGGATCGCAACCGGAGCTTGTTTGCGGCTCGCGACAACGAGCGACGGCTGAAACGACGGAGGATTGCCGTCGAGATACGGCCCGGCAAACACGATGCGCGGCCCGATTCGCTTTCCTTCGTCAATTTCCCGGCGAAGCGGGATCAGGTAATCGAGATAGCCGCCCATGTCGCGAACGGAAGTAATTCCATTCGCAAGCAGCAGCGGAAGAAAAAACTCGCGGCTGCCGCCGGGTTCGCCCGCGCCGGTGAGGTGCAAATGCATGTCGCTCAAACCGGGAATCAGAAATTTGCCGCGGCCGTCGATTACTTTTGCGCCGCGCGGAACGCCGACGGAAGTGGAAGCGCCAAGCGCGATGATTTTTCCTTTGTCGAGCAAAACCGTTTCGTCGGGCGCCGCCGCCGCGCCGGTCATGTCGATCACGGTTACGTGCGCGATCGCCACCACGGAACTTTGCGGCTCTTTGCACGCGCCGAGCAAACAACACGCCGCAACAAGCATTGCAAACAGTGCAGCGAATTGTCTGCGTTTCAAGCGGGCCTCATGGATTCAATCGATTGTATTTTTTCAGAACGGCGCGAAGCTTTTCATGATCGAGCGCGATCGCGCGGTGATTTTCAATTCCAGTCGTCGTTTCCGCGGCGACCATCGCGTTCACGATCGCTTCTTCCACGGATTGCACCGTGGCGGCAAAAATGGAATCGAGATCTGCGTTGGGAAGCATCTTCAAATCCGCGATGCCCTTTTCCTTGCTCGCGCCGGAATTCGCGGTGGAAAACGCGATGAAAATATCTCCCGAGCCGTCGCCGGAAATGCTTCCGTTGCGGCCAAGCCCGAGCGAGACGCGGCGCGCAAGCCGTTTGAGCTGATGAGAAAGAAGCGGCGCATCGGTTGCGACGACGACGATAATCGATCCGCGCTCCGCATCGTTGAAACCGGCCGAGGCGTACGCCGGATCTTCGGGAATTTCCTTGCCGACCGGAACTCCCGCGATACGAAGTTGCGGACGGCGGCCGTAATTGCATTGCACGAGCGCGGCAACGGTGAAAGTTCCTTCGCCGAGTTTCACGACGCGCGAGGAAGTTCCGATGCCGCCCTTGAATTCATTGCAGATCATTCCGGTGCCGCCGCCGACTGAGCCCTCTTCGACGGCGCCGGAATGTGCCGTGTCAATCGCGTGAAATGCGTGTTCGGGTTTTACGTGAAATCCGTTGATGTCATTGAGCCAGCCGTCCCAGGTTTCCGCGACGACGGGAAGCGACCACCAATAACCGGTCGGATCGGGCTGTCCGTGTTTCACGCGCCACTCAATCACCGCGTCGCGGACGACGCCGACGCTGTGCGTGTTCGTGATCATCACGGGCCCTTCCAGGAATCCGGATTCTTCGACCCAAGTCGTGCCGGTCATTTCGCCGTTTCCGTTTTGCGAAAACCATCCGGCAAAAACGGGCTCGGTCATGGAATTTTTTCCGCGCGGAAGAATCGCGGTGACGCCGGTGCGGACCGGTCCTTTTCCCACCTGGAGTTTTCCTTCGCCGGAAATAATCGTGGTGTGGCCGACGAGAACGCCCGGAACGTCGGTAATGGCGTTGTTCGGTCCGGGCGCGCCGTCAAAAGGAACGCCGAGATCGCGCGCGCGCGGTTTTGCTTTTTCCTGCGCGCGTGAGGCGGAAGAAAAAAGAGACGCGGAGAGTAGAAAAAAGAAAATGACGGAATGACGGCGAATCATTCTGGCTCCTCGGCGGGAAAAATACGCAACACGGAATCGCCGGACGAGTTTAACCCAGCTCGGATGCGAAGACGTGTTCTAAAGCGAACCGGAGCGCACCGGCGATGAACCGGGATTCTTCGGAAGCGAGAAGGAACGGAGGAGCGAGAAGAATGTGATCGCCGCGCAGGCCGTCCACGCAGCCTTTCGCGGGATAGTCGAGAACATTTTTCCAGAGCATAGCTTGGCGGATTTTTTCTGCGACGTTTTGCTCTTTTGGAAATGGCTCGCGCGTGGATTTATTTTTTGCGGATTCGATGCCGAGAAGAAGACCGAGGTCGCGACTTTCGCCGACGTTCGGATGCGCTTCGAATGGTGATATGAATTGGCGAAGTTGTTTGGCGGCGGATTTGACGCGCCGAGATAGCGTTGTCCATCTGTCGAAACGATCCACGAGCCTTCGCCGCGAACGGCCGTGGGCAACGCTTTTTTAAGGTTTCGAGGGAAGAGAGCGGAGGAATCAGGCATTTTGCCGGATGGAATTGTAACAAACGGTGAAGCGCGATTGCTTGCATCGGAAAGCCAACGCCCGCATCGCCGAGTTTTCCCGGCCGATGCGGCGTTGTTTATTTTCGTGTCCGAAGCGCAAAAAGAGCGTGTCGGTTTTAAGGCAGGACGGTGATCTTGCCCTTCATTCCCAGTCCATCGTGGAGCGCGCAAATATAAGGAAACACACCGGCATGCGTAAACGTCACCCGGAATCGCGTGACGCCTAGAGGAGTCATGGGAAGAAACAATTGATCCTGTGGCGAGGCGCCGATGAGCCCGGAATGCACGCTATCGGCGGAGGAGTTGATCGTGCCGTGTAAAGCTCCGTCCGGATCGAGGGTTGCGTTGACGGGCGGAACGGGGTTTTGCGGCTCGACGCCAAACGTAATGGTGTGAGGAGTTATCGGATCCAAGTTGGTCCATTCCACCGTGTCGCCGGCGTGGATCACTTTTTCCGAGTCCATGAATCGCATGATGGAGAATGTCTCGGATCCTCCACCGGTCGCAATAATTTCGCCTCCGCCCGTTGTGACGGCATTCCTGTCGGCGAGCGAGTTGTGTTGTTCGTGTTCGTTGTCGTTGTCAGCGTCCGAGAGAAGATCTTCACGCTGGTCGGCGGCTTGATCGTCGTAATAACCCTGCGCATGAGGAAGCGGCTGGGAGAAATCAAGAACATGGACGACGCCAGTCATATTTTGGTGAACGAGGCAAACGAGTTTGAAGTTGCCGGCGGTTGGGAACGTGACGGTGAATTTCTGGCCATTGACTAAAGGAGGCGTGGTCAAACAAGTGGAGCCGTCAAAGCTGGCCGATGCTCCCAACGAAAAACCGGGACAGCCGACTTGAAACGGAAGGCGTGTCTGGCCGAGTTTGAGGAAGGTGACGGTATGGATTTCTTCGACGGCGGAGGTCCAAGTGACGGTGTCGCCGACGTGAATCCAGATTTCGTTGGGTAGAAATGCGAGCGCCTGATGCCCTAACGATTTATCTTGCGCTCCCACAGTCGCGCGCCATTGCGCACGAACACCCGGCGGAAAGACAAAGAAGGCGAGTGCGGACATGCAGAGAAATATTGCGGCACGGTGAAGCAGTTTCAGAACATTCATTTTTTCTCCTAAGGTAAACAGTTGTGTCGCGGGAAGAGTCGGACCAAGGACCCGATTGAAGAAAGAGCAAGGCGAGCGCGAGACGTTGCGCCGAATGCACCTCTCTACGTCCCGCAAGTATAGGAATGGCCGATGGACAATACTGTTCGAAAGTGCACACATTGACCCTTATTCCGATATTGAAGGAAGCGAAAGCGGAACGGTGGAGGCTCGGAAGGCGCGCTGTATTATCAGGGCGTGGCATACGGACCAATCTTGGCAAGGATTACTTTGGGCACGAACTGAAGTCTCTACGACTTGGATGATTTTATAAGTGTGATAGGCTGGCGCGGCAATTTTTTGGAGGACGTGAATGCGGAATTCATTGCGGGCGGTAGTTGGATTGGCGGCGGCTTTGTTGGCAATGGCGGCGAGTGCGGCGGCGCAGCAGGGCGGGAAGCCGGTGAAGCTGGAAGTGGATCTGCGCGAAGCGGCGCGGCGCGTTTATCACATGAAGATGGAATTTGCGGTGAAGGCGGGGCGGTTCACGCTGGTTTATCCGAAATGGATTCCGGGCGAGCATGCGCCGAACGGGCCGATTGTGGATGTGACGGGCGTGAGATTTTTTGCGAATGGGAAGGAAGTGGCCTGGCGGCGGGACACGGTGGATATGTACGCGTTCTCGTGCGAAGTGCCGGCGGGAGTGGAAACCCTCGAAGCGACGCTGGATTATTTATTGCCGCAGGATTCGGGGACGGCGGGAGTGGCGTCGTCCACGGCGCAAATCGCGGAATTGCCGTGGAATCTGGTGGTGCTGTATCCGAAGGATACGAAATCGGATGACGTGAACTTTTCCGCGAAGCTGCGAATTCCGGCGGGATGGAAATATGCAACGGCGCTGCCGGTGACGAAGGAATCGAGCGAAGGGATTGAATTTGAAACGGTGTCGCTCACGACGCTGGTGGATTCTCCGGTGCTTGCGGGCGCGTACTTGAAGACGTACGACCTTGCACCGGGACAGAAGCCGGCGCACAAAATCAATATTGCCGCGGACAGCGCGGCGATGGCGGAAGCGACGCCGGAAGAACTTGCGGCATGGCGGCAGCTCGTGGCCGAGACCGGAGCGCTTTTTGGCGCGCGGCATTACCGGCACTACGATTTTTTGCTGGCGCTGACGGATCATCTGGCGCCAAACGGGCTGGAGCATCACGAATCGAGCGACAATCGCGTGCCGGAGCGGACGCTGCACGATGCGGATTTGCTGGAAACGCAGATGGATTTGCTGCCGCACGAATTTTTTCATTCGTGGAATGGAAAATACCGCCGCCCTGCGGGACTTTCGACGCCGAATTATCAGGAGCCGATGCGGGACGAGCTGCTGTGGATTTACGAAGGGCTGACGCAATACTACGGCGTGGTGCTGGCGGCGCGGAGCGGCGCGTGGAAAGCGCAAGGGCTGCATGAATATATGGCGGTGACATTTGCGCGGCTTGATCGAAGGCCGGGGCGAACGTGGAGAGACCTGGAAGACACGGCAATCTCGTCGCAACTTTTATATACGGCGCGGGAGGCGGGAAGTTCTTGGCGGCGGCCGGTGGATTATTACGAAGAGAGCGAATTGATTTGGCTGGATGCGGATACGCTGATTCGGGAAAAGACGGGCGGAAAGAAATCGCTGGATGATTTTTGCCGCGCGTTTCATGGCGGAGAAGGCGGCGAGCCAAAGCTGATTCCGTACACGCTCGACGATGTGGTGGCGACGCTGAATGGAATTGCGCCGTATGACTGGAAGAAATTTTTTGAAGAGCGAATTCATTCGCACGGGCCGGGCGCGCCGCTCGCGGGACTGGAGCGGAGCGGATGGAAGATTGTTTTCAATGCGACGATGAATGAGCATGAGAAATCGGAGGAAGAATCGGGGCACGTGATGAATGCGGAATTTTCGCTGGGATTTTCCGCGCACTATCCGGGCGGCGAGAATGCGGATGAAGTGGCGGAAGTGATTGCGGGTTCGCCGGCGGAGAAAGCGGGATTGGCGGCGGGAATGAAACTGGTGGCGGTGAACGGACGAAAATGGACGCCGGATATTTTGCGGGAAGGGATTCGCGGCGCGAAGGATGGGAAAGAGCCGATCGAGTTGCTGGTGGAGAATGATGAGTTCTATCAGACGGTGAAGATCGATTGGCATGGCGGAGAACGGTATCCGCATTTGGAAAAGATTGCGGGGACGGCGGATGTGCTGGCGGAGGTTGCGAAGATGAGGGCGGCGGCGGTGAAGTGAGTCGTACGTTTTACGTTTTCAGTTGTAAGTAAAAACAAAAAGAAAGTGTTTTCGCGTTTGGATGAGCTGTGAGGGTTGGCGGACGTTTTTTCTAACGCAGAGGACGCAAAGAGCACGGAGGACGCGAAGAGTTTCGGTGGTGTTTGATTCTTTGAGGCGACGGCTAACATCGAAGAGAGATTATATTTTCCACAAACCGAGCGATTCCTCGAATTGAATCGGAGAAGCAAAAGCGCCGGTTTGTTCCGCTCGAAATGACGGAGACAGTTTAGTTTGCATGGCAGACGGCCAAAATGGCGGGGGATTCCGTTGCGGCGGAAGCGGAAATGAAAAGCGCGATGGGCGATCGCGGCGTAGGCTGAGCGGTGGCGCTAGTATCGAACGCACGACACAGGTTGCTTGGCGCTGGATTTCGCGCGCGCAAATACTTAGGCAGAAAAAGGATGACCGTGACGAAGACGCGGACGGGCGAAGCTTGGATGGCGGCGGATGAGTATGGAAGAAGGCTGCCGAAGTTTACGTTGAATTTGTTGGTGAAGGATGTGGCGAAGGCGATTCCTTTCTATAGAGATGTTTTGCAGGCGACGGTGCGGTATGCGGATGGGGATTTTGCCGCGCTGGAGATTGGCGGAACGGAATTTATGTTGCACGCGGATCATGCGTATGACCGGCATCCTTTGCATGCGCGGGTGCAAGGTGTTGCGGTGCGCGGGGTGGGAGCGGAGATTCGAGCGATGGGAATGGATCCGGATGCGGCGGAAGCGAGAGCGAAGAAATTTGGGGCGGAGATTGTGCAGGAAGCGCGGGACTTTCCGCATGGGTGGCGAGACGTGATGCTGGCGGACGCGGATGGATATGTTTGGGCGGTGGGAATTGCGATTGGCGGGAAGTGAAAGGGCGAGCGTTATTGCCGCCGATTTGGTTGGCCGGTACAGTTGACATCGAAGAGGGCCGCTTCAGAAAGCGGCCCCAACATTTCGGCTGCGGATGGATTGTGGCCGAGCAAATGTTGCAAGAAGCGCCCGCCTCAGAAGGCGGCCGCTACAACGGCTTTCCAGGAGAAATGTTGGCGATAGAGTTTGTGGAGTGGACGCGGCCTCGATCCAGCGACTGGAGGCTAGACTTGAGACGAGTTGACATCGAAGAGGGCCGCTTCACAGTGCGGCCCTTACATGGTTTGGTGGTCCGAGCGTGGATATGGCGGTGGCACATGCTGAGGTCGTAAGAGCGCAGGCAAGAGTGCCTACGCTACCAAGAGGCGTGGAAACGTGGCAGTATTTTCGGGCGAGGAAATCCATGAAAACGATGCGGAAGATGTTGGCGGTTGCGGCGATGTGCTGCGCGATGGCGCGGGGATTGAGTGCGCAGGAAGCGGCGAAGCATGCGATTACGTTTGACGATTTGATCAGGCTGCAGCGCGTGGCGGAGCCGGCGATTTCGCCGGATGGGAAATGGGTGGCGTACACGGTGGCGGTGCCGGACATGGAAGCGAACCGGAATGCGAGCAATATCTGGCTGGCGCCGGCAAGCGGCGGCGAAGCGATGCAATTGACGCAGAGCGGAAAGGATTCTTCGCCGGTGTGGTCGCCGGACGGAAAGACGATCGCGTTTATTTCGTCGCGGAGCGGAGAAGGGCAAGTGTATTTGCTGTCGATGGAAGGCGGCGAGGCGCATCCGCTGACGAAACTTTCGACGGGCGCGGATCTGGCGATCTGGTCGCCGGACGGGAAGACGATTGCGTTTACTTCGGGCGTGTACCCGGAATGCAAGGACGACGAGTGCAACAAGAAGAAGGACGAAGAGGCTGGGAAGAATAAGGTGAAGGCGCATGTGGCGGAAGCGCTGCTGTACCGGCACTGGACGCATTGGAACGAAGGAAAGCGGTCGCATTTGTTTGTTGTGCCGGCGGATGGAAGCGGCGCGGCGAAGGATTTGACGGAAGGCGCGAATTACGATGTGCCGCCGGATCAGCGGGGCGAGGCGAGCGACATAAATTTTTCGCCGGATTCGAAAGAGATTTGCTTTACGGCGGTGACGGACAAAGTGGAAGCGGCGAGCACGAACGCAGATTTATTTGTGGTGCCAGCGGGCGGCGGCGAAGCGAAGCGGATTACGACGCAGACGGGATTTGACGGGAATCCGGTGTATTCGCCGGATGGAAAGTACATTGCGTATCACGCGCAGCTGACGGCGGGATATGAATCGGACCGGTGGCGCGTGATGCTGTACGACCGGGCGACGGGAAAAAATGAAAATTTGACGGAGACGTCGTTTGACAGAAGCGCGGCGAATCTGGCGTGGTCGGCGGACAGCACGAAGATTTATTTGAATGCGGAGAATGAAACGCTGGACCCGATTTACGAAATGGCGCCGAAGGTTGGCGCCGTGCCGAAGAAACTGATCGATGGATTTAACGGCGCGGTTTCGATGAGCGCGGATGGAAAGACCTTTGCTTTTACGCGGACGACGCTGACGATGCCGGCGGAAGTGTTTACGGCGGCGAGCGATGGAACGGGAGTGAAGCAGTTGACGCATCAGAACGACGCGGCGCTGGCGAACATCGAGATGAATGCGCCAGAGAAATTCTGGTTCGAAGGGGCGGAAGGCACGCGGGTGCATGCGATGCTGATCAAGCCGCCGAAATTTGACGCGACGAAAAAGTATCCGCTGCTGGTGCTGCTGCACGGCGGACCGCAAACGATGTGGGGCGATTCGTGGGGATACCGATGGAACGCGCAGGTATTTTCAGGCGCGGGATACGTGACGCTGCTGATCAACCGGCGGGGATCGACGGGATTCGGGCAGAAATTTACGGATGAGATTACGAACGATTGGGGAGGAAAACCTTACGTCGATGTGATGAAAGGCGTGGACGCGGCGCTTGCGAAATATCCATTTATCGATGGGAAGAAGATGGCGGCGGCGGGCGGATCGTACGGCGGATACATGGCGGACTGGATTGCGACGCACACGGACCGGTTCAAGGCGATCGTGAGTCATGCGGGGATATGGGATAAGAACTCGATGTATGCGACGGAGGAGTTGTGGTTTGAAGACCACGATATGCAGGGGACGCCGTGGAGCGCGCCGGA
>Ga0070730_10000968_pt1 | contig 29237 bp, 29 predicted proteins | sample Coa_R1_3_FD_66447 | JGI IMG/M metagenome (GOLD analysis project Ga0070730, IMG submission 66447) | Surface soil microbial communities from Centralia Pennsylvania, which are recovering from an underground coalmine fire - Coalmine... | ecosystem: Environmental > Terrestrial > Soil > Unclassified ... | reverse complement strand
AGCGCGTCCTTAAGCAGGGAATCGCGGGTGAACTGGATGCTGCCGCACTCGGGAACAAAGGTGATGCGGCGACGGCGGGCGGAATTTCCGGCCAGAGCACTGTCGAACCATTCCTGGAATTCGGTGATCTGGTCGGCGGACCACTCTTTGGGCGCCTGGGCAATGGCTTCGGGCACGTTGCCTTCGGTGTAGTAGTTGAGAAGGTGCATCTGGCGGCGCAGGCCGATGTTGATGGTGAGGATGATCTGCTCGACCGGCGAGAAGCCAAAAAATTTGTGCGGACGAAGATTGCGCGGACGATAGATGAGTTGATCGCTGGTGAAGTCGACGGCGGGAAGACCTTTGAGAATTTGCTGATAGGCGACATCCGGCGGTGCGGGCGTGCGGCCCATAGCGTCAATTTTTCGCGCGATGGTGGCGCCGTCAATCACTTCGAGCGCGTACAGCTTTTGCCCCGGAGACCACAATTCACCGGCTTCGTTCACCAGCGGAGCGAGGGTGGCTGCGTCGATGACCAGCAGATCTTCCATTAACATGCGCACCCATTGCTGCCAGGTGTGCTCGCGGTCGGGGCAGCTGAAGAAATCCGTTAGCTCGCGCAGACGGACATCTTCGAGATTGCGCTGGGCGTAACTGGAGCGGCTTTCATTGGCCTGACGCTTGAGGCGAAAGCTCCACGGCATGCGGCTGACCTGGTCCTTGCGCGTCTCAATGCAAAGGCGGACGAGATCGAAGCTGTCGGCCAGTCCGCGCATTTGCTGAAACGAAACTGCTTCCAGATTGCGCGGCTGGATCTGGATGTTGTACGAAACGGGATAATCCGTGGTGCGCGGCGGCGTGCCGACGGGCGCACTCAGCGGCTGCGGCAGGTCCGGGCCGAACCATACGTCGATGGCGTTGCGCAGACCGCGCCCGATGCGGGCGATGATGCCGGTGTCGATGGATTGGGATGGGGGCATGTTGTTTCCTTGAGCGGGCAGTAGTCAGCAATCAGCAATCAGCATTCAGCAATCAGTCTGCGCGCCGTGTGGGCTAAAGATTTGCGGCGTTTATACGCATGGGTGCAGGGGCACAGGCAGGAGTGCCTGTGCTCCAAAACCCTAAAAACTTTTGTGCTCAGTAGCCTACGATGGCGCGGTCGGTGCAGCTTCCGGCGGTGGCTGTGGTATTGGTTTCAAAGACGACAGCGCAATTTGGGGCAGACGGAAGCTGGTGACTACCGTGCCGCTGGTGGAGTTGGGAGCGAGTTCGGTGGCGATATATACCTGATGCGCGCCGGCGGCGATTCCCGTTACCAGAGGATAGGTGGCGTAGAGAGTCCAGTTGGGAGATGAACCGCTCTGGTCGTCTGCCGTGTACACGTTCACGCTGAGGTTTACGGCCTGGGTGCAGTTCACGAAGAGCGTCATCTTGGTGGCCGCGCCGGTTTTGATGATGCTGGTATTGGGCGTGGCCGCCGACGCAGGAAGCGTGATGCCGGCGTGGGCAAGGTCAGCGGGCGAGTAAAAGATGTGCGGCGAGGGACGTGGAAAGACCGGCTTGCCATTTTTATCCAGCTCAGGAAGCTGGGTGGAAGTTTGGGAGGAGACGACCAGCGCCAGGGCAACGACGATCAGGCAGCCGGCAATGAGACGAAGAGTTTTGGACATGAATACCTCGAAAATTCAGGATTGGGAGAGCCACTGGAAGGGGCCCGACGATGTGCGCTCAGTGAGACGCGCGGAGTTAGTAACTCCGGGGCGGCGTCTGATGGGTGGAGGCATGTTCGGGACCCTTCTGGTGGTTCTCGTTAACTGGAGCACTTAGCTGTTAGTGGGGAAGCTTTTGGCTTTTGGCTTTTGGCTTTTGGCTTTTGGCTTTTGGTGATGCTGATTACAGCGGTAAACAAATGCTAATAGCCAAAGGCCAAGAGCTAAGAGCCTATGCTCATACGCCAAACACGCGGTCGAGTCTTAGGACTTCATTCAGCGCGAGCATCGAGCGGATTCCGTCTTTTCTTTCGTCCCATTCCTGGGCGGCGCGCATGAGGGCCTGGCGGATTTCCGGATACTGCCGGGCGCTGCAGTGAATCTGGCTGCCCTGGGCTACGGCGTGAATCACGCAGGGGGTTAGCGCGGTTTCTCTGATTGGCTCGCTGGCCATGATGGCCTGGCGCTCCTCTGCTTTTCCTTCCCTGCGGTAAAACTCGATGATGCCTCCGCCGAGGCGATTGCGCATGTAGGTGAGCGCCTGCGAGGTCGAGTCCATGTCGTCATCATGCACGGCTTTGGGGAAGCTGCAGATGTTGCGGATGTAGTCTTCCATCCACGGGACGTCGAACACCTGCGGGTCGGGCAACTCCACGCTGCCGGATTCCCAGAGCGGCGCCATGGCGTGGGCGCGGGTGAGCTTGCCGCCTTCGGGCGTGACGGCGACGACTCCGGCGATCTCGTGGCGCAGCTCGCTGATGATGGCGGGGCCGTTGGCTTTATCTTCAATCAGCACCGCGCTGGCGCTGGGAAACTTTGCATGGCAGGCCTTGATGGCGGCTTTGGTGGGGCCGAAATCGAGGCGCTCATACAGGCGATAGGGCAGCATGTAGTACTTGCCGCCAGCGTGTCCCCAGACCTGCCCGGCGACAAAATCATTGCCGGCCGCTGCCTTGAAGGTGCAATCCCAGGACTGCACGAGAAACTCAAAGCGCCGCGGCAGCTCGCGGTAGTAGCGCACCCACTGCCGCTGAATGATGCCGGCATCCATGGGCGCAGGCTCCTGCTGATACTGCGAGTGAAAGGCCCAGCTGCCCATGCCGGTCTTGCAGCCCTCGAGCACGGACTCGGGCAGGCGGTCTTCCCAGAGAAGATCACCCGGCTGCTTGCTGTATGTGCCGCCATTATGCGGGCGAATCCATTCCTGCGCCCTTTCCATACGCGCGGGAAGGCTCACATGCTGCCAGCGTTTGGCTTCGCGGGCCAGAACGTGTCCGGTGAGGTCACGCTCGTCGAGGCGCTGCATGACGATGATCTTTACGCCGGTGCGCGGATTGTTGAGCCGGCTGCGAAAGGTGGAGTCGAAGCGCAGGTTTACGGCGTCACGCTCGGTCTGGCTCAGCGCCTGCTCGGGGTTGAGCGGATCGTCGAAGATCAGAATGTCGCCACCGAGTCCGGTGGCCGTGGCCTGCATGGCGGTGGAGAACATGGCGCCACGCGCCGAATTTTCATAATGGCTCTTGAGGTTCTGGTCTTTGGCGAAGCTGAAGACGTCTTTCCAGTGGCCCTGGTACCAGTCCGATTCGATTACGTTGCGGCGATAGACGCTGTGCTGCGTGCTCAGCTTCTCAGAGTACGAAACGAACATGAACCGGCGGGCGGGATCGGTGGTCCACACCCAGATGGGAAACATGACCGTGACCAGAGAACTCTTCATGGTGCGCGGCGGCACGTTGAAGATGACGCCTTCGACTTCCGCGCCGAGGGCGGCGCGAAAGTTGTTGTCGCGAATCACGGTGAGGTATTCGCAGATGAGGTCCAGATGCCAGTTCCACTGCAGCGGGGCAACGGGTTCGAGGATGGGCCAGGCATGGGTGACGAAGTCTTTGAGGTTCTTTTCGCAATTGGCGCGCTCTTCGCTGCCGGCCGCCGGCTGCTCCGTGACCAGCGGCTCGACTACCGGTGGCTCGGCGGGCGATTTGCGGCTGCGTGCGGCTGCGGCCTTCGGTTTTTGACTTCGTGCTGACTGAGTTTTCATATTTGAGATAAAGAAGGCACAGGCAGGAGTGCCTGTGCCACACAAGCAAAACCTTGTCTTCCGATCAAAAACCAGGTGTCAATCAATAAACCAGATCTCGATCAAAGACGGATGCCTCGATCAGCTTGCGGCGGCTGTTCGGCCCCAGCCCTTGTCGATGGCCACGCGCGCGGTGCGCACGCCGATAACGTATTCGAAGATGAGGCTCGGATCTACGCGGCTGCTCCTGTCGCGCAGGTGGGTCAGCTTTGCATAGTTGAGCCGCAGCGCGGTGTTGTGATGAATGAAGCTGGCCAGTCCGTCACGGACCAGGCGGATTGCTTCCGCCACCTTCACCAGGAATGCGGGCGCGGCGGGGGAGGCGCGCTCGCATTCCCAGGATTTGCCGCGACGGCAGCGCTTGCAGGGGCGGCCGTCGCGGCAGGGGGCGTGCGCCCGGCATGCCGGACACGGCGCGCCGAGGGTGCACGGAGAGACCATGGTGGACTGAAATTTGCGATACACCGGTACCAGGCTGGCAGACACACGTATCTCCTGAAGGTGGGATCTGGGAAAAGGATGGGCGAGTGCCCCGCGTGGCATCGGATGGAACGCAAGGCGCTCGACAAGCCGCCGTGCTCCGATGTCCGCCGTCCCCCCAGGGCAGAGATTGGGATTTCCGCCCTGGCAGATCGATGGTTGCAGGCCGAACTACCTTGCGCCAGCGCCGCTCCTGGCTGCACGCCCTGTCCTCAGCGTGCAGATGCTTGGTACCACGGTTATTGGGGCATGTCAACTGACATTTTTTGTCATGTCCAGCCTCTTTAAAAATGTCCCCCGCCTGTGCACAACCTGATTACTCGAGGCCTTCGGCTTGTCAATTATTTAATGGGGGATGATCAATCCTGCACAGTGGACTAACGCCGCGGATGCCATACTCACAATTGGCGAGTGATGCCTTAATAGAATATTTAAGGAGCTGGCGCATGAACCAGGCGTTGGTGAAAAGAAAGAAGCGGCGTGATGATCGAATTGAAAGCGACCGCCAACCGGGTGACCCGGGGAAAGCCGGCCAAAAAGGCCGCTGATAGACCGCAGGTAGTGAGCGGGCAGTATCCCGAGTCTCCCAAAGAAAACGTTGTGGGCCACGGGCCTAAACCCTTGTTTTCCAGGGCGGACAGGAGAGACACCAACCCGCAGGACGGCGCCATCACAAGGCGTACCCGCTCCGGAGATGCACTAAGAAATTCTGAAGCAAGATACCGCCGCCTCTTTGAAACGGCACAGGATGGAATCCTGATTCTCAATCCAAAGACAGGATTCATCACAGACGTAAATCCCTTCCTCATCAAGCTGCTGGATTATTCCCGCGAGGAATTTCTGGGAAAGACGCTGTGGGATATCGGCCTGTTCAAAGACGTGGCCGCCTCCAAGACCGCATTTCAAAAGTTACAGACGAACAGGTATGTTCGTTATGAACATTTACCGTTAGAGACCAGAGACGGGCGATTCATCGAGGTGGAATTTATAAGCAATGTTTATCGAGTGAATGGCAGGAAGGTCATCCAGTGCAACGTTCGTGACATTACCAGGCGCAAACATGCCGAGCATTCAGAGCAACAACTCCGCCAGGCCCAGAAAATGGAGGCGATCGGCCAGCTGGCCGGCGGCGTGGCTCATGACTTCAATAACCTCCTGGGAGTCATCCTCGGCTATTGCGAGATGATAGGAATGCAACCGGACGTGCCCGAGCCCATCCGCAGGATGGTGCGGGAGATCCACAATGCCGGTACAAGCGCCAGTGACCTCACGCGACAACTTCTCGCCTTCAGCCGCCGGCAGGTTGTGCAGCGAGTATTCCTGGATTTGAATGCCATCGTGAAGCGCATGGACACGATGCTGGCCCGGCTAATCGGTGATAACGTGGAACTGGCAGACGAACTCGCCCCCGATCTGGGAACGATCAACGCCGACCCCAGTCAGATTGAGCAGGTCCTGATGAATCTGGCGGTCAATGCCCGGGACGCAATGCCCCAGGGCGGAAAGATCACAATCGCGACCGCGAATACAGAGATCGATGAAATTTATGCCCGGCAGAATCCTTCTGTAAAACCAGGTCCATATGTAATGCTGACCGTGAGCGATACAGGCGTGGGAACGGACAAGAAAAACCTGTCGCGCATCTTTGAGCCTTTCTTCAGCACAAAAGACGCGGGCAAAGGCTCCGGTCTCGGCTTGTCCACCGTCTTTGGCATTGTTAAGCAGAGCGGCGCCGGAATCCATGTTTACAGCGAACCGGGTCATGGAACAACATTCAGAATCAATTTCCCGCGATGCAAGGAAGCGCCGGCGGTGATTCAAGAGAAACAGGCGATGCCATTGCGTGGAGGATCAGAAACCATTCTGCTGGTGGAGGATTCCGCTCCTTTGCGGGAACTGACGCGAGAGCTTCTTGAGAACTGTGGATACACGGTGCTTGATTCGGGAAGCCCGGTGGAGGCAATCCGTATCGCAAGCCAGCACAAAGGAGCACTGCCTCTGATAATCACCGATGTAGAGATGCCACTGCTCAGCGGTATTGTTCTTGCCGAAAGACTAGTCGAGACCAGACCAGAGATCAAAGTCCTTTATACATCGGGGCACACCGAGCAATCGGTTACCGATCACGGTGTGCTCGGACGGAATTGCGCTTTTCTTGAAAAGCCTTTCACCCGATACGCATTGATAGGGAAAGTACGCGACCTTCTGGACTCGCCGGGCACATTCGTCCGTGGTGGTGATGCAATAACTCCGCCGGCATGCGCCTCGCCAGGAGACGTGCCGGTAAGAAGGCAGAGTGCAGGCAGTTAGCTGTAAGAATGTAAGCAATTCAACCACTCCATAACAATCGCATGACGCAAGCGACGGTAGTCACCACCTGCGTGGGGCGACACAATGACTGATCATGACTGCTCACTCGATGCCTTCGGCTTTCAGGGCGGCGCGCAGTTTGGACTCGGTGTCATCGCCGAAACCGTCTGACTGGTAGACGACTTTGCCTTCTTTCGAAAGCAGAATGAACTGAGGTACGGAACTCACATGGTAAAGACCAGCCGCCGTATTGCCCGGATCGACAAGATTCGTGAGTGAGCTGGGATTGTGGGCGAGGTATCCCCTGACGACCGATGCTTCCTCACCATGGTTGACGGCCATGGTCACCAGGCCTTTACTGCTGAAGGAAGCGCCGATCTTTTCAATCAGCGGCGTGGATTCCCGGCAGGGCAGGCACCACGTCGCCCAAAAATCGAGCAATACGGGCTTGCCTTTGAAATCGTCGAGGCTGACTTTTTTTCCATCCAGCGTGGCGAGAGCGGCTCCGGTTCCCGGTTGTGCTGGCGTGGCGGCACGCCTGGCCGATGCTCCGAACATCGCCAGATCATCCACCTGCTTCGCGTTGTGCGGTGGAGTAAAGGTGAAAAGTCCCGTGTCCGCCGGAGTGCCGATGTGGATGGATTTGTAAACCACGGTGGTCCTGGTCTGGGTGGCAACACCCATAAAATCCCCCTTGCTGTCCCACATCTCCCTGAGGACCAGTGCTCTCTCCCTGTCGATCCAAAAGGTATAAAGAGGCGCTTCTGATTTCTGTTTCGCCGCCGGGTCATTTTTAAACGCAACCTCCACGACCGCGCATTTCACGTCTTTGCCTTCGAACGAAAGAGTCTCTTCACGCAGGAGACGAGCGCTGGCGGCTTTTTCGGAGAGCTGCTGGTACTGCATGACGTAATTGGCGGGCAGCATGGAAGAATCGCCAGCAGTATCACTGCCGGGGACTGCCGGCTTTTCGGTGTACTGGTGCACCATGGCGGCATAGGCCCAGGTGGTCTTTCCATCGGACATGCTCATGCCGCCCATCATGGGGTGCTTTGATTCAATCCGGAATTTACCCTGCTTGTCCGCGGCCATGATGTGGGGAACCTCGGAGAGCTGCCGGCTTTCACCCCAGTGCTGATCGCTGCTGACCACAGCCCGTATCTCATAACTTTCGAGGCCGCGGTAGGTTTCGGAAACACGCTGCAGCAGCTGCATGCCATCCGGCGGCTGTTGTGATTGAAGTTGCCGGGAAAACAGAAAAGAACCGAGAGCCAGGACTGCCAGGATGAAGACTTTTGCTTTCATTTTCAGGCCTCTTACTATCATTCGTGAATTGTGCACCTGAAGAATGAACGCTGCAGCGTAATGAATCCTGCATACCAGAATGAAATTTAGAGAAAATTTATTTTTCAGCAGGAAAAGAATATCGAACACCCACTGGCGCGGCGATTTTGTCAGGACAAATTACGGCGCTCGCTGACCTCGAGCACTCCACTTAGACGATTCAACAATCGGTTGTGAGGCGGTAGTTGGTCTCTTTGTCCCAGATCATGACATCTTCCATGCACTCGGCCTCGAACTGGCCGGATTCAGCGTCCTGGCTGCTGCTCATCCAGATGACCCGGTATTTGGCCATGATGTCGTGATGCTTGAGCCAGATCTCCTGGCCTTCGGCAGAGATGCCGCGGACCCAGCGAAGGCGCACGACACGGCGGCTGATCTCAGAGGTGCAGGAGAGCTGCGGCGCCACGCCGATCTCGTTGCTGATGACCTTGACGGGAAGAGCGACCGCCAGACGATTGTCGATCTGATGCGACGGAATAAAACGGTCGGCAGAATCCATAAAACATCCCCTTATGTGCGCTGATTTTCCCACAGGAAGAACCGATGGCCAGGTGTTTTCTTCCCCTGGTGAAATGACTTTGGTAACCTGGGGAAGAGGCTCTTGGCTCTTGGCCTTTGGCTCTTCGCTTTTGGCTGTTGGCTCCTGAAATCTTTTTCCATTTTCTGATTTAGCCAAAGTGTAGTGCAAGTGCGTGCACAGAAAGCGGGCTGCTTTACTATTCGCTAATGGCTCGTGGCTAAACTGGCTTTGAGCTAAAAACAAGGAGCTAACAGCCAATAGCCAGGAGCCAATTCTCTCTTTGCGTACAATAGATAATGGAGCGTATTCCTCATGAGCCCTGACAGAAAGTCCGGATCCGAAGAGCAGCCACAGCAAACACCATCGCAGGCGGCGCAGCATGTGGCTGAGGCGCGAGAGCTGCTGAAGTCACTTGATGAGAAGCACGGGTTGCTCGAGCGGCATCCGGAGCTGGCCGAAGTGGTGACCAAACTGGAGCTGGCGCTCAATGAGCTTACGCTGGAGACGGGCGGGTTGCTGTGAGGGACAGCCATTAGCACTTAGCTGTTGGCCATTGGCTCTTCGCTTTTGGCCACGAGTCCCGTCAGCGTTTAGTCATTTTGCCTGGCACATCAATTTCTGGCGGTGCAAACATTTGTGGCCGCCTGTAAAATTTCAGAACGATGTTCGACTCCGATTTAGGGCACGACCAGGATTCGCAAAAGCGTACGCGCAGGGCGTTTCTTACCACCTTTGCGTCGTTGTGCGCCGGAGTCACACTTTATTCTTTAATCAGGAGGCCGCACGTGCACAGCAAAACCGTGAATGCAAATCCCGAATGGGTGGAGATTGTCCAGTTCTCCGACGCCGGCGAGAAGCTGGGAAAAGAGCGCGTGCAGAAACTGGTGAAGAGCGACGAAGAGTGGCTGCAGCAGCTGGGCCGCACCGCTTACGATATTACCCAGCGCTCCGATACGGAGATGGCCTGCACCGGGCGCTACTGGAACGCGCACGACAAGGGGCTGTACCGCTGCATCTGCTGCGATACGGCGCTGTTTACCTCGAACACGAAATTCGACTCGGGCACGGGATGGCCGAGCTTCTGGATTCCGGTGGCGGCGGAGAATATCGCCACGGAAGAAGACAGGACTTTCGGCATGACAAGAACGTCAGTTTCGTGCAAGCGCTGCGATGCCCACCTGGGGCACGTGTTTCCCGACGGACCTCCTCCGACCGGCCTGCGCTACTGCATGAACTCGGCGGCGCTGCGGTTCGTGAAATTCGCGTAACCCAGGACCTTTGAAACACAGGGGAACGGAGGGAACAGAGAGTTGGGCCTTCCGTGACTCTTCTCCGGGTATGTGAATTTCATCCCCTGGCTCAAGGCAAAACCCTTCACCACAGAGGACACGAAGGTACACGGAGGAAAGTCAAAATCACACACCTTTGAAACACAGAGGAAACAGAGGTTTGGTATGACCTGTTTTTCCTCTGTTTACTCATTTCCTCTGTGTTGAAGGTTTGCTCTGGCGTGGATCAGCACTCGATTACATTTAAAGCCAGCCCGGCCAGCGAGGTTTCCTTGTAGCGGGTCTGCATGTCGAGCCCTGTCTGATACATGGTGGCGATGACCTGGTCGAGCGAGACTTTGTGCTCTTCGGTATCGCGCTGGGCGATGCGGCAGGCGTTGATGGCCTTAACGGAGCCCATGGCGTTGCGTTCGATGCAGGGAATCTGCACCAGGCCGCCGATGGGATCGCAGGTCATGCCCAGGTTGTGCTCCATGCCGATTTCCGCCGCGTACTCGACCTGAGGATTCGTGCCGTTCATGGCGGCGATGAGTCCGCCAGCGGCCATGGAGCAGGCCACGCCGACTTCGCCCTGGCAGCCGACTTCCGCGCCGGAGATGGAGGCGTTCTCCTTATATAAGATACCGATGGCTCCGGCGGTGAGCAGGTAGCGGAAGATGCCTTCTTCGTCCGCGCCATTTACGAAGCGCAGATAATAATGGGCCACGGCGGGGATGATGCCTGCGGCGCCGTTGGTGGGCGCAGTGACAACCTGTCCGCCAGCGGCGTTCTCTTCGTTGACCGCCATGGCGTACACGTTGACCCAGTCCATGGGGGCGAGCGGGTCGGCGCTTCCCTGCTCGGCCAGCTTTCGGGCCAGGCGGGGCGCGCGGCGGCGCACATTCAAGCCGCCGGGCAGGATGCCCTCGGTGACCAAGCCGCGCTCCACGCAGGCCTGCATGACGCGCCAGATGCGAATAATCTGCGCGCGAATTTCCGATTCCGTGCGCCAGGTCTTTTCGTTTTCGAGCACCAGCTGCCAGATGGCGAGATTATGCTTGCGGCAAAGGCTGAGAAGTTCGGCGGCGCTGCGAAACTGATACGGCGGCTCGGCCTTTACGGCTTCCACCGTGTTCTCGCCTTCGCGGGTGATGAAGCCGCCACCGGTGGAGTAATAGACCGCCGTGAGCAACTCTTCGCTTCCGGCGAAAGCGGTGAAGCGCATGCCGTTCGAGTGGCCGGGAAGAGTTTGCTCTTTGAGGAAGAGCAGGTCGGTGGCTTCGGCGAAAGTCACTGGCTTTTCGTCGAGCAGCGTGATCTGTTTCTGCTGGCGGATGGCTTCGATTTTGGGTGCGATGGAGGCAGTATCGATCTTATCGGCTACTTCTCCACTGAGGCCCAGCAGGATGGCGCGGTCGGTGGCGTGTCCGTGGCCGGTGAGGGCGAGTGAGCCGAAAAGCTCGGCCCGGACGCGGGTGATTCGGGCAAAAACGCCTTTGTTTTTACTAAAAAGCAAAAACTCACGCGCCGCGCGCATCGGCCCCATGGTGTGTGAACTGGAAGGCCCGATACCGATCTTGAAGAGTTCGAAAATGCTGGTCATTCAGTTGGCAATTCGCAATTGGGCAATTAGTAGTTTTATCTGGCGGCACAAAGCGCGCTTGATTCCATCTTAAATGCAAACTGCGTGAGCTGGCCGAAGCGGAGTACAAATGTGAGTTATTCTGCAGCAATTACGGGCTTTTCGTGGACTCCCGATTTGGGGTTTCTATAAAATATTTTCAGTAAGCTCCACAATTTTTGGTTTTCGCGGCAGTCAGAACGCTTTGCCCGTCGTCCCGGGCAGACAGGCATGACTGTGAACACATTTATCGAGCCATTTCGCATTAAGAGCGTAGAGCCCATACGCCGAACCACTCCAGCGCAACGAAGAGAATTGCTGGAAGCAGCGCGCTACAATTTGTTTCTGCTGCGTTCCGAAGACGTCTACATTGATCTGCTCACCGATTCGGGAACCGGCGCCATGTCCACGGAGCAGTGGGCCGCCATGATGCGCGGCGACGAAAGCTATGCGGGCAGTCCCAGCTTTGAACGCTTTTCCGCGTCCGTTACGGAGATTACCGGCTACGCGCATGTGATTCCCACACACCAGGGCCGCGCGGCGGAGCGCATTTTGTTCGCGAGCATCTGCCGGAAGGGCTGCGTGGTGCCCAACAATACGCATTTTGATACAACCCGGGCGAACGTGGAATACACCGGCGCGGAAGCGGTGAATTTGTCCTGCGCGGAAGCGAAAGACCCTGCAACACCCTATCCCTTCAAGGGCAACATGGATGTTGCGGCGCTCGAAGAGCTGATCGCGCGCGTGGGAGCAGAGCGCATTCCGCTGGTAATGCTGACCGTCACGAATAACTCCGGCGGAGGCCAGCCCGTCTCCATGCAAAACGCGCGCGAGGTGAGCGCGGTGTGCCGCAGGCACGGCATTCCGCTGTATTTTGACGCCTGCCGCTTTGCCGAAAATTCTTACTTCATCAGGCTGCGCGAGCCGGGCTATGCCGACAAGACGCCCAAACAGATAGCCCAGGAGATGTTCGCGCTGGGTGATGGGTGCACGATGTCGGCCAAGAAAGACGGCATGGCGAATATCGGCGGCTTTCTCTGCACGAATAACAATGCTCTGGCGCAGCAGGGAAAAGATCTGCTGATCCTCACCGAGGGATATCCGACGTATGGCGGGCTGGCGGGGCGCGACCTGGATGCCATTGCCGTGGGCCTCAAGGAAGCGCTGCAGGAAGATTATCTGAAGTACCGGATCGCCTCCACGGCGTATCTGGGCGAGCGTATCAGCAAGCATGGCGTGCCGATCATACAGCCGCCTGGCGGACACGCGATCTATGTGGACGCACGCGCCTTCCTGCCGCATATTCCGCCAGCGCGGTTTCCCGGCGTGGCCCTGGCCAACGAGCTTTATGCCGAGGGTGGAATCCGCACGTGTGAGATTGGCACGCTGATGTTTGCCGGCGCGGCCAGCATGGATTTGGTCCGCTTCGCCATTCCCCGGCGCGTCTACACGCAAAGCCATATCGATTACGTGGCCGAGGTGGTGCTCGAAGTCTGGCGGCGACGCGAGGCGATTTGCGGGATGGAACTGGTGTACGAAGCGCCTTACCTGCGCCACTTTACCGCGCAACTCAAACCCATGCAGCGGTCAGGACTTGTGGCGATCAGTTAGCGGTTTTTGAATCTCAAATCTTCGTCTTTGCCGGATGATTTGGAAAGAGATATCTTAACGATTATCACCACCACCGCAAGGATGGTTGTGGTTATTATGTCATCCAAAAACTTGCAAATTAAGTAATGCTCCAATTCCCAACTGTGCCGGCCCCATGCGTGCCGGCACAATCGGAATCGCTACTCAGAATAGGTATTGAACCGGAGTAGTGCTAGTCAGATACCAGTATGCGATCGATCCAGTGGGAAAACTGCCTGGAACCAGAGTGGGGCCGACGGGGCCCTTGCCCCAGAAATAGTCGTCAGAGTCACATATGTAGATGCCCGGCAGGATTTCAAGAGCCGGTCCCATGGCAGCGGCGGTTCCAGCACCGTTTGCTGCGGCGGAGTTAAACCATGACTGCACGATGGTTTGCGCGGTCGCGCCGTTGACGCCAAGGATGTTGTCAGCGACACCACCCTCAAACGGCCCATTGCCGTAATCCAACGAAGCGAAACCCGTCAGCACGTGAAGTCCGCCAAAGGCAGGCCCCCAGCGCTGTGCGACGTTGAGGCCCGAACCGTCCAGAGGATCCAACATATCGCAATCGTCGAGCAACAGCCATTCCAACGTATCGTTCGGACCGACCGGCCCCCATGATCCGTTATAGCTGACCGTATAGCCCTGATTGGCGATCTGCACATTGGTGTTTGAAACCGGTGTCGACAGGGTAGCACCGTTCGACGAGTTGTAATTGGTGGCGGCCGCTCCGGGAAACATCGCCGCCTTCCCGTCGGACCACCCGTCGGCATTGTCAAGAACGATGTCGGCCGTATCGACGCCCCAGTTTGCGAAGTCTGCATCCCCGAAAACCCACGGTGTCCCGACAAGCGTCGCCGCAGGCGCAGGGCGAATGAAGTCGCCGGGCCATGCGCTATCTCCAGGCCAGTCAAAGCTCAGGGTTGCGCCGCCTCCAGGCGTCCCCATTTCCTTATTCCAAGCCACTTCGCCAGGTACCCAGTGAAGAGGATCGCCCGGGTTTTCACTTCCGTACGTTGGTCTCGACACACCATGACTTTTCGGGAAGACCGGAGTGAGTTCGACGGGTACGCTTGCAGTGGCGTAAACCAGAATGCCATTTGCGTCGAGAACGGTTACCGATAGCCGTTCCTCCCGGTGCAAGCTGAAGTGAGGATCCCGTAGAAGTGACTCCGCTGCTCGAATTTGCGGCGTGTAGGTGATCGACGACTCGCCGTTTTGCGATCCCGCGAAATTCGAGCCTCCCCAAATGTAGCGGTAGGGTGGCCTTCCACCGCGTACCGTAGCCGAGGCGTGGACCTGGGATCTACCCGACGCTTCGACGCTCACGCTCGGCACGAAACGAGGGTCATGCGTAGCCGGAATGAATCCGATCTTCGATTTTACCTCCGAGACAGCTCCAGTCTTAGGATTCGTAATATGCATTGTCGCGTAGTACGCATACCAGGGGATCAAAGTGGTCACCCCAGGCTTGTCAGTCGCATTCGAGAGTGGTGGCGCAAAGTAAACCAAGCGTAACTTAATGGTAGACTTCGGTGCGAAGAGAGGCGCGATTTGCTTTTCAGCCTCTTCCGGCGGGATCACCTGGACTCTGTCACCCGCTTTTAGTTTGCGAGCGGCGTAAAGAACCCGGCTCACATTGCCACTTGCGTCGTATGTGATTTGCGCTTGCGCTCCTGGTCCGTAGATTGGATATCCATTGGGGTCTGTGAACTTGTATGCGACCTCAGTATCGATGGGCAAGTTGTTTTGAATGATGCTCTTCTCACCATCCTTCGAATACAACGACAATTCGTGATGTCCAACCGATATCTCCCCCCACTCGGGCATCAGTCCGGCCTCAGAAAGCGCGGTGGCGGCCTTCGCACGTACCGACTCTTCGGGAACGACCTTGAACTCGCTGAGAGCGCGGGCATTCAGAATCGCCGGTGTGATCTTGCGCTTTCCATCTTTGTTTCGGGTCGCTTCAATGGCTCGACCTGCAAGCCGTGACGTCCTCACCTTCTCTCTCTCCTCCTCGCTTAGCTTTGAGAAGGACAAATAGCGTGCTGGATCAACGAACGCGATGGCTCCGCCTGGCAAAACCAGGCTCTTCGAATGGATGCCGAGTCGAGTCGCGAGCGCGGATGCCTCCGAAGCAGTTGCCCCCGTCTTGATAACCTCGTAGACAGGCAGGCTGGCTGGCGCTTCCTGCGCTGCCGCCGGTAGACTGGCAGCGCTTAGCGCAAGAATTAAATCTGCAGCCAGTCGAGCTGAACCGCGCTTTTGACGAGCGTATCCAAGGGCGAAAAGATATTTCAGCATCCCCGCCGCCACCTTAATACCGCAGCTCAAAACATGGATGATTGATTTCATTTCTCAGAATCCTTTCCTTACTGTGTCTATTAGAAAGAACGAGCCACAAAGGAATTTCCCCAAGAAAAAATTTCTCAATCGTTTATCCAACCTACTTTTTCCCTCAAAACACTCAACAAACTCTTCCCGGAAATCATGGGTTCCGGACCAAGCGTCATGCTGTTTATTTTTCCCGCCTGCCCTTCCCCCATTGACAAATAGTCGTTGCAACGACTATTGTTGATTCATGACGAAGGGGCCAGGCCGGACGAGAAAGAAGCCAGCGATGGCGCCGTGTCCTGAGGAAACGGCGTTCGTGGAACTGGTACGCACCATGGACATGCTGTCGCGCGGCCCGATGCGAATTCTTAAGAGCGAAGACCTTTCGCCTACGCAGTACAACGTGCTGCGCATTCTGCGCGGCAGTCCCCAAGGGCTGCCCTGCGGAGAGATCGCCAGCCGCATGGTGACCCGCGATCCTGACGTTACCCGGCTGCTCGACCGGCTGGAGAAGCGCGAACTGGTTTCGCGATGCCGGGAAAATCAGGACCGGCGCACCGTGATAGCGCGCATCAGCGACGAGGGACTGGAACTGCTTGGACGGATGGATGAACCCGTGCAGTCCGCGCATCGCCAGCAACTGGGGCATTTGGGGCGAGAGCGCCTGCGCGCGCTGACCGAGTTGCTGCGGGAGATGCGCAGCCGCGTCGAGTGATTTTGCGGATTTGATTTTTTTAAGAAAATATTTGTTGCAACGATTATCGTTTCAAACAAATCTAATTCAGACAAAGGAGCTTTACCATGAGCGCAGTTGCCACACCACAGACCAAAACCACCACCTGGAACATCGACCCGGTACATTCCACGGCCGAATTCAAGGTACGACATATGATGATCACCAACGTGAAGGGCCAGTTCTCGATTACCAGCGGCGCGCTGAATCTGGACGAGAACGACACCGCCAACTCTTATGTGGAAGCCGTGCTCGATGCCGCTTCAGTAAACACCCGCGAAGCCCAGCGGGACGCGCACCTCAAGAGTGCGGACTTTTTCGATGTGGAGAAATTCCCTGCTCTCACGTTCAAGTCCACTAACGTCCGGCGCACGGGCGAGGGCGAATTCGCCGTGGCAGGCGACCTCACCATTCACGGCGTCACGCGCAATGTGACCTTCAACGTGGAAGGACCGAGCGCTCCGGGCAAAGATCCGTGGGGCAATACGCGCATCGGCTTGTCCGCGGCCACGAAGATCAATCGCAAGGATTTCGGCCTTACCTGGAACGCGGCGCTCGAGACCGGCGGCATTCTGGTCGGCGATGACGTGACCATTACGCTGGACGTCCAGTTTGTGAAGGCCTGAGCCTTGCCTGAATTTGCATGCCGGGCAGACATTTAGCTGATGTGCTGCCTGGCATTCACGCCTCGCACTGACGCTTGTCTTGCAATGCCCGCTGTAACTCTGCCTGTTTGTATCTCACAACCAGCCACTGTTACCGAATAGCAGGCTCCGCCCGAAACCTTCAAGCGCTTAGTCACGCGCGATGATGAATCCCGCGTTATTGATATGAATTAAGTTACTTATAATGAGGTGATGCGGGTTCGAATAAAAGAGATTCACAGGCTTATACGTTTGCACTGCGAAACACGCGCCCCACAGTCCGCGATTGCGTTCAGGGTAGTCGTTTTAGCAGCAGCGATTGGATTTTGGCCGCCCTGGGCCCTGCCGCAATCTCCTGTATCTGAAGCCGTTACCACCAATCCAGACTCCACACCTCACGTGGTTTTGAAGAAGCTGGCTGGAGCTTTTTATCCTGGCATAGCCAACGCAGCCAATATTACCGGCGACGTAAATATAAAGGTTTTCGTTCGAGCGGATGGGAGTGTTGAATCCGTGGTGGCCGTCAGCGGTGAGCGAATCCTGCTAATGGCTGCCATGGAGAGCGCAAAACAGTCCCAATTTGAGTGCCGGGGCGGCTGCAGCGGTCTGACCGAAAAGTCCTTAATATATACGTTCCGGCAGTTGCCCGCAGTCGCCGACCCGTGTTGTTGTACCGCCAGCCACGTTCCCCCGAGCAATCCCAAGAGCACACTGTCCACGCAGATATCAGAGCCGGAAGGACACATCACCATTGCAGTTCCACCGCCCTGCATTTGCCCTGACACATGTACTGCCGCCCATGTGCGTGCCCAGTCAAGATTTCGCTCCGCGAAATGCCTTTACCTCTGGAAGTGCGGCGATCATCACTATGCGATCTGGTAACAGCGGAGAAGTCCGCGCCGTTTCAGCCACAGTCTTATCGGCACGACTAAAGCCTGGTCCACAGCAAGAGTCGTCGACCTATGCCGATGCCAACTGGCTTTAACGATCGAGCCATGCGCGTATGGTGCGCGTTACCAGGTCGGCGGCGTCCTGCTGGACGAAATGTCCGGAGTCGGGAATGGTCACCAGCGTGAGGTCTTTGCCCATCCAGTCCCAGGTGTTGTTCAGAGCGTCGGAGACCAGGGCCACGTCCTTGAGACCGTGCAACATGAGCACCGGCATGCTGGTCCTGACCACAGGCGACGTATCTTCTTTATAAGGCAGCCGGGGAAAGTTGCGTTTGTAGTAGGCCAGCATGGCCTTGATGTCGGAGCGCTGGAACGCCTCAATATATTTGAGTTTGGCTTCGGGGTCGGTGACCCAGAAAGCAAGTTGCCATGGCTTGAGCTGGGCTTCCGCGCCTTCCTGCTGGAAATTGCGCGCATACTCGCTCGCCGCCTGCTGCACAGGATTGTGCGCCAACTCGCGCATGAGGCCTCGCGGATGCGGCAGGTTGAGAATGATTAACCGGTCCACGAACCGGGGAGCGTTCAGGGCAAGCTGCCAGGACACCATGCCGCCCCAGTCATGGCCCACGATGATGGCCTTTTCCTTGCCCAAATGCTGAATCACGGCGATGATGTCGCCCACCAGCAGGCCCATGTCGTAGTTCTCAACGCCCTGGGGTTTGTCGCTGAGGTTATAGCCGCGCAGATCCATGGCGACACATTGATATCTGCCGGACAGCCCTTCCATCTGGCGCCGCCAGGTGTACCAATAATCGGGAAAGCCATGGACCATCACGATCAGCGGCCCCTGGCCAAGCGTGGCGTAGTGAATGCGGACGCCACTGGAGTCGGCGTAGCCGTGTTGAACTCTGGACTCAAAATCGGATGCGGGAGCGGAATCGGCGTCTGGCATGATCGCAGCAAGTATGCCACAAAGTCGCTGCGGGTCTGCGTAAAGCGTTTACAATCCACTGGGCAAAAGCAAGGAACGAGGACCTGCAGAATGAAAGTGAGCCAACCGATTCGCATTTTGGTTTTTGTGCTTTTTGGGGTTTTTCTGGGGGCGGCGGGCAGCGTGGCGCTGGGGGCTACGGGGCTTTGGTGGCAGGCCAGGAGAGGACCTTCTTCCTCTTCGTCCACTCCTGTCGTGGCCAGTGGACAGGCGAAGCCGGAGGACGCGCTGAACGACTTGAAAGAGCGCGTGGACCTCTATGCCAAACGGGCGGACGATATTGAGCGGCTGCTTTCGCTGCTGGTGGCCGTCTCCACGATTTATGCCATTGCTTTGGGCGTGAATGCCTATGCGCAAACCAAAGAAGCCGGGGCCAAAGTGGACAAGCTGACGGCGGAAATGCAAAAGAGCGCCGAGGAGACGAAGCGGGAGATCGTAAAGCTCTTTCCCCTGTTCGAGGAGATCGACCGGCAGATCAGCCTTACGATGAACGGGCTGCTCACGATTCTGCCGAGGATCGATGTGAGCGAGAAGAGCTACCACGATCTCACGATCAAGGAACGCGAAGAGATTCTTTACTACGAGAAGAGCATTGCCGCCACCGAGCTGTTCAACGTGCGGTCGTTCCGGGAGACGCGGTCGGGAATTTTCCATGGACTGGGCAATTTCTATGCGCTCAAATATGCCGGCGAACTCCGCAGGGAAGACGAGGCCAGAGAGCGCGCCATTTTTTATCTGGAAAAGGCAATCGACCTGCACCCGAAAAACACCGGCGCCCTGAATGACCGCGGGTATCTGGCGCTTTCCATCTACGCGGATCCCAATTTTGAAGAGGCCAAAAAGTTTTTTAAGACCAGCCTGAAGGTTGATCCCGAGCAGCAGCGGCCGCTTTACAATCTGGCGTGGATTTCCCACAAGCAAAACCACTTTGACAAGAGTGTGGCCATGATTTCACGCGCCCTCGAGACGGCCAAATGGCAGATGGCCAGGGACAACGCCAGAATGGCAGACCTTTATTATCAGCGGGCCTGTTCGCTGGTACAGATGGCGTTGAGCACGAGCATAGCCGAAAGGGCGCATCATTTTCGCAAGGCGGTGGACGACCTGATGAAGGTGCTCGAAAACCCTAATACCGACTGGAAGACAACGAAGAAAACATTCGAGGTTGACGTGAAAACGGATGGAGACCTTTATCCGCTTCTCGGGAATGAGAGGCGAGCAGACGAGGTATTTCGCAAATTCAGAGATGCGATCTAGCGTGCCTTAGTGCGGTATGCCAGCCATGCTCAGAGCCTCCGTCTGGAAAGAGTATGTGGGATGGGACGCCGGGAAGTCAAGCTGGAAAATGGGCGCCGGCAACCCTGTACTCAGAGTTGGATTACGCATGACTGCGATCAGGCTGCCTGTGGTCAAATGATTCATTTTCAAGGGCTTGCGGCGCGAATTTGAATTGTAGCAAAAAATGCGGGGAGTGAGTGGCTGTCAGTTCCCCGCTCCAGCCAAAAACAGGCTTGAGCGGTCGGCGCGCGCTGAACTTGTCTGAGTGCGCCTTGGCAGCTGGACGGAAAATCCCTGAAATCACGGGCCTGAGAGAAACATGGTCAACAAAGGGTCGATTCGCCCAGGCCCGTGTCTGTGGTTATTTAAGTTATGCGGCTACCGTGCGCTGGACCTGAATCTGCTTCACCGGCGCGTTCTCGACTTCATGCCAGCTTCCGTTCTGGAAGAAAGAGAAGTTGGCAGTGCCGGCGTTCCAGTTTTCGTCGAGTACCATTCTCAGATGCGTGTTGGGCTGGTTGATGGGATTAATGCCTCCATGCCCGGCGCCCTTGACTGGAGGGAAGCCGGTGAGGGTAACCAGGATGTGAGTGTTCTTCGGCATCACCGTCATGAAGGTGAAATCGCCATTCAGAATTGTCGCTTCTTCCAAAGGAGGATTGACAGTCTGGGTGATCAGGCCCGCACCGTTCACTGTCTTGCCAGGTGTGTACACAAGCAGATGAACCGTAAACCGCGGCGCACCTGGTTTGCCAGTGGTGATTTCAAAGGAAACGGGGAACAGACCTGTAAGTTGATTTGACATACAGAACAACTCCTTTCTTTCCGCACATCATACTGCTGATACAGAGCTACACCACGTTATTCGCAAATAATATTTTGCCGGCTACTCTTTTTACTACTGATGAATGAACTTTCTCTAACATCAATATGCAGAACACAGGGGAATTCAGGGCTTTCAGCCACATAACATTGCTCAAATCTGAACACAACTTCATTGAGCCATTCAGAGCTGACCTAAAAACTTCACGCCGCCCGCGCGAAAACTGGTTCCTGTTGCAGAAACATCCCCACTCAGCCACAATCAGTCTTCAGTGGGCCACTGCCAATTCACTTAATCCAGGTAATGATGAAAATAATTCAAAGTGCCGTCATAGTGATTTGTGTGATCGGAATGACTGCTTGCCGTGGCACGAAAGTGGCCGGGCATGATCATTCCGCTTTTGAAGCTGATGCTGCAATAGCAAATGTAAACAAACAGCTCAAAGATTCGCCGAATTCCTCGGACCTGCATGGGCAGCTTGCGCTGCTGGCAGGAATGAAGAAAGATTGGGCCACATTCGACCGGGAAATCGAAACAGCGATACGTCTTGATCCGGACCTGATGACTAACTACATTAACGCAGCCGAGATATATCGTATGCGGGGCAGGACGGATATGGCCGTACAGACGCTAAAGACGGCAATCGCGCGCGATCCGCAAAATCCATTGACTCGCTTTTTTTTGGCTACATTTTATGAGCATATTCCGGACCGCGCCAAGGCGCTGCTGGAATATCAGGAAACCAAAAAACTGATTGAAGTGCTGCGAGCTTCAGGACGGACGGGGAAGTTAATCGACGGACACGAGGCCTATTACGACAAATCCGGACAGCCGTATTACGTGCCTGGCGATTCCGAGATAACGAAAAGCCTGAAGCGCCTTGAGAGTCCGCAGCCTTTTCCGCGTCAAAACTAAACGTGAACTACTGTGCCGGACGGTAACGGGCCGAGGTTGGGCCGGCGATAGAGTTCCCTGCCAGCCGGATCTGGTCTGGATGCGCAACGCGCTTTGAGGGGCAAAGTAATGAGGCGCACGATAACAAAAAAAGCATTTGCCGTTTATACAATCGCCTTTCTCCTGATCGCTTGTTTCGCCATTTACGTTCATGGAGTACGCAGGGTTGATCCGCAAATACTTAACCGGCTGATAAGCCAGACCCTGCCTGCCGGGACGGATGAATCGAAGGTCATCGCATTTCTGGATGCACACCATATATCACACTCGGAGTACAGCCCGGAGCTGGGGAGGATATTCGCATATGTCCCGAAAAGCTATGTCGGCCTGTTTCATGGGTTTATTCATATCGAATTCAAATTCGATGAGAACGGACGATTGCTCAAATATGAGCTTCGCGAGCTTTTTGAAACACTTTAAGATAAAGCAGATGCGTTCGCACTCCGAAACACGCGCCCCCCGGTCCGCAGTTGCGTTCAAGGCAGCCGTTTTAGCAGCGGCGATTGTATTTTGGACGCCGTGGGCTTTGGCTCAATCTCCCGTGTCTCAAGCCGCTGCCACCAGTGACGACACCACACCTCATGTGGTTTTGAAGAAGCTGGTTCAACCTTTCTATCCTCAAATGGCAAGAGTAGCCGGAATTGGCGGTGACGTAACTATCAAGGTTTTCGTTCGAGCGGATGGGAGTATTCAATCGGTGGCGCCCGTCAGCGGTGATCGACTCCTGCTGCAGGCTGCCATGGATAGCGCGGAAAAGTCCCAATTCGAGTGCCGGGGCTGCAGCGCTTTGACCGAAAAACACTTAACATATACCTTCCGATCGTCAACTGCGGCGCCCGACCCGTGTTGTTGTACCGCCGGCCACGAGACGGATAGTTCAACAACCACCCAGATATCAGAGCCGGAAGGGCGCATCACCCTCACATATCCACCGCTCTGCGTTTGCCCCGACGCATGTACTGCCGCCTGGGCTCGGGACCATTCCAGATTTCGCTCCGCGAAATGCCTTTATCTCTGGAAGTGCGGCGATCATCACTATGTGATCATGTAACAGGGGAGAAGGACGCGACGTGTAAGCTGAATGGTTTGGCGTCCCCGCCCTTCGCAAACGCGACGAACAGGATCTGATTTTTGTAAAATCGAGACCGTTCGTGCTCTCGACATAACTGCAGTTATTTTTCCCGTGCTTTGGGATTGATCATTTCTTTTATCGTACCGGTGGCAACCACTCTGCTTCCTTCGTTGAGCTGCACGGGCATTCCGATATAGATGGAATTTTTATACTGATCCCAAAGCTGCAGTTCGAGGAGGACATCGTATTCGACGCCGAGCAAAAATTGTTGCTCCGGTATCTCACCCCAGACGAAGCATGAGGTAAACGTGTCCTGGATTTTCAGATGAGGCTGCACACCGGAAAGAGGAGGGGTGGAACGCCCGCCTTCCTGGGACGTCAAAAATCTGATGTTTGCTTTTAGTTGTGGCTTATGGTTCATCAGACTATATATATGCCGGGTACGCCTGATGCTATCACAGGTGCGATGTATACTTAGCGAACGATGAAGTCAGGCTTCTTCCGATCCTGGTACAGCGAACTCAGGAGATTTGATTTCAGGTGCAAGAGTTCCGTACTGCCACATCTCTCTCTGCGTGCAGGGTACGTCACTCTTTTCCTAACTTCGTTCCTTGCTTCCCGTTTGTCGAATGATCTGGCGATCATCATCCACTACGGTCCACATGCGTACTTTCACCATGGATTGCGAGTCTATTCGAAATACGGGATACTCTCGGACGGTTCGTATTTCCCATTCGTGGGAAGCCTGGCACAGTTTCCCGTGACCCTCGTTTTCTGGGTTGCTTTGATGCTGACAGCGGATTTTTGCGCGATGCTGATTCACTATATCGTGGATAAATACGGCCACTGGGCGAAAACTGGCCTATGCTTCTTTTGCGGCGTCGCGCTGCTGGTGTTTGCAGGCGTTTTCTATGATAGTTACACCCTGGGGCTGGCGCCTCTCTACGCGCTCATTGGCGGAACGGTCCTGACTTTGGAAAGCTTCTCTCTTCTCTTCAGAAGGCCAGCGAAGAGCGAAGCACAGCCTCGCTGAGCAAGTTCCCTGACGGCTTGAACGGGCCCAACCGGACAGGTGAACTCTAACGGGATTAAAATCACGCGTTTGGCTATCCGTCCAAAACCAGGCTTGAGTAGGCCACCTCCGGCCTGCCCGCTCCTTATCGCTGTTGAAGGATGTGATGTTTTATCTGCTCGTAAAAGAAGCCTGTTGCATTTTTGGGATATCCATAGTTCCAAAAATCATAGTCGCTATTTCTTTCACGGTAGTGATGCTTGATATCAGTTGCTGTTAACATCGCCCGGAATCTTTCGTCTGCTTCTCTAACTTTGTCATCACAGCCAATTTCGTGCACCAACTCCCGTGTATCCAGATCATTCCAGTATTCATCGATGAAGCAATTTGGACAATATCCGTTCTCAATCTCCGCTACGAAATCTTGCCATCGGTGAACAATACCATGGCTGCCGCGCTTCCATATATGCTCGGGCGTGCCTCTATTTTTTAGATAATCTATGATTTGAGCTTCAGTCATTGTGACAGGATTCCCAATCACTCTCAGATGGCTCGCATTATCGAAAAGACTCTAATGCGATAATGCTCAGCGCGCACATATTCAGACCGAATAATACCCTGGACCAAATCTTAGCCGAACGCCAATTTCTGGTAAAAAACAATACCAACCAGACACCAGATGATTTCAAGCAGACAGGCGGCTGACACGAGCCCGGCCTTAAAACCCCTGATTCCCCTGTCATACGCGAAAGGACAGAGGATCGCGCCGATGAATGCGATCAGTATCGTAAGCCCGGACGTAAACATATACCGTTCGCTTTTTGAAGCAGACACTGCACTCCTAATTTAGCGTGCGGACGGAATATAATCCGCGTAGTTTAACTGGAATACTTTTTGAGCAACTCCGCGAATTGCGGGGTCAACCGATTCAGCCGCTCGATCAGGTTATCTCTGGTTTCGCGAATTACCGCGGACTGCTGGTCCAGTTTGTCGATCACCAGAGGTGGATTCAGATGAAACTGATGCACGAGAAAATCGTCTGGTGTCTGGCACAGCAGGCCGTACTCTTCAAGGCAAGACGCAGGAAAATCTTTTGTATTGCTAGTGATAATCGCATTTGCCTGGCCGCGAACGGCTGCCGCTAATACATGCCGGTCATTATCGTCCGGGCAGACGAAGCTATCGAGTTTGGCGGGAATCTCTACCATCGCTTCAGGGAATGCCCTGTGCATAGCGTCGATTCGCCGTTGCCTCTGTATGCTCGAGTAACCGAGTTTTTTCTCGAGCACCCCTCCGACTTCCTCGAGGATTTGTCTACTCCACAGAGGCCGGTAAAAAGCCGGATGCTCCGCCAGCCGCAGCAGTGTATCGCACAGCGGCATGGGAGCGATTACACAGGCGTCGAGCAGGGCGGCATATTCATTGTTTTGGTTCAGTATCATCCGGCACTCGGTTGTACAGGCCCTCTTCGTGCTCCGCTACCGCCAGATCGTCGAGAGTCCCGCGCCGGACGATATCACGCCTGGCTTTGTAAGCCAAAACGTCTCGCGCTAAAACTCGTCTGTGTGTCCCCACCATGTGGTGGGTGATTTCGTTTTCTTTCAGCAAACCAACAAAATGCGTACGAGAGACGCCGAGCAGCTTAGCCGCTTCGACGGTGGTCAGGGACGCATTGGGCTGCAGGATGGTGATGGAATAGCCGTCCTTGAGGTCGCCCAGCAACGTGCACAAAAACGAGTACAGCGAGGGCGGCAGCACCTGGGCCTTGCCGTCTGGCCCGACGAGTTTCGCTTCGGAAGTGCGAATTTTTTGATAAAGATCCTGTATCTCCCGCTGATCTTTCTCTGAAAGAAGGGCAGGAGACGCGGCTGGTGGAAGTGTGTTGGCTGCCATGGGCTTCTCCTTTGCCGTTTAAAGGGTTTTCAAATATGCCCCTTTGTAATGGATGCGCCAGGCGACATATCTGATTTATCTCGCGTAAATGATTTTACCGCATTAAATGACACAAGTGCAATCCTGGAATTCTGGGGCAGCGGCATTCAGAAAATGATTCCCGGCGCACGCAGGAAGAGAAATTGGTGCGTGGGTCGACTGACTGGCCCAGTACCTGGAGGTTCCCTGACCTTGAACTGAGGTCGGCCCCCACTCCTTCCCGCCGCCTCACCGTCCATTCCGATTCAATCTCTACGATGCCACGTTGTACCAGCCTGCTGTAGAACTTCCCCACTCAAGCCAAAACCAGGCTTGAGCGGGCCACCTGCCACGAGACGGATAGTTCAACAATCACCCAGATATCAGAGCCGGAAGGGCGCATCACCCTCACATATCCACCGCTCTGCGTTTGCCCCGACGCATGTACTGCCGCCTGGGCTCGGGACCATTCAAGATTTCGCTCCGCCAAATGCCTTTATCTCTGGAAGTGCGGCGATCATCACTATGTGATCATGTAACAGGGGAGAAGGCCGTGCCTCGCTGAGTAAGTTCCCTGACCAGGCTTGAACGGGTCACCAACCGAAGAGCCCTACTGCATAACCTGTGTTGCCCTGCTCTTCGCGAAGCTTGCGTAAAAGGCGATTACCATTCGTCACCATCATCAAACATGCGGATTCCCAGATGTGCCATGCCCAGCGAACCTAAACACAGAGCAGCCAGCCACCACAGCTTCAGACATGCCAGCACAATACTGATCACCACAAAGGTGATGTAAAGCACTCTGGGGCCGGCATCCATGGCAACAGTTTATACTGCCGGGCAAAATCCTTTGTATTGCTGGTGATAATCGCATTTGCCTCGCCGCTAACGGCCCTTGATTCAAGGCATCAGCGAACAAAGTGTGGAGTGGAGAGACACCGAACGTCGTGTTTGAAATAGAAGCGGTCCTGGTCAAGATGTAGCCACCACTCCATTACCGACATTTGTGGAAAATCTCCGCTATATTCATCGCACTCTGGTCAAGCGCCGGTTATGCCAACGACCGCAAGACTGTGAGTTGAGCGGCTTTCGCCATTACGTGACCGGTTGTGAGAGGCGCGTGGAGATTGAGTCAGAGTGGACGGCGCTAAGATGGGAACGCGCCGAAGGAAATTGCAGAACTTCCCCACTCAAGCCAAAACCAGGCTTGAATGGGCCACCTGCCCTTGTTCTTTTCGTCCCCGCTCAATCCCTCCGTTACACAAGGCCACTCCGCTAAGCATGCTTCGATTTAATTAAAGCCACGGCCAGCGTGGTCCTGCCCTGTAACATGTAAAGTTCCGCAAGATTGGTTTGGATGAGCCTATTCTTTGGATCAAGAGTTAACGCTTGTTGGTATCTCTGCACGGCTGCATCATATTCCCGCATTACATGTAAAGAATACCCAAGAAGTGCATATCCTCGAGCTGCCTTGCGGCGCGAAACAACATAGACCGTCAGGTGCTGAACCGCGGCATGATAGTCACGCTTCTGAATAGCGGTTTGCCCATGATATAGCTCGGCCGAGGCCAATACCCTGCGGCAGGAATGGCGGCTTCGGAGTGATCGAGTAACAAAGACGCCCAGCAGCAACCCTGTACCCAGCCCTCCGACATGGGCGGCGGCATCGATACCTGGCAGGATGCCAGAGGCAAGGGTCAAGGCCACCACGAGGACGATGCATCCATACGGAATCGTTTTGGGCAGCATAAATCCACCATATGGCAATACCACCATAAGCATACCGGCGATTCCAAGGACGGAGCCAGAAGCGCCAGCGCTAATGTGGAGCGGGGCCCAGCACAGACTCAGTATCGACGCAGCTGTTCCCGTGATCAAATATGCGCCTGCAACTGCGGCCGGTCCCAGAATTTTTTCCAAAAGTCTGCCAAACCACATAAGGCAGACCATATTGGCTACGAGATGAAAGACCTCAAAATGAAGAAATGACGAGGTGATGATACGCCAGTACTGGCCGTTGAGCGTGAGGAGTCCGTAGTTTGCTCCCCATCCCAGCAAGTACTCCCCGTTTGACAAAATGGAACCGCCCGAATAGACCATGGCCGCAAAGACGACACAATTAAGTCCTGTAAGGAAAGTTGTGGCAGACAAAATGTTTTTCCTGGCGCAGGTGTCCCACACCAGTGGATTTAAAGGTGCAACAGATATATTTGCAGATGAAGACACTGGCGCACATTTTACAGATGCGCGGCGATAACGAGCAAACATGTACGCGCGGCGAGGCAATCCTGGTGCATCAGCGCCTGGCGGTATGCACGGGCCTTCGGCAGAGAGGAAGGCATCTCTTTTTTTACTCTTACCCAGCAGCCCTTAGCCAGTCCTCCGCGCGAAACGCGGGGCGGGCCGGCACGGACTGGGCTAACTTATTTCGCCCCTCCGGGCTGGAGCGAATTCATGGTCGGCTTTTCGTGTTGTGCCATGTGGCGGGATTGAAATCCCGCGTTGGGCCATTCGTCCCGCGAAGCGGGACTGGAAAGATTGGTTCCCGTTCTCCCGCCGTTGAAACGGCGGGCTACTGCGAGCCGTCCCGCGTGTGCGGGACTGTAGCCATGTTGTGCCAGCGTTCTCTCTCTCCCCAACTCACTGGCGCGTGCCGCAGACATTGGCGTAGAGACGTGGCAGTGCCACATCTCTGTTTTTGGGGATTGCGCGCCTTTTTGGGGCAGGATAGAAGCAAATCCTTCTTTGCCCCGGAGAAATAGATTGCTCTCGCAGTGAGACGTGGCAGTGCCACGTCTCTACGTCGGGATGCTGTGGAATTTCCTATTTTCATGCCCAGTGGTATGGCCACAGGCACATCAAAGTCTCTTGTCTCCATACGCCGTGCATTTTGCTGCTCCCTATTGTGCGGCAGGGGCTGAAGCCCGGCTGAAAGCTCCAGGGCAGCAAACCGCGCTCCGTGGGATCGACAAGCACAACCTCGGCGTGCGATAAACTGAAGCCATGATTTTCGTTTGGCCCACGTATGCGGGCCGACGAGACTGCGATGAGGAGCACCGCAATGCTGAAAATCCTGAATTTTGGCGGCTTTTTTGTTGTGCACTGGATAGCGCAGTTTTGGGCGTGGAGCTATGCCGAACACAGCACAACTGGCCGTTGGTGCTGGCTCATGCTGGCGACACCCCTGGTTCATCTGCATGGTTCGCTGCCAGACAAATACTTTACGATTCTCACCGTTCTGAATAGTGCGTTGTGGGCCACATGCCTGATATTTCTTGTGTCCAGAACCAGTCTCATCAACCCAGCGAAGAGATACCGTACGCGGCACACGTCGCGCAGGGGCTGAAGCCCCGCGATTTTATTGTGCTTTTCGGCACGACTGAAGTTGCGCCCTGATACAAACCTTGTTGTTTCGTCCCCGCTCAATTTCCCCCTATTGTGCCTGCATCCTTACATTTTCGGGGTGTCTCCTGGAGATTGAGTCAGAATGGGCGGGGGACTTTCCTACTCAAGCCAAAAACAGGCTTGAGTGGGCCAGCCAGCCACCAGCGGGATAGTTGGTGAAATTCTGTTAACAACAGTTGTCGCATTTGATGGTTTGCGTTGCTAACATTGGTTCTATGGACAAGCGCGTCGTTCTTGCATTTGCGATTGAGCC
>Ga0070730_10000967_pt1 | contig 29262 bp, 19 predicted proteins | sample Coa_R1_3_FD_66447 | JGI IMG/M metagenome (GOLD analysis project Ga0070730, IMG submission 66447) | Surface soil microbial communities from Centralia Pennsylvania, which are recovering from an underground coalmine fire - Coalmine... | ecosystem: Environmental > Terrestrial > Soil > Unclassified ... | reverse complement strand
CCCTACCAACTCGACCAGGCCATCGCCGCCCTGCGGACCTTCTCCCTGGTGCAGCGGGACCCGGAAACGCGCACGCTCTCCCTGCATCGTTTGGTCCAGGCCGCCCTTCACGAGGGGATGAGCGAACAGGAGCAAAATCAGTGGCAACAGCGAGCTATCAGGCTGCTCAATGATCTCTTTCCTGAAGCTACTTATGCAGCCTGGGGACAGTGCGAGCGGCTCTTGCCGCATGTGCTGGCGTGTGCGACCACTATCTCAGATCAAATTGGTGACCAGGAACTGGCCTGGGTGCTGCAAAAATCCGCAGACTATCTACGCGGACGGGCTCAGTACGAACAAGCCGAACCATTGTATAAACGCGTTCTACGGATCCGGGAACGGACATTGGGTCCTGAGCATTCTCTGGTGGCCTCTTCGCTTCACGGGCTAGCGATCCTCTATGCTGAGCAAGGAAAGTATGAGCAAGCAGAGCCATTACAGAAACATGCTCTACGGATCTGGGAACAGGTTCTGGGCCCAGAGCATCCACAGGTAGCCTACCCGCTCAACAGACTGGCAATCCTCTACTACTATCAGGGGAAGCTGGAGCAAGCCGAGTTATTGTATGAGCGAACTCTACGGATCCGGGAACAGGCATTGGGTCCCGAGCACTCTCTGGTAGCCTATCCGCTCAACAACCTCGCATTCGTCTACCATGAACAGGGAAAATATGAGCAAGAGGAACGCTCGTATGAGCGGGCCCTGCGGATCTGGGAACGGGTCCTGGGCCCGGAGCATCCACAGGTAGCTTACCCACTCAATGGGCTGGCGATCCTCTATAGAGAACAAGGCAGATACCAGCAAGCCGAGTTAATGGGCACGCGAGCCCTACAGATCCGGGAACAGGCATTGGGTTCCGAACATCCTCTGGTGGCTATTTCGTTGAACAATCTAGCCACCTTGTGGAGGGAGAAGGGAGAGTCCCAGCAAGCAGAGCTATTGTATAAGCGAGCCTTGCAGATTCAGGAGCAGACTTTAGGCCCAGAGCATCCTGACATACTCTATACCCTAAGCGGTCTGGCGATGCTCTACTGCGAACAGGGAAAATACGAGCAAGCAGAACCGGTATATCAACGAGCACTGTGTACCGGGGAACAAGCCCTGGGTCCAGAACATCAAGATCTTGCTTACCCGCTCAACGGACTAGCGACTCTCTATGCTAAGCAGAGCAGGTATGAAGCGGCACAATTGCTGTATCAGCGTGCTCTGACTATTCGAGAACAGTGTCTGCATCGATACCATCCTGAGACGGCTCAAACGCTGTATGACCTGGCGGCCCTCTCTCAGAAACAGGGCTTCCTTCAGGAAGCAGCCTCTCTCTATGAGCGCGCATTGCATATTCGTTCTCAGTCTCTTGGAGATTCTCATCCCAAGACCGTCGAAACACGAAGGCAGTATGCCGCTTTAGTGCGCACGGTGGGATGACAGGACGAAGCGCCCTATACGGCTATCTTCCTGCCAGGGAATATGCCTTCTTGCGATTGCGTGCATTTGCTACAAAGCCTTGCAGGATATTACTACACATTTCACTTTCTTGCTCGCCATCAAGGGCCAGCTCATGCACAAGCATAGCTAATTTGCGCGCTCGGGTATTGATAGGGTCTTCACTATTCATCCACTGCGCGAATGTAGTTGCCTCCTGGTACAACTGTTGTTTTTGTTCGGGGTTCTCTTCCGCGAAGGAGCGCACCAGGGTATGGAGCAAGGATTGCTGGTCATGAAAGGCGCGGGACTGAGCAATAGCTATAGCAGCGATATTTGAGAACATACCCAGCACGCCTATATCTTCAGAGCGAAATGCTGGTTCATCTGTTTTATCAAGTAGTTCTAGTGCGCCGATGACACGATCCTCATAGAAGAGAGGCACACAGAGTACACTCTCCGGTATGTAATTCACTGCGGAGGCAATGTCAATGGCAAGTCGTTCATCCTGCTGTGCATGCGCAATCGCCATCGGTTGCCCGGTCAATGCCACCAACCCCACGATACCATGGCCTAGAGGGACACGGAACTTTTTTACAGAATGTGCTACTGGCCCAATAGCTACTTCAAATAGCAGTTCTTGTGTCTGTTCATCTATGAGAAAGAGTGAGCCTGCGCGGGCTGAAATGACCTTGGCAGCTGCCTGCACGACCATTTCTAGCAAACGTGTGTATGTAAATGGAGAGAGAATGACGTTTACTGCTGATAGCCCGGCGATTAGCTGCCGCAATTCTTGAGCAAAGTGTTCTCTCTGAAGTTGTTGTTGCAGAACCGCTATCTGTTGTTCCTGTAGTTTGATAGTGTCAAAGGCCTGAGTCAAACGCTCCTGTTCATTTTGTGATACGTGATGATTACTCATTACTTACCTCCTTGTATCCTGTTACACGCCTGCAATGCATCTTCTTGTGTTGTGTTTGGATGATAGCGGAAGCCTGCTCGACTCAACTGATGAGGCATTTGTACAGGCGCGCTCAGCCGAAGGAGACAAACAGCAACACCGGAATAACCAACCATGTAGTCGGGTGTGTATGTACGAGGGACATCTGAAGAAAATACAACCAGCCCTTTCTCCTCTGTTACAAAGGATTCTAATATATACGCCAATTGATAGGCATTCTCCAGGTATAGCTCTTTGCCAGTTGCCTGATACATGTCCAGCAGAAACTCGATATTGCCAGCCAGACCGTGGCATTGCGTCGGACCGGCCCAGCGTGTACCAAGTCCTACGGTGAGCGCCGCGCGGGATGCCATTTCATCCGAGATGAGACCGCAGCGTGCAGCATGCAAAAAGAAACGACCTATTCCTGTTGCTCCGTGGCACCAGAATGCAGCAGATAGCTCACCTCCTTCTATCCTGGGCCAGTTCAAACCGCTCTGATCGTCCAGCACGGGCTGCGCCAGGCGCGTTAGATAGTTCTCTGCACCTCGTATAGCGTGCAAATAACGTTCATCAGCAGTCTCCTCAAAGAGGTCCAGCAGCGCATCTGCAATACCAGCCACTCCATGAGCGTAACCCAATAGCGCTTTTCCGCTAAGATTCTCATACCCCTCTGGAATCGTCCAGTACACGTCACCATTTTTATGGTGTATCGCAGTCGTAAGGAGGTATTCTCCACAAGAAATTGCCGATTGCAACTGCTCTCTTTCTCCCGTTTCATCCCATAGCAGCAGATGAAAACGTAGGCAACCAGCTCTTCCATTGAAGAGATCAGGGGATGCACATGGAACAGAGACAATCTTACGGGCGCGTTCGATAGCTGCAACAAGCCATTGATCCTCACGTAAGACCTGTCCGGCACGAAGCAAGGCTGCACCAACTCCTGCCTCCCCTATGTACAACCCGGGCAACAGAGGAACGCCAGGGAGAGAAGAGGATCTTAACCAGCGAGCGCCTTCTGCCAGGACAGATACTGCTCCTGGGCGATCTAGATGTGCGGCTAATTCTGCCAGTGCAAGCAAGGTACCGGCATTGCCTGTATTGATATCACGCGCACGCATTCCGTAGGACAGTGGATGAGTACTCACCCAGGCCAGACCAGCGCCAGAAGGAGGTTTTTGTGCCATAGAACACAATGTATCCAACAGCTTTCCCGCTAAATCACGATAACGGACCGCGTTCAGAGCATGCTGACAGAACTGGTTTTTGCTGTCAGGAATGGAGGCAAACAGTGCTTCATCCAGCCTGACAAGAGAAAGCGCGTCTTTGACCTCTGCTATTGAAGCATAACGTGCTATTGGCTCTTCCTGGAGCATACGCTCGACAATGGTCTGTAGAACAGTCGGCAAGCCGGGTCGCAATGTCGTGAGAGGGCGAGCTAAATGAGTGAGACGATCGGGCGCCTGAGATGGCTCTGCCCCAGTGATCAGAAAAGAGAGGAGTACACCAAAGCTAAAGATGTCGTCAAGGACTGTTGCGGCAAGACCTTGAGACTGCTGTGGTGACATGTAGCCAACCGTTCCTCGTTTTTCCCCCCTTGTGCGACCTTGAGTACACATCAACTCAAAATCAACGAGATGCAAAAATCCATCCTTGCCCACTATCACATTAGACGATTTCAGGTCATGGTAGACGAAGCCTTTAGCGTGGAGGGCTTCCAGTATGTCTGCCAACTGCTGTGCCCAGTGTATGATCTGTCGCAGAGACAAAAAGCACCCCGCCCTGGTCAGATTGCCTACATGGTGCGTCAGATTCTCTCCCTCGATATCCTCCAGAACCAGAAAGGATTGCCCCTCGTGCTCAACCAGATCAAGCAAAGCTGGGAAGTGAGGGTCAGGCGCAAGTTTAGCAAGCATGTCTGCTTCATAGCGCGTAAGGGCATTCACCTCTTGAGCAGCAGGATTATGCAACCAGGCCAGGCCGGGACCCTTGACAACACAGGAACGTCCAGCATCCAGATCTGCGGCCAGATACACGATATGGGTGGGAGATGAAGCAATCGAGGTCATCAATAAATAGCGATCGGCCAGGAGCCGGACAGGTTCAGGCATGTCGGCGGCGACTCCGGCAGCAACAAAAGGATCAATAGCCCAATCCGGAGCGGAGTAGTGCGGCAATCTCCTGTCCGCGACAAGCTTATTCTCAGGAGTTGTTATGGCTGGCGCAAGTAGGCCAAGCGGCGACTGAACCAGGAGATCGCTAGCAAAGCTGCCATAGCGATAATAGACCAGGCTAGTAGGATGTAAGACGCGATCAGAAGGAATAGTTGGGCCATTTAATTCTTCCGTTATCTGGTCTAACTGCACTGCTAACCGAACAGCTTCTTGCTCATCCCTTGGATACACAGTAATAAATTTGCCTATCTGACTGATACCATTCTCTCCCTGGTTTAGAGATCCCAGATGAGACAGAGAGGCAGTAACCTTAAAATACGCCGCATCGGTGAGTAATAGAGGGAGTATGCGGCGCAGCACTTCCCTGGCGCTAACTATTCCTGCAGAAATATGCAATTTCCAACCTTGTCGCGGTATTTGCGCACCCTTACGGCTGAAGTAAAGCCAGGCATGATCGTCGCTCTGCTTCCTATTCCAGGCGTGTATTGGTATACTATACCAAACTTCATCAATAACTTGAAGCAACAGATCATCTAGTAGACAGGGCTTGTGATCCATACTACACTATTCCTTATTTTTACTGGCAGAAAGGACTTCACCTTGTGAAAAAGGAGATAGAACGCTCCTTTGCAGGCTACAGACGGCGGCGTTTGGAAAAATTGAGCCTACTGGTATCTAGAGGCTTGCTCACCCTGGTCATGAGCTCAATTTTTCAATGTTCTGATTGTGCATGCTACGAGCGATGAAAGAGTGGAGGATAGTTTTCAGGATCGGTGAGCGCACAGGAATTTGCACAGTCAGGAACAGCATAACCAGATACTTCCGCCTCCTGGCTTGTTTCTCGTATGAAATCTTCGATCAGATCATAAGGAAGTCCTTCAGCAACCAGACAATCAACAGGGCTCTCTCGGAGTTGCTGCAAGTAAGCCGGGTTCTGAGTTGCTTGATCAACCACAGTACGTAGTATAGCGCGAGCAGTCCGAAGGCGCATAATCCCCCCTTTGCGGCAGTCGAAAATGGATACTACTTTGCGAAAAGTGTATGAAATTTTGAAGTTGCCAATACATTGCTACGCACAAAGATCACATTTGTTGTAATATTTTGCACCAGCTATGGGAGTTCCATTTTACAATAAATAGAAGTAATATCGGAGATAGGAATCTAGGTGGATAATAGCTATAACGCAGCTAAAACGATAGCTACGCTTCATCTTCTCCACCCCATAGTGCCTGGATCTTATGGAAAGCAGGCTCAATAGATATAATCCTGAACAGCACCGTGCATACTTATCAGGCATCGCAGATTGATGCTATATCCTGCAACATCGGCCAGGCCCGTTTCGCGTAAAAAATCTCCTACAAACTCTTCGGGTAGTCCTGCAGCTGTAAGCGTTTCAGAAGGATGCTGGGTAATTTCCTCTCGGAATGCGCGATCACCGCGGGCGCGTTGCGCAATTGCGCGTGCCGTTATACGTATCTGCTCAAGTTGCTGCTCATTCATAGATTTGCCCTTACCTTATCGCCATGAAAAACTGCCTGTTCTGTCTTACTCAACTTCTCATTACTATACATACCATGATTTACCACACCTTGTCAATAGTTTTTGTTGGTAAATAGATATTTTTATGTAAAATTACAATATGGTATCAAAAATCGTAGTATCTTGAAATTTATTTGAATTTGTTGTATCTTATAAGAAACGAAGAAGCGCGCACCAGGAATTGAAGAGGAGCCAGCGATGTCAGAGTTACCCATAGGGACGATCACCTTTTTATTCACCGACATCGAAGGCAGTACGGTGCGCTGGGAACGCTATCCCGAAGAAATGCGTCAAGCCCTCGCTCGCCACGACGAACTGCTTCTTCATATTATGGAGGCACACCAGGGTGTGGTCTTTAAAACGGTTGGAGATGCATTCTATGTCGCATTCGCCACTGCGGGGGATGCAGTGAGAGCGGCTATTGCGGCTCAGCGTTTATTGGTGGAAGAACAGTGGCCAGAAGAGATAGGGCCTTTGCAGGTGCGCATGGCATTGCATACGGGAGAGGTCGAACGGCGAGGGAACGATTATTTTGGACAATCCCTCAATCGTGTTGCAAGAATCCTGGCGGCCGGGCATGGCGGGCAAATCCTCCTTTCGCAAATTACACGAGGGCTGATACGTGACGCCTTACCGGTCGGCGTTTCTCTACGTGATCTTGGGGAGCATCGACTGAAAGATATTCAAAGCCCAGAAACTATTTTTCAGGTCATGCTGGCAGGTTTTCCCTCTGAATTTCCGCCTCTCAAAACCCTGGATCGGCACCCCAACAACTTGCCGACACAACTTACCCCCTTTGTTGGACGCAAACAGGAACTGGAAGCTGTAAGCACATTACTCTTGCAACGAGAAGTACGACTAACGACGCTAGTCGGGCCAGGAGGAACAGGCAAGACACGTCTGGGCCTGCAGGTGGTAGCGGAAATCGCCGACCACTTCCCAGATGGAGTCTACTTTGTAGATTTGTCCTCCTTGCGAGGTATTGATGCTGTGATTACAGCTATCGCTCAGGTTCTCAATCTGCGCGATGTTAGCGATAGAACAGTGCTGGAGCACCTGAAAGAGCATCTTCAGGGGAGCATGCTTCTGCTCCTAGATAACTTCGAACAAGTCATTGAGGCTGCTCCGATTGTCCACGAATTACTGATAGCAAGTCGCACTTTAAAAATACTGATTACAAGCCGTGCAATTCTGCATTTGCATGGAGAGCACGAGTTTCGTGTAAATCCCCTTATCGTTCCTGAGCTAAAGCCTCCTTTTGATGTATCTGATTTATCCCAATATGATGCTATAACGCTTTTCATTCAGCAGGCTCAAACGGTGAAGTCGGACTTTCGACTGTCCGATACGAATGTATCAGCTGTAGTAGATATCTGTCGTCGCCTTGATGGTCTGCCGCTGGCGATAGAGTTAGCCGCAGCACGCATTAACCTGTTGCCTCCCCAGGCCATGCTCAAGCGGCTAAAGTATCGTTTAAATCTCTTAAAGGACGGCAAGCGTGACCGCGCAGAGCGTCAGCAGACACTGCGTCATACCATCTCCTGGAGCTATGATCTGCTCGATGAAGAAGAGAAGATGCTTTTTACCTGGCTCTCGATCTTTCAAAACGGCTGCACATTAGAGGCAATTGAAGAGGTATGTCCAATAGAAGAATTTCATAGTGACCTCCTGGATATTCTCAACTCCCTCGTTGATAAAAGCCTCCTGCGTCAGCAATGGCAAGAGAGTGAAGAAGCCCGCTTTATGCTGCTCTCTACCATACGCGAGTTTGCGCAGGAGCAGTTGGCAGCAACTGAGAAAGAGGCAGAGTTGCTTCAGCGGCATCTCTTCTACTACCTCAAGCTGGCAGAGCAGGCCAACCCTGCCCTTATTGGATCAGAGCAAAAGCTCTGGCTCAACAGACTAGAAGGTGAGCACGATAATTTGCAAGCGGCATTAGATTGGTGTGAGCAGAACAAACAAACTGAAGTTGGCTTGCGTCTGGCAGGAAGCCTCTGGCGTTTCTGGTTGATGCATGGGCACCTGTACACGGGACGAAGCTGGCTAGAAAGGTTGCTCTCGGAGGATGATACGGCACCCCCCCAGGTGAAGGCGAAAGCGCTTGAAGGAGCCTTTATTCTGGCATGCCGTCAGAAGGATCACGAGCGCGCGACCACTCTGGCCAATGAGGCGCTACAGCTGGCTCAGCCATTGGGCCTTGAAGAAGTTATGAGTAGCGCATATGCCACTCTGGCGGAAATATCTATGAGCCGGGGAGATAGTCAGCATGCCACTGAACTGTTTGAGAAAAGCCTGCAATTAGAGCGCACTTTGGGGAATAAGCGAGGGGTCGCAGGTTTGCTGAATAATCTGGGGAACGTGGCACTCCAGCAAGGCAAAGTCCACCGTTCCGCTATGTTGCTAGAAGAAAGCCTGTTCTATTTCCGCGAGATAGGCGATAAATTGTCCATTGCATCTGTATTGAACAATCTGGGGGAGGTGGAACGGCATCGCAGAAACTTCGAACAAGCTGCTATCTTGTATGAGGAAAGTCTCCAGCTCAGCCGGGAACTCCATTATACCTGGGGAATTGCGGCCGCTCTTGTCAATCTGGGGGATGTTACTTATGTGCTAAAAAAGTATGAGCCAGCATTACATACCTATCAGGAGAGTCTACAACTCTTTTACGAACTGGGCGACAAACTTGGCGTTGTTCTTTGCCTGGAAGGTATTGCAACAGTATGTGCCTCCCTCAAGTTCTATGAGCGCGCAACCCGTCTATTTGCCCAGTCAGATATCATCCGTCAAGCGCTTGAGTCTGCGGGCCAGCAAGCTGAGCATATGATGCACGAGAATACTATTGTTGCGCTACAAACAACACTGGGGAGCAACTTGTTTGACGCTTTATGGACGACCGGGCGCGCACTATTACGGGAACAGGCAATTGCAGAGGCGCTTTCCATCAAAACTGTATGACAAGAAGTACTACAGGTGTAGAAAGATCAATGTGGGCCCCGTCTTCCCTCACTCTCCATCAATAATGGCTTTCCATGCTGACGGGAAGCGTCGCCACGAGTGCACATCTTGCTTGACCTCTTCGCAAAACGCGCCACGATCACGATCTAGATTGCGTCTGCTCAAGATGATCACCTCGACAATGGTGGCATACCAGAGTGTTGGCAATTTTCCTGGACCCGCAGCAAGGAGCCGTGCTGCATAGCGGTGAAATACGGCCAGATCCTCATCAATGGCGGCCTGCTTCAGGCAAAGCCAATCATGAGCAGATGGGCTGAGAGGACAACTACCCGAACGATGAGAAGTAGTGTGATGACGGGCAGCAATAAACACATCTCGTAAAGGCACCGCTTCCTCAGGGCCTTCTAGTATCTCCTTTCCAGTGACTATCTCCGCTATCTCCGCGGTAACGGTGCGAAAAAGAATGCTTAACGCATCTACAGGATAAAGTACTAACTGCGCTGAATCCCAGGTTGTGGGAAGGGGCAGAGACGGAATTTTTCTTTCTAAATAGTCAAGGATGTGAAATGCCAGATCTACAGCCTCAAGCTGTTGCTGACGATAAGACAGAACACGTATCCAGTTATCAAGCAGCATAATGCGATGAAGATGCATATAGGCAAAATTAGGGTTACGCCGTTCCAGCTGCTCATCGAGCACTAATGCACCGAGCAAGCGCTCCATGGCCTGGTCATACCGATGCAGTTTGTAATCCAGGTAAGCGCCAGCAGCTTCGACGTAACTTATGCAAACATGCTGGCTATCTACCGAGAGTTTACTGCTTTCAATAATGCCTTTCATTGCATGGATCAGGGACTCCGCTTCGCTTAACTCGCCCTGACGAATCGATGTGATGGTTGTACGCAAGAGCTCGAAGAGAAAATCTTTAACAGGCTTCTCATAAGGCAAAAAGCCATAATCCCATTGCTGTATTTGTGCCAGAATCTCAGATTGATCCTCGTCGTACGGATTTCCCATCCCTTCTTTGCCCGCACGATAAGCGTGCTGAATGTCCATCATCAGGTGATTCAGAAGTGCCATCGAGATACCTCCTTATTGCTGTCTCTTTGCTCCAAGGAGAGCAAAGCTGGCATAGACTCCACCAATGACCATAATCATGCCCGAGATGGTGAGGACGGTATCAACTGGCCCGAAGAGCAATCCCATCACAGACAGATGCATATGCACCAGCAGTACACCTGAAACGTAACCAGCACACACGACAGAAATCAGGCCACCGAGCGTCGTCAAGGGACCGATAATAGATGCTACCCGCCCAAGCAGGTATTTTGGGGTCTCTTCCATGAACATAGGAGAGGCCGTCACATTCAACGCGGCCTGTAACATCCCGATAGCCAGTACAACAATGCAAGCAAGCACGAAATTATTAAGCCGTGACATCAAGATATACAGCAGACCAGCCAGCAGAATCGCCACCGCAAAGAGCCGTCTGAGTCCAATACGTTGTGCCAGCATACCAAAGAGAATCGCTCCTAGCACCGCTCCACCTCCGAAAAAGGAGAGTAAAATACCGGTATCTTGCGCGGAAGCATGGAGATTCTGCTGCACGAAGAAGACAGAAAGCGGAGGAAACGAACCGACGCTCAAGGTGAGCAGAAAGATCGATATAATAATGGCTTTGACGACCCGGTTTCCGAAGGCGAATTGTGCGCCTTGCATAAATTGTGCACGTACTCCCTCTGGTGCTTCGTCCTCTTTAGTTTCGTTTTTTTGCTCACTCGTTTCTCTCGTTGGCGGCAGGCGTAGAACACGGATGGCGCAGAATGAGAGAACAAACGAGAGCGCGTTCAGTAAGATCGCCCACACCACGCCCACACCAAACAACAAGGGTGCAGCAATTGATGGTCCAAGGATCACCGAGACTGCCTGGGATACCTGTTCTATACCCGTAGCCTGGGCCCGCTTCTCCTGGGGGACGATATCGCCAAGGAGAGCAAAACGGGCTGGATTGAAGAATTGGGCACAGGTCGTTTCGAGAAACACTGCACTATAGATGAGGACCAACTTGAGCAGCGGCGTGATATTCTGAAGCAGAGGAAGTATAAACAGTGATCCAATCAAGCCAGCTCGCAGCAGATCCGTCCACATCATAGTGCGACGAAGATCCCAGCGGTCTACGAAGACACCTGCCATTGGTCCGACCAGTAATATCGGGACCATGGAGGCAACAATTAAACCACTGGTCGCCAGGGGCGCCCACGTCTGGTTCGCAGCAATTTGTGTGGCCACCCAGACGATGAGGATCATACCAAAAATTTGGTCTCCCAGGAGGGAAACACCCTGCCCCAAAAAGAGCCAGGCAAAATTACGATTAATGAGGAAGGCGGAGAGGCGAGATGGTGCTCTGGTCGCTACGGGCTCAGTATCACTGGTGGCGGACATAATAATGTTTCTCCTTGAAAGCCTGACAATCCAGCACTTCCTTGCCAGTTAACATAGAGGGCAGCCTGATCAAGATCAGACTGCCCTCCCAAACATGGTCGATTAAATGCAGCCCCAGCTATCACCCCACTGCGGACGAGCATAGCCAGCAACTTCGGCTTTATTAGCCTGCTCTTCAAGATCATGGATTTCCTTGTTGAAGCCAGCCGAGTCTAACGCTCCTACAGGATCATTCGCCATCGCTTCGCGAAACTTCGAGTCTGCGGCAACTTTGTCAAGGATACGCTTCGTGAGGTCCTTACGCTGCTGTTCGAGATTGGACATTTCGGTTTCTCCTTACTGACTGGTTGTAACAACAAACACTATAAAGTATAGTCGTTTCCAATAAGTTAGCAGATATTTTTACTCGTTCGCATAACTTATTGTAACTACAACGTAGTATATACTATGTTTTTAAAATTATCAATACTTTTTTGGACGAAATTGGAAAATATAGGAATTTTCCACAACAAATCAGAGGTAAGTTTGGTTTGGAGAGGAGAACAAGTCTGGTTAAAAGGCAAGCAGTATGAGCATAAATGAAGAGAGTGCTACGCGGCAAAAACTGCCACATAGCACTCTCTTGCTATTTTATTGCTATGCTGGTTTATACAAAATCTGGCGCAACGGCCAGATCCGTAAGATTGCCACGACTATAACAATAAGAACCAGCATTTCAATGATGCCAGACTCTCCAATCCATATGCGTGACATGGGGCCAACGAAGGCTGTATTGAAACCGACCTGTGTAATGGCGTTCCAGGCGGCATGGGCAATCAAACAGGGCCAGATACTGCCTGTCCTTAAGCGCAGCCACGAGATAAAGTAGTTAAAGGCCACGATACTCCCAAAGGAGATCACAAGCGTGAGCACTAAGGAAGGATTATTACCAGGTGTATATGTGCCACTGAGTAGAAATGGTACATGCCAAAGCCACCAGATCAGTGCACAGACAAATAATGGCTGGGGAATTCTGGCATCAACCAGGCGTGTGAGCATGAAACCACGCCAGCCCAATTCTTCACCGCCTGAAAAAAGCACGAGATAGAAAAGTGTGATGAGCGTCGTAGAGAGGAAAACCGTCCATAGAAAGCGTACTACTGGGTCTGCTGGATTCGGTAACGGCTTGGGAATCACATGGGTAGACACAGAAAACTGAGCCAGACCCAGTATCCAGGCCATTCCATAGGCGATGGTTGCCACCACTAACGGAAAGAGCAAAGCCAGCAGAACAGCATAGAGCGTGCGCTTCCCACCAAAACGAAACGAGACATCGCTGAAACCACAGCGGAGAACCAGGCGGCTAACGATCGCTGCCATAGCGGGAGTCCACAACAGAAAGTAATCCGGCTGATGCAAAGCGAGCTTTAGCCAGTAGCCCACACCGGTCAGAGGGATCAAGAAACCGAAGAATACCAACAGTTCACGGCGAGATTGGCTTACCTGCTTCATAGAGAGATGAGTTTGCAAAACAGTAATGGTTGACATGTTAAGGAAGCTCTCCTTTCGTCATTGCTGGCCTACATTCTATTACCTTATCTCCAGAAGAGTACCTTGTTTCTTGAACATTGTCAACTGTTTTTGAACATTATCAAATTTACCGTATTTTTTGGTTATATTCCAAAGTAATATAAAATTTATTGACAATTTTGGTAAGTTTGTATATAATTCGGGAAAAGAAACCAATTTGATCTGCTCACAAAACCTACATAAGTCTGGTTGAAATCTCATTGAGTATCCGACTACCAATTGTCGGATCATTTCCTGATATCAGGCTCATCACGATTGGAGGAAGACAGTGCTCACGCTGACTGATTATACACGAACAATACAGCCTCATATTCCGCCAGGCGTTATCTCGCATGAAGCCTTTGAGCGCGTTTTTACACTCACTTCTCACTTTCCCGCTGATCTTGCGAACCGCATCTTTGATTTTGAAATATACCTTGGGAAAAACCAGTCCGACCTTGCTTTGCATTTCGCCGCAACGAGCGAGAGCCGGAGACAGTTGGGTCAGGTGAGTGCATTCGATGATGTAGCCTGGGAAAAAATTGGGCGTTTCTCCCAGTTGTGGTGTGAATCAATGTCTCTTGTACAGCAGCATACCGATCATGTCTGGCTAGCATTTGATCTCGACCAACCCGTCCCTGAGATTCCAGTCCCTGGCTTTTTCTACTGCGCGGTCTCCTCACAACGCCAGGAGGATGATCCAGCATCAATCATCCGCTTCCTCGCCAGCATTTTCAGAGACCCCGCCTATATAGCTTGCCTGGACGATAACCTGACCCGTTGTCTGCACTCTATCCCCAGGCATGCTCGGATTAATCAGGTGGGATTTGGACTCCTACGTAACCACGATGCTATCCGCCTTCAAGTGATTGGCATCACACCGCAAGAGATCCCCGCTTATCTAAAAGCCGTGGGTTGGGCTTATTCCACAGCTCCACTCCAATCTGTTATCCAGCACATCTCTTCGCTCGACATAGTGGCTCTTGTCATTGATGTCTCTGCCAGCATTTATCCTAAAATCGGTCTTGAATGTTTCCTGAATAGACATGATGTCCGCTGGCAAACACTGCTGGACCATCTAGTCAAGCAGGGATTGTGCCTCCCCGACAAACGTGATTTCCTGGCACCCTACCCAGCAACAAAAGTGTGTCAATTAGGTGAACAACTGAGCCTGACCAGGCAAGGTCTCTCACATATTAAAATCAGCTACCATCCCGAACAGACGACCACGCAGCTCGAAGCGAAAGCCTATCTCGCCCATCAGCCTATCTGGCTCTCGCCAATTGCTCACTCAGCATAATTTGGAGGAGAAAGATGCTTACTTTAGCAGAGTATACGCGGCCACTACGCCCTCATATTCCAATGCATATCGCTTCGCATGAGGCATTCGAGCGTGTGCTCGCTCTTACCTCATATTTTCCTGCCCATATAGCTAACAATCTCTTTGTCATTGAAACACATCTTCATCAGGACGATCAATTTGTAGATGCTTTTGTGTTTTTTCCAGAGGGCCAGATGCCTTTACTTCCAGTCGGTGCGTCCGATCCCGACCATTCCTGGTATGCTCACCCGGCCTGGCGAAAAATGTATCGCTTCTTCTCCGTCTGGTGTGATCCAACATCACTCATCTATAAAAAAACCGATCAAGCCTGGCTGTCCTTTGATCTGAATCAGCCTGTGCCTGATGTACCCATTCCAGGGATATTTTACTGCTCCATCCATCCAGACTGTTCCATCCACCCCAGGACAGATCTATTGCCAACAGTCCAGTTGTTAAGCAGTATTTTCAATACTCCAGAAGAAAGCAGGCTCATGACAGATACACTCATGCGTTGTCTTGAGCAGATGCCCGCGCCCGCTCACCTCAACCATGTGGGTTTCGGACTCAACCGGTCCTGTGGTACGATCCGCCTGCAAATCGTCGATTTCCCTCCCCAGCAAATCCCTGCTTACCTGAAGGCCATAGGCTGGAGGTATTCAACTGCCCCTCTTCTACCCACTCTGGAACAATTCTCTGTGGCAAATATACCCGGCTTGATGTTCGATATTTCTACGCACGTTCATCCTAAAATTGGCCTTGAATGTATGTTAAGAGGGCACGACACCCAACGCTGGCAGGGGGTGTTTGGTTACCTCGTCGAGCAAGGGTTATGCCAGCCAGAGAAGCGCGATTTTCTGCTTCCCTATCCTGGGACAAAACTGTGTCAGATGGGCGAGCAGATGAGTCTGACACGGCAACGGCTCTCACATGTCAAAATAGGCTACCATCCTGAGCACATAAGGCCATTTGAAGCGAAAGCGTATTTAGCTTACTACCCTACCTGGCTCTCGCTGTAAATAGGCGTAAGAAGATAACTCATTGGCTATCTTGAAGAGAGTTTTTCTCTTGAAAGCGAGGTTACTCATGTGTTTCCTGACATCTGTAAAATGGCGGACGGGTATGCTCCTCTCACTCGTAACGTTGCTGGCTATTGCCAGCGCAATTGTGGTACCAACCGTGTTGCATGGGAGAACAGCAGCGTATGCGAGTTCAGGCGTAACCATGTTCAATGGAAATAGAATCACACTTGGCCCACCGCTGCCATTAAATCTCAGCACACAGCATGTGGCTGCAATGGCTCAAAAGCAGCCTCGTCTGCCCCTGACTCCCCGGCATCGCAACCAGTCCCTTTCTACTACCCAGGCATTGGCACAACTACCTGGTGTCGCTTCTACGCAAATGCAGGATCGCTTGCTGTTGCATAATTTCGCTGGCCTCAATAGTGTGGATACCTTTAATGCGAACGGCTTCGTCCTTGAGCCACCAGATCAGGGCCTGTGTATTGGCTTTTTTCAAGGACAAAAAGCGGTGGGTGAGATTGTGAATAATGCAGTAGCGTTTTATACACCTGCTGGCACACTTCTTGTTGGACCAATCAGTCTCAATGGTTTCTTCAACGAGCCTGCTAGTGAGTTCACGATCGATCCTCGCTGCTCCTATGATCCGCAAACACAGGCATTCTTCTTTACTATGCTCGCCGCCGATAGCACGCTCACAAATCATGTCGATATCGGCGTGTTACATCAGAATGGCAGCGGACTCGTCTATCAGGTGGATACGACCTTCGCCAACAATACTGCCGGTCAATGTCCCTGCGTGGCTGACCAGCCGAAATTTGGCATTGACAAGAACAACGTCTATATCAGCGTCGATCAATTTGATACGACTGTCACATTCGAGACCGGAGCGGCTCTGATGGCCATCTCGAAGTCCCAACTTGTGGCCGGTACGTCTGCCGCCAACGGGGTAGAGTATCTTAACCTGGCCCTGAATGGGATTGGCATTACTGGTCTCATGCCAGCTGTCAGCACCACTACTGTCGGCACAGAGTTCTTGCTGAACTCCTTCCCCTTTGCTGATGCTGCTCAGACCAGGCCAAACGCGGTCTCGAACACACTCGGTCTATGGTCGCTCCCAGATGCAGCGGATCTCACCCTGGGTCAGGTGCCAGTGCTGAGCGCGCGAACCATTACCAGCGAGCTTTTTGGCTTTCCTGTTCCCGCTCTTACCACGAATGGCCTCTCTCTGGCAACCTTTACAGACGACGATCGTATGCAACAGGTGCAGTTCATCAACGGCCATTTGTGGGCGGCGTTGACTTCAGCCGTTACGGTAGCAGGTGATCCGGTTACACGCGATGGTGCGGCCTGGTTCGAGATAGAGCCTCAGGTGGAAAGCGATCAGACGATCTCCATACGCAGCCTATTTACTGATCAGGGGTATATTGCTTCGGCGGGATTTTATCTGATTAATCCAGCGATCGCAGCAGCCAACGACGGAACCGTGGGGGTTGCATTCACTCTTACCAACCAGAAGCTTGATCCTAGCACCGGCTTTATCGTGCGTAAGGCTGGAGCCAGGATATTCAACCACATCCATCTCAGCGGGAGGGGCGCAGGTCCCGACATTGGTTTCAGTTGTGCTCAGGGTGCTCCACAACAGTGCCGCTGGGGCGATTATTCAGCAGTGGCCCTCGACCCAAACAGTAACGATATCTGGATGGCATCCGAGAACACTGTCCCCCAGGTGCAGACGCTGGGACCAAATAATCAAACAAACTGGGGAACTCGCATCTGGGATATAGATGGGGAGTAATATCAAGGGTGTACTCTGGCATGACCTGTATCACCTACTCACGCCAGGTCAAGGCATATTTCCATCATAAGGCTCTTGCGGAAAACTTACAGTGAACAGGAACATTGAGAATTCTTTTACATAGTGTTACCAGGCGAGCAAGCAGAGAGGGGACATAATATCATGGTGAATGAAGTCCAACAACGTAAGGTCGAACATATACGTGTCGCCTTAGAACAAGGGATTTCTGTCCCACAGCCTGCCGGTTGGGGAGACATTCACCTCGTCCACCAGGCGCTGCCAGAGGTGGACCTGGATACGATCGATACCTCGGTAGATTTCCTGGGTCGCCGGTTGCGCTACCCCATTTTCATCTCTTCGTTGACGGGTGGGCATCCCGGAGTCGTCGCTATCAACCAGAATCTCGCTCGCGCCGCAGAGACATACGGGGTAGCGCTAGGAGTAGGCAGCCAGCGCGCCGCCATCGTGAACCCTGATGTTGCAGGCAGTTTCTCCATCACGCGTGAGCAGGCACCAGGCGCTTTCTTAATTGCGAATATTGGCGCACCACAACTCATCCTTCAGCAGCGCCATCCCGCCTTCACCCTGGAGCAGGTGCGGCAGGCTGTAGGCATGATTCACGCGAATGCTCTTGCTGTCCACTTGAACAGTTTACAAGAAGCTGTGCAGCCCGAAGGGGACCGTCGTTCTGTAGGTGAGATTGCGGCGTTAAAGCAGCTTACTAACCAGATCGACATACCTGTGATGGCCAAAGAAACCGGAGCTGGTATTTGTCGAGAGCAAGCGCTGACCATGCGGTCCTGTGGCATCGCGGCAATCGATGTTGGTGGGGCTGGCGGCAGTAGCATGGCGGCTATGGAGACTTTCCGTGCACAATCGCAAGGCAATGAGCGAGCAAGAGACATCGGATTGCTCTATCAAGACTGGGGAATTCCAACACCCATCGCTCTTGTTGAAGCTAGCACCTCACGTCTTCCACTTGTCTCTACAGGTGGAGTACGTAGCGGGAGAGACATTGCACGCGCCCTGGCCCTTGGGGCCACATTGGTGGGGATGGGATTTCCTTTTCTCAAGGCTGCAAGCCAGAGCTACGAAGCAGTCTGTGAGTTGCTGGAGAGAGTCATTTTGGAACTCAAAGTAGCGATGCAATTATGTGGTGCGGCAAGCATTGCACAGATGCACCACGTTGATGTGGTCGTAACAGGCAACACGCGAGAATGGTTATACCTGCGCGGCTTTAAGCGTGATCTTAAAACCATGGCCCGGCGACGACGGGAACAGATGAGTAAAGAAGAGCCTGGACTATGAGCATAGAGCCAGCTGAATTTCGCCATATATTGGGACAGTTTGCTTCAGGCGTTACAGTTATCACTACGCAGTACCTGGGTCAGCTTCATGGTACGACAGTAAGCTCTTTCTGTTCGCTCTCCTTGAAACCTCCCCTTGTACTTGTATGTATTGACCTCAATGCTACCATTCATGACCTGATCACCCAGAGTAAAGTCTTTGGCGTCAACATTCTCACTGAGCAGAGTGAAGCTACCTCTCGGCATTTTGCCCGCCAGGCGCCCAACAAGTTCTCTGGGATCCTCTATGGCCTGGGCCAGACAGGTGTCCCGCTTCTGAATGATGCTCTGGCAACGTTGGAGTGTCGTGTGGCCACACGTTACCCTGGTGGAGACCATTCGATCTTTATCGGCGAGGTCATTACTGCCAGCATGCCATCACACGGCCAGCCACTGCTCTACTTCCGTAGTACGTACAACGGGCTCATCAGCACCACCGTCAACCTGACCAAGAGATGAGAAAACACTGCTTTTATGAAATTTATTGCAATAAGACAAAGATATCATCATATATACTATTTTGTTATAACTTACCTTGACAAACAAGAACTTATTATGTTATAACAAATATCATACGAATATAATAAAAGATGATGAGAGGGTCAATCAGTCTCTGTCAACATGTGAAGCCAGAGCATAATTGTGCTCTCGTTTTCTTCTCTTCTACCTGGAGATTGCGCTATGAGGAATGAGTTGCTTACTGTATCCGGAAGGACGGTAGACGATGAGGCAGATATCATTGCCCACATCGTCACAGAAATGTGTGGCAACGAAGAAATGATTGCTCGTGGCTGGCTTATGATAAAGCCCTCTTCCCGGGAAGAAGCCTGGATAACGCTCTGTCACCAGGAAGCGGAGAAGCGTCGACAAGGTTGGAAGCTGCATGTTTCGGCCGCTATTCCTTCCCTTGTCGACGTATTGCGTCATGCCCTGCCAGTCCTGCTGGGGGAACATACCTGTTTCAAGGTCATTGCCTCTTTGCAATGGTTAAAGAAGCTGAATAATGGAGGAGCGGATTTAAGCCAGATTGGTAAATGCATTACTGTCTATCCCAACGACGACCAACAGGCCATTCGTCTTGCTGTCCAGCTTGATCAAGCAACACAAGGACTACGGGGTCCTGCTATTCGTTCCGATCGCGCCTTGCGTCCAGGGAGTCTGGTGCACTATCGCTACGGTAGCTTTGCAGAACGCTACTCATATACGCGCAGCGGCACGATAAGTCCGGTCATTGAGACGCCGTCCGGGGAGCTGATCGAGGATCGGCGCGGCTTGACATTTTATGCCCCCCCATGGGTACAGGATCCTTTCCTCATGGCTGGGGTCAGCGAGGCCTTTGCTTCAGGCTCTTCTTCTCTGCTACGTGGACGTTATCTTCCGATTGCTCCCATGCATCAATCTGCCAGAGGTATCGTCTATGAGGCAGTAGACCTGCAACAGGGAAGGCGCTGCGTGCTCAAAGGGGCTTATCGGGACGCGGGGCTGGATCATCACTTCCGAGATGCCCGCGACCTCTTACGTAATGAGGCTCATATCCTTGCTCGCTTGACCACAGTTCAAGCGGTTCCGCGCATGTATGGCCTTTTCGAGGACAGCGACGAACTATGGCTCGCTCTGGAATATATCGAAGGCACAGCGTTCAACCGCTATCTCCAGGCTATAGCGGAAAGGGGAGAAACCCCATCGCTTCCGACGCTGATGGCCTGGATACAGGAACTGGCAGAGATCTGCGATCACATCCATCAGGGTCAGATGGTCTATCGAGACCTGAAAGCCGCTAATGTGATTGTGACGCCGGAAGGGAAACTGTACCTCGTTGATTTTGGAATTACGCGCGATCTCACCTCGCCCGAGCCTCAGTTCCATGGGGGCACGCGCGGTTACTCCTCACCGCAGCAGATAGCAAATGAGTCAGCGGCCATTACAGACGATATCTATAGCCTTGGCGCCTTACTCTATTTCATGACCACAGGAGCAGAACCGACTCTGGCCCCTGGAGAAACCACCTTGCTGGAGCGGTCGGTAGCAGAATTGAATCCGCGCGTACTGACCTTGCTCTCTGATCTCATTACTCGCTGCCTTGCTCCCTGCCCTGAGCATCGGTATGTCTCTATGCAAGAGGTGATTGCCGAAGCACAAGCTATCAAAAATACTCCTGTTGCAGCAATCACGTATAGTGCGAAAGAGGCATCGACAGATCAACAGAAGTACTATTACCAGTATGCACGGGAGTTGAGCGAAACTTTAGCTGTGGTAGTTCAAACGGCCATTGATGGGAAGGGGCCAGCATGGGCGCAGCTCACCCCATCGGCGAGCAGCAAGATGGTATTACGCGATCTTGGCAATGGGCTCGCTGGAGTACTCTTTGTCCTCGCCACATGTATTGAGCAGTTACATGCCACACATTTGTGCGCTACTTTGCAAGATGGAGCTTACTGGCTCCTTCACTCCAAACGCCTTGACGGGCCATTGCTTCCAGGCTTGTTGGTTGGAGAAGCTGGGATTGGGGCTGCGCTCCTCCGGGCAGGGCAGGTTCTGGACGATACAACATTACTGAATCTCTCAGAAGAGCATGAGCGTCTCGTAGTAGCCTGTCCATACGATTTACCTGATTTCTTTCATGGCACAGCTGGACGTATAAAATACCATCTCATGCTCTGGAAAATTGTCGGAGATGACAGTCACCTGCAAGCGGCGATCACAGCTGGTAATGTATTAGTGGAACAGGCTAAGGAGAGCAAGGAGGGAGGCCTGTTCTGGAAGGTTGCGCAAGGATACGGGGAGTTGAGCGAACAGGTGTATCCAGGCTATGGACATGGCGTGGCCGGAGTAGCAGATGCGCTGCTCGATCTGTATCTCTCTACAGGACGTTCCGAATTTCTCGGCACGACCCAGCGAGCTGCGGATTGGCTTATACACCAGGCTCGTGTAGTGGGGCAGGACCGGCAAGGATTGGGATGGCCTAAAATAGAGGGTGGAGAGATTTGCCCCGCATTCTGGTGTCATGGCAGCGCCGGTATAGGCCGCTTCTTTCTCCACGCGGCACAGGAGCAGATCTTTCCCCAGGCACTCGACCTGACCTACAGTTGTGCCAGGGCCGTAGCGGAAGGAACGCGCTGGGCTGGACCGTCGCGCTGTCATGGGCTAGCAGGAAGCATCGAACTGTTGCTGGACCTGTATGAGCTAACAGGAGAGCAGCCATGGCTACACACCGCATATACCTTCGCCCATCTTTTGGAAGCATTTGCCGCAGAGCAAGATGGTATGCGCCTCTGGCTTTCAGAAGAACCAGGTATCATGACTCCAGGATTTCTTACCGGATATGCTGGTATTACGGCTACCTTATTGCGCCTGAGTACAATAGAGAGCCCGATGAAGCATGCCTTCCCACGCATCTTATAGATGATCGAAAGAAGCCAGTGCTCGATGCGGACGAGACAATTATGAGTGGCACTAGATAATTTTACACTTATTTATCCTATGCCTCTACTGGGAACTATAACGAACAGGTGTAGGGATAAAGCACAAGTATCGGAGGAAAGAAATGTTCTTTAGTCCACCGCCAGCCTGGAGCGAACAGTTTTCCGCTCGTACACTCCAGAAAATCAAGCTGCAATATCCCTTCGACCTGATCACGCGCGATTGGGCGTGGGATGAGGCTACGGGGGCAGGAGTGAAGGTCGCAGTTATTGACAGCGGCATAGATACCAATCACGAGGCAGTCGGTGGGCGAGTCAAAGGGTATGTCGCCGTTCAAGAAGAAGCGGAGGATATCATCTACAACACCTCCCCCCACACTGATAGCCATGGTCATGCTACAGCCTGTGCCGATATTATTCTTCGTGTCGCTCCCGAGTGCGAGTTGTACAGTATCAAAGTACTGGGAGACCATCTGACTGGTCGCGGTTTGACCTTTGCAGCAGGGCTTCGCTGGGCCATTGACCAGGGAATTCAGGTATGTAATTTGAGCCTGGGAACAACCAAGAAGGATTTCTTTGCGCTTTTGCACGAGTTGACGGACACGGCTTATTTTCATAATATGCTGCTTGTAACGGCCAGCAATAACATCCCCATTCCTAGCTTCCCATCTATGTTCGCATCGGTAGTTTCAGTGGCATGCCATACAGGCAAAGATCCCTTCCAATACTTCTATAATCCAAAACCTCCCGTCGAATTTGGAGCACCCGGTATTAACGTGCGTGTTGCCTGGCTTCATGGTGGCTGGATTACAGCAACAGGCAATAGCTTCGCTGCCCCACATATAACAGGTCTTGTTGCCCGGCTCCTCAGTAAACACCCCGAATTGACGCCTTTTCAGGTAAAAGCCATCTTGTATGCCCTCGCATCTAACGTTTTAGTAGATGCGGACTCAGATCATTCTCAGAAAGATGGATACCCTGCTCATGAATGAAGTATAGCGGAGGAGAGAGGCTTTGATGAGAATTCTTGATTCTATCGATGGCCCAGCACAGTTACGCTCCTTAACCATTGCGGAAATGGAGCAACTGGCAAGTGAGATTCGGCACGAAATCATTGAGAAAGTTTCGGTAAGAGGAGGGCACCTGGCTCCTAACCTGGGTGTCGTTGAATTAACGATGGCGTTGCATTACGTTTTCGATACCCCCTCTGACCTGCTGGTCTGGGATATCGGTCACCAGGCATACGTCCATAAATTGCTTACCGGGCGTCGCGCGGGTTTCCATACCATTCGCCAGTTTGGTGGCCTCTCTGGCTACCTGCGCCGTGATGAAAGCCCTTACGACGTTTTCGGCGCCAGCCATGCCAGCACCTCCATTTCCGCCGCGCTTGGGCTGGCTGCTGCCCGAGATCTGCAGGGCAAAGATATTCAGGTCGTCGCCATTATTGGCGATGGCGCACTCACCGGAGGGATGGCACTCGAAGCGCTCAATAATGCTGGCAGTTTGAAGAAAAATCTGCTCATCGTGCTCAACGACAACGACAAATCGATCTCGGACAATGTTGGTGCTCTTCATCACTATCTGAGCAAGGTCCGTAAAATGCAGACTATGCCCAGTTACCAACGCCTGCGCGATAGCGCGAAAGGTTCGATCGAGCGTCTGCCCATGGTAGGCGCCCTGGCTCGTGAAGCAGCCGGTCGCGCTGAGACCAGCTTCAAACACTTTGTCATGCACAGCAAGAGCGGGGCTATTTTCGAAGAACTCGGCTTCAAATTCTTCGGTCCTTTTGATGGCCATAATCTCTTGCTCCTGTTTGATGTCTTCGAGAATGTGATGCAGATCGAAGGTCCGGTCATCGTACAGGTGGTCACCAGGAAAGGCAAGGGCTGGAACGTTGCCGAAAGCGATTCGACCAGGTGGCATGGCCCCGGCGCCTACGACTATCAAACGGGCACTATCAAGAAAAATCTGCACGATCCCCCTACCTATACCGACGTCTTCGCCGAGACACTGGTCTCCATCGCTGAGAACGATTCCTCTATCGTTGGTATCACGGCAGCGATGGCTGAGGGGACCGGCCTGAAGGCGATGGGCCAGCGCTTCCCTGAGCGTTACTTCGACGTGGGTATTGCCGAGCAGCATGCTGTCACCTTCGCTGGAGGTCTGGCCTGCTCAAGCGTCCGTCCAGTGGTCGCTATCTACTCGACCTTCCTGCAGCGCGCTTTCGACCAGATTATTCACGATATCTGTGTGCAGAATCTCCATGTCGTCTTTGCGCTGGATCGCGCCGGTATTGTGGGAGAGGACGGGCAGACGCAACATGGGGTTTTCGATATCGCTTTTATGCGTATGGTTCCTAATATGCGGCTTATGGCGCCCAAAGATGAGGAAGAGCTACGTCATATGCTCTACACAGCCATCTACCTGGATGGCCCGGTCTGCCTGCGTTATCCACGTGGCAAGGCGCTAGGCGTACCGCTCAGTAATGAATTGCACACACTGGAGGTGGGCAAGGCAGAACTGCTTAGCCCTTCTACGATAAGGCAGGCTGAGCGGACAGCCTGTGCTATCCTGGCATACGGCTCCACCGTTGCCCTGGCGGAACTGGCAGCCAGGGAGTTGGCGCAAGAGGGCATCGCCGTTGCGGTTGTCAATGCACGCTGGGCCAAACCGCTCGATGAGGAACTCATCCTCCGGCTGGCGCACTGCACGCGTCGCCTTGTCACTATCGAAGACCATGTCGTAGCTGGCGGCTTCGGCAGCGCCGTCCTGGAATTACTGGAGCGTCGTGGCCTGCTCAGCGGCGTTACTATCCGCGTCATCGGACTTCCCGACAAATTCGTCGAGCATGGTGCACCCACCATTCTCAAAGAACTCTATGGCATCTCCTCTGCTCACATCAAAGAAGTTGTGCGCTCCATACTGAGTGTCGAAGAACATGTACAAGCATAGAGTAGTATAAACTCTCTGCGAATCTCAGGTCGGAGCCGAGTAGAGAGAACGTCTCCTACAAGAAGAGAAAGGATGTGTTGTATGTGTGGCATCACCGGATGGATCGATTGGGAAGAAGATCTTACCAGTCATCGGGCGACAATTGAAGGTATGGCTGGTACTCTTGCTCATCGGGGGCCAGATGCACACGGATGCTGGCTATCACCTCGCGCTGCATTAGCCCACTACCGTCTGTTCGTGATCGATCCGCAGGGCGGCAAACAACCCATGATCTACCAGAATCAACACCAGACGTATGCGCTCACCTATAATGGAGAAATCTACAACTTTCGCGAATTGCGCAGTGAGTTGGAGCCCTTAGGGCACACATTTCACACACACTCTGATACCGAGGTGCTTCTGCATGCCTATATTGAATGGGGAGAGGACTGTGTCCGCCGTTTGAATGGTATTTTCGCCTTTGGCCTGTGGGATGAACAGAGGCAGCAGTTGTTGCTGGCGCGCGATCACCTGGGCGTCAAGCCGCTGTTTTATGCACAGCACGGAACTTCCATGCTGTTCGGCTCTGAACTGAAGGCCCTTCTAGCCCACCCTTACGTCAAAGCAGAGGTCGACGTGGAGGGGATGGCGAGTGTTTTCGCATTCAGACGCACGCCTGGCTCTGGTGTATTTCGCAATGTCTACGAACTACGGCCGGGCCATATGGCAACCTTTACGAGGGAACGCCTGCGCCTCTCGCGCTACTGGTCCCTGCGCAGTGCCCCCCATACCGATGACTTGCAGACAACAGTGGAGAAGTTGCGAGCCCTCCTGCTGGATACAGTACAAAGGCAGTTGATCGCTGACGTACCCGTGGTCACAATGATATCTGGTGGCCTGGATTCCAGTTCTTTAACTGCATTGACCGCCAGGGAATTTCAACGTGAGGGGAAGGAACTGCATACCTATGCCATTGATTTTGTGAACAGTGACCAGCATTTCCGTAGCAGTATTTTCCAGCCCAGCCTGGATGCGCCCTGGGCCAAGCGAGTTGCCGAACATGTTGGCAGCAGGCATCATATAGTTATGATAGATACTCCCGAACTCATAGAGCAACTACTAGCGCCAATGCGAGCACACGATCTACCAGCAATGGGGAATGTAGAGACATCGCTGTATCTGCTGTGTAAAGCTATGAAAGAAGATGCCACCGTGGCGATTTCGGGCGAGTCAGCGGATGAGGTATTTGGAGGATATCCATGGTTCCATAATGAAGATGCCCTCAATGCGCCCATCTTCCCCTGGCTCGCCATGGTGGGGAGCGCAAATGTGAACAGGCAAGCGATGGCTTCCTGGCTCTCCACAGAGCTAGATCAATGGGCCAATCCGTTTGAGTACTTGACTCGGGCCTATCAACAAAGCCTGGCAGAAGTCCCGCACCTGGCAGGTGAAGATGCAAAAGCAGCCAGGATACGCGAAGTGTTCTACTTGAACCTGACCAATTATCTGCCACAACTCCTTGATCGCAAGGATCGGATGAGTATGCTCACTGGTTTTGAGGCACGTGTGCCGTTCTGCGATTACCGACTGGTGGAGTACGCATGGAATATCCCCTGGGAAATGAAAACAGTTGGGAATATAGAGAAGGGTATTTTACGCCGTGCCATGTCTGGGATACTACCGGATGACGTGCTGCACCGACGCAAGAGCGGGTACCCCTTGACACGAAATCCAACGTATGAGGAGGAACTGCGGAAGTGGGTGTTGCAAATCGTAAACGATGCTAACGCACCAGTTTTGCCGTTCGTCAATGTGAATTTGTTCCGTCTGGCTGCAGAAGGGAAGGTACCACTACCACCCTTGCTGCACGAGCGGGTCATTCAGATCAACGCCTGGTTACAAGAGTATCGAGTTTCTATAGTGCAGTGATTGTATCATACCGTTTCCGGTCATTCGGCCTCTACTGCCTTCCCTAGCTTACGCAACACTGAAGAATAGCATCTCATCACCTTCACAGTATCAGGGTGCGATGGCCCCAGGCACTTCTTAAAGATCGTCAAGGTCCGCTGGAAAAGCAGCTCAGCTTGCGCGTAGTTGCCCTGCCTCTCGCTGAGCATCGCCATGCTTGCCAGACTTCTTGCGGTTTCGGGGTGTGTCGGCCCTAGCTGTTCCTCGCGAATGTCCAGCGCGCGCAGGAACAAGTATTCAGCCTGCTCGTATTTCCCTTGCCGCTCGTAGAGGATTGCCATGCTATGAAAGCTCTCTGCTGTATCTGGGTGTGCTAACCCCAACTGGAACTCTCGGGTAGTTAAAACCTGAAGGAACAGAGATTCAGCCTGTTCATGTTTTCCCTGATCTACATAGAGCAAACCCAGGTTATTGAGGCTTTTACTCGTATAGGGATGCTCAGGTCCCAACTGCTGTTTGTAGATCCTTAATGCTTCCTGGTAGAGCGGCTCGGCCTCCTCGTATCTCCCTTGGGACCAGAATAACCTTGCCAGGTTGTTAAGACTAATAGCGACGTCATAGTGCTCAGGCCCCAACTGCCGCTCACGGATGCTCACGGAACGCTGCAGAAGAGGTACTGCTTGCTCGAACTTTGCCTGAGCATTATACAGGAGCGCAAGATTGTGGAGGCTTTCAGACACGGCCAGATGCTCAGGTCCCAACTGTTGCTCACGAATGCCCATGGAGCGCTGGTACAGCGCTTCTGCCTCCTCGTATCTCCCCTGAGACGTATACAGGACCGCAAGGTTGTTGAGGGTCTCGGCCCATTCGAGACGCTGAGATTCCACCTGCTGCTCACAAATGAGCAGGGCGCGCAGGTATAAGGGCTCACATTGTTCGTGCTTTCCCCGATTCCAGTACGACCAGGCCAGGTGATTCAAGGTAATTGCTACTTCCAGGGAATCGGGCCCATATTGCTGCTCTCTTATCACCAACGCCTGAAGGAGGAAAGGCTCGCTTTCCGCATAGCGACCTCGTTGGAGCAAATAGCTGCCTGCCTCATGCAGCAGCCGCGCTGCTTCTGGGCAGCAGATCGTCGCCTGCTCGATGAGCCGGTAACAGGCCTGGGCCTGCAACAGATACCTTTCACAACACTGCCACGCCGCGAACTCTGCCCGTGGAAATGCTGCATTGACTGCGCACACTGTTCGCTCCATCCACTGTCGAGCGACGCATGGCTCCATACCATCCTGAAGGGCAGCCTGGACCAAACGATGCAGGGAGAGCGTGCGCGTTTCCGGGTCCCGCTGCACCAGGGAGAAGGTCCGCAGGGCGGCGATGGCCTGGTCGAGTTGGTAGGGATCGGCCGCCACCGGTCCCAGCATCGCTCCCAGATGAGCGGCTCCTCCCACCACTAACTCCTCAGGGATCGTCTCGGCCTGCAGATAGGCGCAGAGCCGCAACAACTCCCCCGCTGCCGGATGGGCCTGCTCCACCCGCTGGCACGAGAGCCAGAAGGTGGCCATCACCGACTGCGGGTGCCCCCCTCCTGCCAGCATCCCCCGACGCGCCAGCAGGTGGGCACGCTGGCTCTGGTAGCGCTGCTCATAGTCCCGCAGGCTGCACCCCGTTTCCTCCAGATAGGCTCCCGCCTGATCGAGCGCCAGCGGGAACCCTTCCAACTGCTGCTGGATCTCCCTGGCCTGATCCCAGAGCCCGGCTGGCGCTTTCTCCCAGCTCTGGTCCAGGGGCAGACGTTTGCTGCGATGCAAGAGGAAGAGCGCCCCCTCCTCCCCAGAGAACCCGTGCAGGCAGATCTGTTGGGCCAGGGTCCCTGTGCACTGCGAACGCGTCGTCAGCAGCACAGACCCCTGCTCGGCGAGCGCAAGGAACTCCTCGACCAGACCGAAAGCTTCCACGTTATCCAGGATCAGCAACCAGCCCGGGTGGGTGCGCAACCAGTCCAGCACCGCCTGGATGATCCGGCCCGGCTCCTGCTCGTCTCGCCGGGGCAACGGCAAGAGCTGAGCGAGGGTCAGCAGGTCCGTGCTCAAGGTTTCCTGGGTCTCAGCTCGCAGCCAGAACACCGCTGGATACTCCCCACGAAAGCGATAGGCGTACTCCAGCGCGCTCTGTGTTTTCCCCACGCCCCCCAGGCCACTGATCGCCAGGGGCAAGCCTCCCGCAGAACGGCCCGGAGCCAACTGCTGATGCACCTGCGAGAGGAGAGCTTGTCGGCCCACAAAGAAAGGGTTGCGCCGCAGCGGGACCTGCCAGAGTTGACCGAGGGGGGACTCTGGCTGCTCCATCGGTTCCTGTTGGGTCCCCTTCTCTGCCGTCGCTTTGGCTCTCGGATCGCTCCTTCTGCGCGAGGTCAGATTCAAGGCTTGAGGACTCATCTCAAAGAGGGTCGACAATTGCTGACGAA
>Ga0070730_10000966_pt1 | contig 29269 bp, 21 predicted proteins | sample Coa_R1_3_FD_66447 | JGI IMG/M metagenome (GOLD analysis project Ga0070730, IMG submission 66447) | Surface soil microbial communities from Centralia Pennsylvania, which are recovering from an underground coalmine fire - Coalmine... | ecosystem: Environmental > Terrestrial > Soil > Unclassified ... | reverse complement strand
GATCAGCTCATACCCCTCCACGTTGACCATCGGCTGCACCGTCACGCCCTGGAAGTGCTCGCGGCCCACCTTGGCCGCCACCGCGGCCTCGATCGCGTCGTAGGCCTGGCGTACTGCCGCCGCGTCGCGCAGGTTAAGCCGCACCCCGCCCACGTCGGTCTTGTGCGTAATGGTCTCGGAGAAAATCTTGAGCACCACCGGGTAACCCATACCGTCCGCGATGCTCACAGCCTCGGTTGCGCCCGCCGCCACCTTGGTGGGCACCGTGGGGATACCATAGGCCGCTAACAGCGCTTTCGACTCGACCTCGGTCATGAGCGTCCGTCCGGATTGGCGCACACCGGCCACCAGCTCGTTGGCGCCAGTCCGGTCCAGCCCGCCCGCATCCGCACCGGCCGGCAGCATGGGCGTCTCGTACAGGCCGTTCAGGTTGTGGTTGTAGCGCCACATGTTCGTGAACATGCGCGCCGCCAGGTCAGGATAGTGAAAGGTGGGGATGTTGGCCCGGTTTAGGATCGATTCGCCCGCGGCCACATCCGCGCCGCCCATCCAGCTGGCGATGATCGGCTTCTGAAACCGGCGGGCGAACGGCGCCAGTTGCTGCGCAGTCTCGGTCGGGTCGGTCATGGCCTGTGGAGTCAAAATCACCAGCAGCCCGTCGCTGTTGGGGTCTTGGGCCGCCACCTCCAGGGCCTTGGCATACCGCGCCGGGTCGGCATCTCCCAGCACATCCACCGGGTTGTTGTGGCTCCAATGCGCGGGCAGGAATTGATTGAACGTCTGGATCGTTTCCGGGGTTAGCTCGGCCAGCTCGCCCCCGGCCGTCAGCAGCTCGTCGGTGGCCAGCACGCCCGGCCCGCCGGCATTCGTGACAATCGTCAGCCTGGGCCCTTTGGGACGCGGCTGCTTGGCCAGGATCTCGGCCATGTAGAACAGGTCCAGGATCGAGTTGACCCGCAGCACCCCGCTGCGCCGGAAGGCCGCCTCCAGCACCTCGTCGCTGCCGGTCAGCGAGCCGGTGTGCGAAGCCGCCGCCTTGGCCGCCCCGGCGGTGCGACCGGGCTTGATCACGATAATCGGCTTGGTCAACGCCACCTCGCGCGCCGCCGACATAAACGCCCGCGCGTCGCCGATGGTCTCCATGTAGATCACGATGCTCTCGGTGTGCGGGTCATCGCCCAGGTAATAGATCAAGTCGCCCCAGCCCACGTCCAGCATCGAGCCGATCGAGCCAAAGAAGCTAAAGCCCACCAGCTCGTGCAGGCTCCAATCCAACACCGCTGTGCACAGCGCGCCGCTCTGGCTAATAAAACCCACGCTGCCCGGCCGCGCCATGGCGCTGGCAAAGGTCGCGTTCAGGCCGCCAAACGGGTTCATCACGCCCAGGCAGTTGGGGCCCACCACCCGCATCTTGCCGCGCCGGGCCTCGGCCAGTACCTGCTGCTCGAGCGCCACACCCGCCGGGCCCGTCTCTTTGAAACCGGCCGAGATGATGATGGCGCCCTTCACGCCCGCCGCCACGCACTCGCCGATGATGCCCGGCACCGTGGGCGCCGGGGTCACGATCACGGCCAGGTCCACCTTATCCGGCACGGCCCCAATGGTGGGATACGCCTTGATGCCCAGGATGTTGGCCCGTTTGGGGTTGACTGGGAACACCGTGCCGCCAAAGGGGCTGCTGAGCAAATTCCAAACGATGGTCCGGCCGACGCTGCCGGCCTTTTCGGTAGCGCCAATGATCGCCACACTCTTTGGCGAGATGATGGCATCCAGGGCGCGCACGTCATAGTGCAGCACGTCGGCCGACGGGTCGAGCACCAGGGTGGAGCTTTCTAATTCGGGCATGCTTGCTGTTCCCTCAGAAATCGAGCCCAACTTGCTGCCGTAGCGGCGGGGCTCGTCCCCGCCGAAAGATCGGGCCAATTACCCGCCACTTGTCTTCAGGCGCGCTGCGACACCAGATTTTGATACAGCTTGATCGCCAGCCGCGGATGTTGGTCGCTCAACTGCGCCAGTCCGGCAGCCGCCAATGACAGGATGTGCGCGCCATCGCCCGCTACCGCCGCCTCGGCCGGCCCGCTGGCCAGCAGTCCGCCCACCCCGGCAAATTCGCCCACGCCCAGGCTGCGGCCGCCCACCGCGACAGTGCCGCCCAGCACCATGTGCAGCGCGTCGGCCGCCAGGGTCTCGCCCGCGGCCGGCGAAATCTCGGTGCACACGTGCTGCAGAAATTCAAACTCCAGCGGGGTGAGGCCGTTGAGCAAATGGACGTTGAGCGCCAGCCGGCGGCGTTCGCGCGCCGCGCTGGCCTGTTGGAAGGCTGGCACCACCAGGTCGGCATATTCTTGCGATGGCTCGGTCAGCTCCAGGTGGCCGGGATCCCAGGGTACGTTTAACTTGATCATGCGCACCACGTCCAGGCGCGCCGTCTGGTGGAACACCATCCCCGGCACATAGGCAGCCGGCAAGAAACCCATGGCATACAGCGTCTGCTGCAGGCGCGGGCTGGTAGCGCTCACATCGCACTTGACGATGTCGGCCTCATAGCGGCGCTCGGCCTCGTCCACCGCCAGCCGCAGCAGCCCGCCTTTCACCCCTTCGTCCAACCCAATTAGCTCCGTCAGCCGCACACTGCGATTGTGCTCGTCATACACATAGCCCACCGCCCCCAGCGTGCGGTCGCCGTCCGAGGCCACCAGGTATTCGGCCTTGCGTGTGCGCAGTTGCGACAGGCCCTCGTCGATGTGCATGCCGCCAAACATCTCCGGCTCCACCACCCGTCCCTGCTCGATGCGCAGTAAACGCACCAGCGACGCGCCCGTCAGCGGCTCCACCGCCGCATTTTGGTCCAGCGGGTACGGCCGCGCGTTGTCCCGCACGGTCACCGGCTCATCCAATTGCAAATTGCGCAGCGAAAGCCTGGCCAGCGGCGCCACCGCCGGGATCACCTCGGCCGAGCCGGGCCGGCGCAGCGTGCGCCCATTCCCGAAGAGCTGCCCGCTCAGCACCAGGCTCTCGCGCCAGGCCATCAGGTAGTACATGGGCAGAAAACCGAGCGCCATCAGCCCAATGTGGTCGTCGATCTTTTGCGTCTTGGGGTGCACCGTGCGCGCCTCGGCGAAGGCAAATTCCACCTGCTCGTCCGAGGCGTCCACCAAAGCGCTTAGCATCGACTGGCCCAGTCCGTGCCCCATCACCTCCGGGTCCACCACCAGCCGCCCAATCTCGCCGATCTGGTCGTTGTAGTCGCCAAAGTTCAAGATGCAGGCGCCCGAGGCCACGACCCGGCTTCCTTGGGGGCCATCTTCTTCATTCACCAGCCAGATAATATGGTCCGAATAGATACCGCGCTTCACCCACTGCGGATCATAAAATTCCGGGATGGCATAGTCGTCGCCGTAGTTCTTGCGAAACAACTGGATCACGGCTTCGATATCGCCTTCGCGTATTTCGCGGATCGTCATTGAGCCTCCGACGGTGCGGGGGGTGCCGCGGTCGCGCGGCGGGATGATTTCTATGGCCGATTCTACCCTAGAACGCCCGGCAAAAGGCGCAAGACATGGTAATCTTGCCACAGAAAATAAGGCCATCTGCTCAGGCACTCATGAGCGCGGGACACTGCGGAGACATAATGGTCAGCGAAGCCAATGAAAGACTGATCCGGGATTACCTCGACATCGCCGTCAATGCCCCTGAAGACATAGGGCGATTTACGCCGCTATTGAGGGATGACTGCATCTGGCACATTGTGCCGCCAGGCGTCAGCTTTAGCGGCAAGGCACAGGTTATGTCGTTTGCTAACATGGCCATGGGATCGAGAACCCATAACGCGGATTACAAAATTGAGATCCACAACTGGTTCGCCGATGGCGATAATTTTTGTGTCGAGTATTTTCACGGCGCAATCCTTGGGCCGTTTCACATCAAAGTCACAGAAATTGTGTGCCTGGTGTGCCACATGCGGGATGGGCAGTTTGATTCCGTTCACGAGTATGTGGATACCAGTCAAAGCATCTTGATTGGCGTCGGCCTGAAACTTCTTCCCTTGATCGTCAAGCTGAGATCGTTTACGGCTCGGCCTACGGGGTAGCTATCTCGTCGCGGGCCGAGGTGTGGGCTGTGCTGTTTTTTGCAGCGACTTTGGTGCCAGGCCCGACTATTAAGCAGCCCTGAATAGCGCGTCGGCGAGGATTGAGGCCGCCAGGAATTGCAAGTATTATTAAACTGATTACTGTAGCCGGCAAAAGGCGGCTATACTTCCGCCAGGGAGACAAAATGCCAAATCCAAAAGAAAAAGAGCCCAACAGCGACCCCTTCAAAGGTCTACCGCCCCAGATCGTCAAGGCGCTTAGACACTCCGGAATCAACAGCCTCGAGGAAGCTCAAAAGCTTTCCGACGCAGAGCTGGCCGGAGTAAAAAACGTCGGTGCCGCTACCGCTAGAAAAATCAAGGCATGGAAGTCCTAGACCAGGACCATTCGGTTGCACGGACTGATATCGCCTCTGGCGGCGCCAATCTGAACCCGCGGGGAATTCCCTGGCCCGATCGCTGCTGAAGCCGTGGCCCCGCCGGCCGATTCGCGCTCCCGCGCCTTAGCCGGTTTCAGCCAGCGTCGCTCATGGCCCGGAGCTCATTGCCCCTTGCGGGTCAGCTCCGGGCATACGCTTATCACAACTCGTTCCCGTGTAAAACATCCCCCTCACAGCGCATCCGGCCGACCATTTCTCAGCTGTCATGTCGTCAACGTCGGCCGCGCCGCCATGAAAAGCACGCCTGACGCGCCAGCAGCCTACGTCCGCGAAATCCGCGTACCAAGGCTTTTCCTGCACCCACACATCCCGCGGACGTTGCTATATCCGCACCAACGGAATCCGGCGTATACTGCGTCCCACAACCTTGGCTAAGAGGAGAACACTGGATGCGTAAGTCTCTCAAGAATGGCTTAATATTGTCGCTGGCCGCCGGCCTGCTCTTCGCCGGCAGCGCCGTGGCTGCGCCGTCTGCGGATGGCCCCAACTTGCTTGAAAACCCGGGCTTTGAAGCGCCGTACGTCAAGCAATGCTGCCAGACTGACTTGAGCAAATATTACCCCGGCACCCCCATCGGCGAGGTGCAGGTGGCCCATGGCTGGTTTGGCTGGTGGCTTCAGCCGGACCTAGACCCGCAGCACCCCAGCGCCGGCGGTAACCCGTCCTGGCACCGGCCCGAGTGGCGCGAGGCCAATTGCGGCCCGGTGTGCGCCAACCGCGTCCGCAGCGGCAATGATGCCCAGAAGTATTTCACCTTCTTCAGCGTGCACGACGCCGGCATGTATCAGCAAGTATCAGGCATCACCCCCGGCACGCTGCTGCGCTTTAGCATCTACATGCAGGCCTGGTCCACCGACAACGACTACGGGCCGTCCAACTTCGTCCAGCACATGGGCATGCGCGTCGGGATCGACCCCTTCGGCGGCACCGATGCCTTCAGCCCGAATGTCGTCTGGTCGACCTCGTTCGACACTTTTGACGCCTGGGGTCTGTACACCATCGAGGCCGCGGCGCAGTCGAACGCGGTGACCGTCTTCACCCGCTCGACCCCGCTCTACGGCAGCCAGCACAACGACATTTATCTGGATGATGCCAGCCTGGTAGCGGTCAGCCCCCGCGCCAACAACGGCAGCGGCGGCGCCGCCTTCCAGCCGCCAACGCCTGTGCCCGGGTTCCGCTATGTCGTGCAGCGCGGCGACAGCTTCTACCGTATCGCGCTCCGGTTTGGCATAAGCCAGGCGGCCCTCATCGCCGCCAACAAAAATGCCAATCCCAATATACTGGACCTCGGCGCCGTGCTCTTCATCCCAGGCGTCAGCCCGAGCGGTGAACCCCTCAACCCGCCGCCGGCGCCCACCCTATCGCCGTCTCAGTTGCCGGGCGCCTTTTTGTATGTTGTCGTGCTCCACGACAACCTGTCGCGTCTGTCGCTCCGCTTTGGCATCAGCATCGCGCGCATCAAACAATTGAACGACCTGGTCAGCGACACGATCCGGATCGGACAAACGCTCATTATCGCGCCCTAAGCTATCGGTCAGGAGATACACATGAGCTTCTTATTCGGCAAGAAGGCCACAGCGCACGCGCTCGCCGAAGTGTTGGAAGATGGCCGCGCGATGATGACTCGCGAATTAGGCAAGGGCAAATACAGCAACTATGCGGGCGCGGAGCCGATGCTGGAGATCGCGGTGCGGGTGCAGCCCGAGAACGCGGCGCCGTTTGAGGCCAAGATGAAAGCCGGCCTGACGCACTGCAATCTGCTCATCCCCGGCGTGCGGGTGCGCGTGCAGTACGAGCCGACCAAGAACCAACACGTGACGCTGGATGATCCGCTGCCCGCCATCCTGGAGCGCAACCCGCAGCTTATCAAAAAGCCAAAAACCCTCGAATAACTTCTCATAGGAGCGTCCCGCATGTCTGCCACCCCGACCCTCGGCATTATCGGCGGCTCCGGCCTGTACAATATGGCCGGCCTGACCGCCACGGAAGAGCACGATCTCGACACGCCCTTTGGTAAGCCGAGCGACCCCATCGTCTCCGGCACCCTGGCCGGCCAGCGCGTGGCCTTCGTCGCCCGCCATGGGCGCGGCCACCGTTTCTCGCCGTCCGAGGTCAACTACCGCGCCAACATCTTCGCCCTCAAGCTGCTCGGCGTCGAGCGCGTGCTGGCCGTCAGCGCCTGCGGCAGCCTGCGCCAGGACTATGCCCCCGGGCACATCGTCATCCCCGACCAGCTCTATGACAACACCAAAGGCCGCGACCGGTCCTTTTTCGGCCATGGATTGGTCGCGCATGTGGGCGTGGCCGAGCCGTTTTGCCCCACCTTTTCACAGCAGGTCTACGACGCCGTCGCCGCCACCGGCGCCACCGTCCATCGCGGTGGGGCGTTCATCACCATCGAGGGTCCGCGCTTTTCCACCAGGGCCGAAAGCAACACCTTTCGCGCCTGGGGCATGAGCCTGGTTGGCATGACCGCCTCGCCCGAGGCCTTCCTGGCCCGCGAGGCCGAACTGTGCTATGCCTGCATGGCCCACGTCACCGATTACGACGTCTGGCACACCTCCGAGGCGCCAGTGACGGTGGAGATGGTCATTCGCACCTTGAATCAGAACACCGCCACCGCCCAGCAGGCCATTGCCAACGTGGCACAGATGCCGGTCGATCGCGGCCACTGCCCCTGCCCCACCGCCCTGGCCGCCGCGCTCATCACCGACCCGGCCCGCATCCCCGCCGCTACCAAAGACCGGCTCAAGCCTCTCATCGGAAAGTACCTGGCCTGATGCTGCGCGAAGAAAACCAGCTTTTCGGCCTGGCCGGCGCCTTTGTGCTGCTGGCGGCCGTGGCCGTCATGCTGGCTGCCCCAGCCCGTGCCGGCAGTTGGGCCGTCAGCGCCGATTTCACCATCCTGGGCTTCGCCGGCGTCTGGCTGGTATGCGCCGCCGTCGCCACCTACGTGGTCCAGCGCGCCCTGCCCAGCCATGATTTCTACCTGCTCCCCCTCACCTATTTGCTCACGGGCTGGGGCATCATCCTCATCTGGCGTCTCACCCCGCCGTTTGCGCTGCGCCAGACCATCTGGCTGGTCATCGGAACAGCCGCCATGCTGGGCATCGTGCTGCTGCCCGGCGACCTACGCTGGCTGCGCCGTTACCGCTACACCTGGCTGTTCGCCGGGTTGGCCCTCACCGCCCTCACCCTGGTGTTGGGCGTCAATCCGTCCGGCGAAGGCGAGCGGCTGTGGCTGGGCTGCTGTGGGCTCTATCTTCAGCCGGCCGAAATTCTGAAGCTGCTCCTGGTCGTGTTCCTGGCGTCGTATCTCACCGACCGCCGTGACCTGTTGTTTCAAACCCGGCCGGGTTTGCTCAACCCCCTGCCGCGCAATGAGTCCCTGGTTTATTTTCTGCCCATGCTGGTCATGTGGGGCTTCTCCACGCTCATTTTGGTCTCGCAGCGCGACCTGGGCATGAGTACGCTGTTCTTCGGTGTCTTCATCGTCATGCTCTATCTGGCCTCCGGCCGCTGGGAGTACGTGGCCGCCGGTGTGGTGCTGCTGGCGCTGGGCGCGGTGTTGGGCTATGGGTTATTTGACGTGGTCCGGCTGCGGGTAGAGGCCTGGTGGAATCCGTGGGCCGATCCCAGTGGCCGCTCGTATCAGATCGTCCAATCGCTCATTGCCATCGCGGCCGGCGGGTTGTTTGGCGCCGGCGCCGGCCAGGGCGCGCCCACGCTCATCCCGGTGGCGCATTCCGATTTCATCTTCGCCGCGCTGGCCGAAGAATGGGGCCTGATTGGCGTCTTGGCCATGACAGCGCTCTTGGGTGCGGTGGTCTTGCGCGCCATGCGCATCGCCGCCGGAGCAACGGGCGCGTTCGGGCAGCTCCTGGCCGGCGGGCTGGGCGCCCTGCTCGGCCTGCAAACCTTGCTCATCACAGCCGGGGTCGTCAAGCTCTTGCCGCTCACCGGCCTCACCGTCCCCTTCGTCAGCTATGGCGGGTCGTCGCTCGTGTCCGCCTTCTGCCTGGTGGGCCTACTGCTGCGCCTCTCAGCCATGAACGACCAGCCCGCGCGGCCCAACGAGCTATGACCGCGCCGATCAACCGCCTGACCATTCTGCTTGGCGCGGGTTTCCTGGCCGTGGCGCTGGCCGCCGGTTTCTGGCAGGTCATCCGCGGCGATGACCTGCTCCAGCGCGGTGACAATCCCCGCCGCGCCCTGCTCGAGCGGCGCGTGCCGCGCGGGCAGATACTCGACCGCAACGGTCAGGTACTGGCCGACAGCGCCGGCCAGCCCGGCGCCTGGGTTCGTCATTACCCGGACCCCAATCTCGCCCCGGTCCTGGGCTACGTGTCGCCGTTGGTGGGCTCGGCCGGCATCGAGGCCGCGCTCGACCCGGTGCTGCATGGCGACACCGGACTCGATCCCTTCACCATCTACTGGCGCACCAGCGTGCTTGGTTTACCCCCGCCCGGCCGCGACGTGCGCCTGACCATCGACCTAGGCGTCCAACGAGCGGCGGACACCGCCCTGGCCGCCTACACGGGCGCAGTCGTGCTGCTAGACGCGCAGACGGGCGAGGTGCTGGCCCTGGCCTCGCACCCCACGTTTGATGCCAACGACCTCGACAGCCACTGGGCCGATGTGGTTAATAATCCTGCCGCACCGCTGCTCAACCGGGCCACACTGGCGCTCTATCAGCCCGGCGGCGCCATCGAGCCGGTCATCATTGCCGGCGCGCTCCAGGCCCGTTTGGCCACCGCGCAGCAGATCTTCGACGCGGCAGACCAGGCGGTCATCTTCGACGGCCAATCCCTCAACTGTCGCACCCCGCCCACACACTCCAATCTGACATTGACCGATACACTGTCGCTGGGCTGTCCCGCGCCCGCCGCTGGCCTGGGCCTCACGCTCGGCACCGCCGACCTGGCCAGGCTCTTCACCCAATTCCAGCTTTTCAGCGCGCCGGCGCTCTCCATTCCCACCGTGGCGCCCGCCGCCGATCAGGCCTCCGTCTTCACCAACACAGCCCTGGCCGGCATCGGGCAGGCGGGGCTCACCGTCACGCCACTGCAAATGGCGCTGGTCACCGCCGCCCTGGCCCGGCACGGCCAGATGCCTGTGCCCCAACTGGTCATGCAAATCCAAAACGCCGCTGGCGGCTGGGTCAGCACGCCGTCTCGGGCTCCGACCCCGCCCATCATCAACCCAGCCTTCGCCGACCAGGTGAAAGCCATGCTGCCGGGTGGCCTGCAGGCCACCGCCATCACCAGCAGCGGCGGCAAGACCCTGGCCTGGTATCTGGGGCTAAGCCCCTTCGACGATCCAAAAGTTGTGGTGGTGGTGCTATTGGAAGACGGCGACCCGCGCTCCGCCAAAGACATTGGAGACGTGGTGATGCAGGCCGCGCATTGATAACTATTTTTCCAGAAAAGCATGCGGCGGCGACTGTGTTTCTCACGGTCGCCGCCGCATGCTTTTCTGGATACTTACCCGCGCGTCGCGCGAACGAACTTGCGCTTACCCACCTGGATCACCGCCGCCTCAAAATCCATCTTGGCATTGGTGTCGATGACGGCCTGGCCATTCACGCGCACGCCGTTCTGTTCGATCAAATGCCGCGCGTCGGTCTTCGACCTTGCCAAATGGTTGGCCGCCAGAAAATCCACCAGGTTGGGCGTGCCGCTAAAGGTGACCCGCGGCATCTCGTCGGGCTGGTCGCCACGCTGGAACACGCGCTTGAACTGCTCTTCGGCCGGCGCCACGGCCGTCTCGCCGTAGTAAATGCCCACTGTCTCGCGCGCCAGCTCCATCTTGATGTCGCGCGGGTGGCGCGTGCCGCTGGCCAGGCCGGCCTCAATGGCCGCCACCTGCGCCGGGGTATAGCGCGACAGCAGCCGGAAATACGTCAGCATCGCGCCATCAGGCAGGCTCATGATCTTGCCATACATGTCTTCGGCTGTCGTGTCGATCGGGATGATGTTCCCGGTGGATTTGGACATCCGCAGGACGCCGTCGGTGCCGGGCAGGATGCCGGTGATAATGCCCACCAACGGGCGCTGGCCCTGCACCTCCTGCATTTTGCGGCCGGCCACGATGATGTTGAAAAGCTGATCGGTGCCGCCCACCTGCACGTCGGTCTGCATGGCGACGGCATCGTAGCCCTGCATGATGGCATAGAACGTCTCGTGCAGGAAGATAGGCTCGTCGGCTTCCAGGCGCCTGGCAAAGTTTTCGCGCTTGAGGAACTGTTGGATGGTGAAATTCTGGCCCAGCCGGATCAGATCCAGCAGCGACAGCTCCGACAGCCACTCGCCGTTGTAGCGCACCCGCGTGCGGCTGCGGTCGAGCACCCGGTAGGCCTGTTCGGCGTAAGTCTTGGAATTCTCGGCCACCTGCTCCTCGGTCAGCACCGGCCGGGCCTTGTTTTTATCGGACGGGTCGCCCACCAGCGCCGTGTAGCTGCCAATCAGGAAGGTGACCTCGTGGCCCAGCTCCTGAAACTGGCGCAGCTTGCGCATGGTGATGGTGTGCCCCAGGTGCAGGTCTTTCGAGGTGGGGTCGTAGCCGCAATAGACGCGCAGGGGCCGGCCCTCGGCCAACCGCTCGCGCAGCTCGCGCGCCATGCTGGCCTGGGTGGTTTCGTCGCCGTAATCGGTGCCCTGCATCAGCAGGGCCACCTGCTCATCTAAATCCATCCGTTGCCTCCCGGGTTTTCATGCCGCGCACGGCATGCTTTCATTGAGAACCTGGTGTCACCCTGAACGCGGCCGCAATCGCCCGATAATATGGGCCGACAGGTACGCGATGGTCCTCCCGGCTCGGTTACATCGAGCAATGTCATGAGCAGCGCGCACGCGTAGCGAATCGCTGAATCGTAAAAGCCGGCCGGCGCGCCAAGCTCATTGTCAACTGCGCGTATTCGGGTAACGGCGCATTATACCGTGCCCCAACGCCGATTATTCTCGCGTATAATCACCTGACTATTTGATCCGCTGGAGCCAATATCGCATGACGAAGAAGACCACCGCGCCCGCCCGTGCGAAAAAGACCACCGCCGCAGCGCATAAGGCCGAGGCCGCTAAGGCCGCTGCCTCAGGGCAGCCGGCCCGGACCATGACGGGCGCTCAGATCCGCCGCTCGTTCCTGGAGTATTTCGCGTCCCAGGGCCATACCATCGTGCCATCGGCCTCACTGGTGCCGGCTGGGGATAAGAGCTTGCTGTTTACCAATTCGGGCATGGTCCAGTTCAAGGACGTGTTCCTGGGCCAGGACACGCGCCCTTATACCCGCGTGGCCGACTCGCAGAAGTGCATGCGCGTGGCCGGCAAGCACAACGACCTGGAAGACGTCGGGCGTGACAACATCCACCACACCTTTTTTGAAATGCTCGGCAACTGGTCCTTTGGGGACTATTACAAACGCGAGGCTATCACCTGGGCCTGGCAGTTGCTCACCGAGCGCTGGGGCTTGCCCAAGGCCAGCCTGTGGGCCACCTGCTTCGAGGACGAAAAGGGCATCATTCCCCGCGACGATGAGGCGGCCGAAATCTGGCGCACCCAGCCCGGCTTTGATGTCTCGCACCTGTTGTTTTTCGGCCGCAAGGACAACTTTTGGGAGATGGCCGAACTGGGCCCTTGCGGCCCCGACAGCGAGCTTCACATCGACCGCGGCCCTGGCTATTGCGACAAACAGGGCGTGCCCGGCCACGTGTGCCGGGTCAACGGCGACTGCGCCCGTTTCGTGGAGCTGTGGAACCTGGTGTTCATCCAGTACAACCGCACCGGCCCCACCGCCGCCGACCTACAGCCGCTGCCTAAGAAGCACGTCGACACCGGCATGGGCCTCGATCGGGTGGTGTCTGTCATCCAGGACGTCGATTCCAACTACAAGACCGATTTGTTTACCCCCATCCTGGACGCCATCCAGAAGCTGGCCGGGCAAACCGCCGAGGAGCGCGAGTCCAACTTCACACCCTACCGCGTGATTGCCGATCACGGCCGCGGTGCCGCGTTCCTGATCGCCGATGGCGTCATGCCCGGTAACACCGGCCGCAACTACGTCTGCCGCATGATCATCCGGCGCGCGGCGCGCTTTGGGGCCAAGCTGGGCTTCAACGAGCCGTTCCTGGCGCGCGTGGCCGAAAGCGTCATCGAGAACTATGGCGCCGACTATCCCGAGCTGGTCCGCAGCCGCGAGACCATCCTGCGCACGCTGACGCAGGAAGAGCAGCGCTTCCAACGCACGGTGGATGTGGGCATCGCCAACCTCAACGCACTGCTCTCCGATCTGGCCGAGCACGGCGAGAGCATGCTTTCGGGCGAAGAGGCCTTTAACCTGTATGCCACCTATGGCTTGCCGCTGGAGATCACACGCGACGTGGCCGACGAGCGCGGCCTGAAAGTGGATGTGGCTGGATTTGACCTGGCCCGCGAAACGCATGCCGAAGCCTCACGTACCGAAATCAATGCCGGCGGCGCCGAGGACGTGGCGCTCTACCGCGGCATCCTGCAGGACTTGCAGGCCAAAGGGCTGCTGGGGCCGGACGCCGTCGAATACGATCCCTACAACGAGCTGGAGTTCGAAGAGCCACTGCTGGCCATCGTGCGCGACGGCCAGCGTGTGACCAGCGCCCGCACCGGCGACAAGGTCGAAGTGATCTTCCCGCGCACCAGTTTCTACGTCGCTTCGGGCGGCCAGGTGACCGATACCGGCGCCATCGCGGCCTTCCGGCCCAACAGCGACGAGCCGCTGTGGGAGATTCAAGTGTCGGAGGTCCGCCGGCCGGCCGCGGGCATCATCATTCACCTGGGCGAGGTAACACGCGGCACGCCGCGCGAAGGTGATGTGGCCCTGGGCGCCGTGGACGCCGACCGGCGCTGGGACATCATGCGCAACCACACCGCCACCCACCTGCTCCAGTCCGAGCTGCGCTATGTGCTGGGCGACCACGTGCGCCAGGCCGGCTCGCTGGTGGCGCCCGATCGATTGCGCTTCGACTTCACCCATCAAGGCATGCTCACCCAGGAGCAGCTCGACAAGGTGTCGCGCTCGGTCAACGACGCCGTGCTGGCCAACTACCCGCTGCACATCGAGTACATGGAGCGTCAGGCCGCCATCGACGCCGGGGCCACGGCGCTGTTTGGCGAAAAATATGGGGCCACCGTGCGCACCGTGCGCATCGGCGAGCCGGAACCCTTCAGCTTCGAGCTGTGCGGCGGCACGCACGTCGTCGAGACCGCGGATATCGGCCCCTTTGTCATCGTCAGCGAGGAGGCCGCCGCCGCCGGAGTGCGACGCATCGAGGCCGTCACCGGCCGCGGCGCGCTGGACCTCATCCATGGCCGGCTGAGCGTGCTGGACAATGTGGCCACCTATTTGAAGGCCAACCCGGCCGAAGTCGACCGGCGCGTGCTCACCTTGCTTGACGAGCACCAATCGGACCAAAAGGAGATCGCCCGGCTGCGGCGCGAGCTGGCCCAGCACGAGCTGGATGCCCTGCTGCATACCGTCACTGACGTGCTGGGCGTGCCCGTGCTGGCCGGCGCTATCCAGAACGTGGATGCCGACACGCTGCGCCAGATGACCGATTGGTTCCGCGCGCGCGTACCCTCGGGCGTGGTGGTGCTGGGCTCGGTCTTTGAGAACCGTCCGCACTTCGTGGCCTCGCTCACCGACGACCTGGTGGCCCGCGGCCTGGACGCGGGCCGGCTGATCAAAGCTGTCGCCAAGGTCGTGGGCGGCGGCGGCGGGGGCAAGCCTACGCTGGCCCAGGCCGGGGGCAAGGATCCCAGCCGCCTGGCCGAGGCGCTGGCGCAGGTGCGCCCGGCGGTCGAGAGCGCGCTCGCGGCCAAATAGCTGAGCGGCGCGTGCTCTCGTGAAAGAGCAAGTTCTTCACCTTGATCTAAACGACGACTACAACTCGGCCCGCGACAAGATCGGTTGGGCCCAGACCGCCCGCGTGCTATTGGTCTGGCCCCCGTCCGGGCGCGTGCTGGCGCGCCGCATCGACCTGGTGCTGCTCCAGCGCCACGCGCGGCGCCTGGGCGCCCAATTGGCGTTCATCACCACCGACCCCCTGGTGCTCGACTACGCGCGCGATCTGGGCGTACCGGCCTTTGGCTCGCTGGAAGCCAGCCGCACCCGGCCATGGCGGGCCAAACCCGCGCCCGAGCTGGGCCATGGGCAGCGGCGTCTCGACCGGACCACTTTGCGGCCGCCGCCAAGTTTTCACCCGGAGAGCTGGCCAGCCTGGGTGCCATGGGTGGTGCGCAGCCTGGTGTTCATTGTGTCGGTCGGCGGTCTGCTGTTGCTGGCCACCGCCACCTTGCCCGGCGCTACCGTCACCGTGAGTCCCGCGCAGCAACAGGTCTCAACCGTGGTGCAAGTCGTGGCCGACCCGGCCCTTAAGGCCGCGCAAGGCACCAGCGTGCCCGCGCGGCTGGTGCCGGTGGAGGTGGAAACGACCGGCCAAACCGCAACCACCGGTCTGGCCGAAGTGCCCAGCGTGCCGGCCGCCGGCACGGTGGTCTTCACCAGCCTGGATGGTGTGGTGACGGTCATACCGGCGGGTACCGGCATGCGCACCACCAGCGGCAGTCAGGTGCGCTTTAGGACCACCCAGACCGTGAGCGTCAACCCGCACCCGGGCGCCACCACGGTCGCCGGCATCGAGGCGGTGGACCTCGGCCCGGTGGGCAATGTGGCCGCCGGTCAGATCAACGCGATCGATGGTCCCCTGGGGCTCGAGCTGGCCGTGACCAACCCCGCACCCACTATCGGCGGCGCCCGCTCACAAAAGGCGGCCGTCAGCGCCCGCGACCAGACACGCCTGCACGACCAGCTCTTGACGCAGCTCCAAACAGATGCGCTCAACGCCATTCAAAGCCAGTTGGAGCCATCCGAGTTCCTGGCCACCGATTCGATTACGGTGACGAATGAGGTGGCCCGCACCTATGATCAGGCGGTGGGCGAACAGGCCGACGCGCTTCAATTGACGCTGCGGGTGGCCTTCACGGGTTTGGTGATCGCCGACAGCCCGGCGCAGCAAGTGGCGCAGGCGGCGCTGGCCGCCCAGGTGCCGCGCGGTCAAAGCCTGATGCCCGGCTCGGCCAGCTTTGTGCGCGAAACGAACCTGCAGACCGGCGCCGATGGGCGGGCACGCTTCAGCATCGACGCCAGCGGTGTCACGGTCCCGGTCATCGACCCTGAGCGGGTGCGGGATCTGGTGCGCGGCCAACCCATTGACACTGCGCAGTTGCGTCTGGTGACCAGCCTGCCCCTCACCGGCGCCCCCGATATCGCCGTACAGCCCAAATGGTATCCGCGCATGCCGTGGATGTCGTTTCGTATCGACGTGATCGTCACACAGGGCCATTGACACGATGCGCGCCTTGGGCGTCGATCCCGGCGAAGTGAACCTGGGCGTGGCCGTGTCAGACGAGAGCGGGCTCTTGGCCCGGCCGTTGGCCACACTGCGCCACACCAGCCGAGAAAATGATGCCGCCCGGATTGTGGCGCTTGCGCAGCACCAGGCGGCCGGGGTCATTGTGCTGGGCTATGCCCTCGACAGCGACGGCCAGCCCGGCCCCCAGGCGCGCCACGCGGAAAAGCTGGCCCTGGCCCTGCGCGAGTTGACCGCGCTGCCGGTGCTACTGCACGACGAGAGCTTTTCCAGTCAGGAGGCGGCCGAGGCGCTGCGCGCCACGGGCAAGAAACGCCGAGCGCGGCGAGAACAAATCCACTCGGCCGCCGCCGCCACACTGTTGCAAAGTTACCTGGATGCGCATCCGCGAGAAACGCCGCCAGACTAACCGGGCGGCGCGCTTTTTCATATTCATTCTGGCTGTAGCGGCGCTGGCCGTCGCCGGCATCCTGGCGCTCGCCCTGCTGCCGGGGCTGGCGGCGGCGCGCCTGGGCGCTGGCAGCCCGAGCCTCAACCCCGCTGAGCGCACCCTGTTGGTGGCTTACCTGACGGCCCATGCGCGCGACCTGGACTCGGCCGCCGGAGTGGATGACACCCCGGTGCCGTTTTCGATAGCGCGCGGCGACACGGCCAACGGCGTGGCCGCCAGGCTGGCGCAGCAAGGCCTGGTGAGCGATCCCCAACTGCTTACCTACTACCTGCGCTACCAGGGCGCCGATTCTCATGTGGAAGCTGGCGATTTCATTTTGCGCCAGACCATGACCCTGCGCGAGGTGGCGCTGGCCCTCACCGACGCGCATGCGCGCGAGGTGGAGCTGCGCGTCATCGAAGGTTGGCGGCGCGAGCAGATCGCCGAGGCACTGGCCGCCCAGCCCGCCTTTGCCGGGGTGGCCGATGACTTCCTGACCCTAACCGGGCCCAACGGCCCGCGCCCGGCCACGTATGCCTTTCTCAGCGGGCTGGCGCCAGGCGCATCGCTGGAGGGCTTCCTCTTCCCCGACACGTATCTGATGCGGCCCAGCGCTTCGGCCGCCACCATCCTCGACAAGCTGCTGGCCGATTTTCAAAGCCGCCTTCCGGCCGACTACAGCCAGCGAGTGGCGGCGCACGGGCTGAATCTGTACCAGGCCATCACCATGGCCTCGTTGATCGAGCGCGAAGCGGTGGTCGACGACGAGCGCCCCGTCATCGCCTCTGTCCTTTACAATCGGCTGGCCGCCGGGCAACGGCTCGAAATTGACGCCAGCGCTCAATATCCCTTGGGCCAGGCCGGCCACTGGTGGCCATCCTTGCAGGGGCTCGACCTGCACACGGTCGACAGCCTGTACAACACCTATAACCATGACGGCCTGCCGCCGGGTCCCATCTCCAACCCCGGCCTCAGCTCAATCATGGCCGTGGCCAACCCTGCCCAGACCGCTTATCTGTACTATCGTGCCAAATGCGATGGCAGCGGCCGGCACGCCTTCGCGGTGACTTACGACCAGCAAGTGGCGAATGCCTGCTCATGACGCGGTTTCCGCTCGCGTTGATGCCCGAGTAGGGGCGTTCAACACCTGCCCAGAATCAGGTGCTGGGTTGAACGCCCCTACGGTAGGCGTGCGGGCGACCGCCATCAATCGGCCAGAAAACGGCTCTAGGCCCCTGTGCGCCGCCGCATCCTGGCTGCTGGTGGTCGCGCTGCTGGTGCCGGCGTGCGTGCCAGTCGCGCGGCCGGTGATCAAGATCGGCCTGGTGGCGCCATTTGAAGGACGCTATCGCGATGTAGGTTACGAAGTCATTTACGCCGTTCGTCTGGCGGTGCGCGAGGCAAACGCCGCTGGGGGCGTGGCCGGCTTTGGGGTCGAGCTCACGGCGCTCGACGACAGTGGCGACCCGGCCTCGTCCGCTGAGCAAGCCCGCAAGCTGGGCACTGATCCTCAGATCATTGGGGTGATTGGCGATTGGCTCGACCCCACCACGCTGGACGCGGCGCCCATTTATGCCAGCGAGCACATCCCATTCCTGGCCACTGCCGCCACCGCCCTGCCGCCGGAGGCCTTTCGCTTGTGGCTGACGACCGACGCGCTGCGCCAGGCCGCGGCCAGTGGCGAGCTGTGCCCCCTGCCCTGCGACGCGCTCGACACGCTGGGCGGCAGCGTGGATTGGCTGGGGCAGACGCGCGCGGGCAACAATGCCGCGATTATCTATGGTCCGCCGCTGTGGGGCCAACCGCAGTTCGCCACGCTGGCCAGCAGCCTGGCCAACGGCGTCCGTTTCATCGCGCCCGCCCCCTTCCCGGCCGATTCCACCGACCCGGGCTTTGCGGACCGTTATCGCGCCATCTCCAATGGGGTCGAGCCGCGCTCGAACGCGGTATTGGCCTATGACGCGGCGCGCTTGCTGTTTGCCGCCATCACACACAGCGCTCGCGGCGGCGGCGCGCCGTCGCGAACCTCGGTCAGCGAGGCGCTGGCGCAGATCAATTTCCTAGGCCTCAGCGGGCCGATCCATTTCGACGCCGATCACAATTGGGCCGAGGACAAAGGTTGGGTGTATGAATGGGAGTACGGTCAGGTCAGGCGGCCCTAGAGCGCTGACCGCTCGGGTGTCAGGCACGGATAACCGCGTGGCGCGCATGAAACGGCACACTTTTGCCATCAAGCCGAGCGGTGCGCGCTCTAGCGATGGGGAAAACGTCCACGCGCCATCGTTCGATGCCGCGCAGCGGCATCGAACGATGGCGCGTGGAAAATTCAGACTAACGAGAGTGTAATACCTTGTAGAACAGCGGCAGCGGCCTCACCCGCCGGTCAGTGAACCTGTGTGCTGCCAGCACCCGCTTGCGGGCCGCGGCCAGGCTGTCAGCGCTGTTGGCATGGATCGCAAACAGTGGCTGGCCCTTCTTCACCCGGTCGCCCACTTTGTGATAAATCATCAGCCCAACCGCGTGGTCAATTGAGTCTTCCTTTTGAGCGCGCCCGGCGCCTAAGTCGACCGAGCTCAAGCCGATCTCGCGCGCGTCCACCTGAGCCAGGGTGCCGCTGTGGGGCGAGGGCACTTCCTCGATCAGCGCGGCTTGCGGCAGCCGCTCGGGATGCTCCACGAAGGCCACGTCGCCGCCCTGGGCCACCACCAGTTGCTTAAACTTGGCCCAGGCCGCCCCATTGGCCAGCGCCGCGGTCAGCAAAGCGCGCGCCGCCGGCTGGCGGCGCGCCTTGCCGGCCAGGATCAGCAGATAGCCCCCCACCTCCAGGCAGTGCTCACGAAAATCTTCTGGGCCGCCACCCTGGAGCGTGGCGATGGCCTCTTTTACTTCTAACGCGTTGCCCACCGCGTGGCCCAGCGGCTGGTTCATATCCGAGATCACAGCGATCACGCGCCGTTTGGCATGCTGGCCAATGGCCACCATGGCTTTAGCCAGCTTGGTGGCCTCGGCCAGGTTAGGCATAAAGGCGCCGCTGCCCACTTTGACGTCCAGCACGATGGCCTGCGCGCCGCCGGCGATCTTCTTACTCATCACGCTGCTGGCAATCAAGGGGATCGAGTTGACCGTGCCGGTTACGTCGCGCAAGGCATACAGCTTGCCGTCGGCCGGCGCCAGGTTGGCCGACTGGCCGGTGAGCACCACGCCGATCTCTTTGAGCTGCCGTTTGAACTCTGCCGTGCTGAGTGAGGTCCGCAGGCCGGGGATGGACTCGAGCTTGTCGATGGTGCCGCCCGAAAAGCTCAGGCCGCGGCCTGACATTTTGCCCACCGGCACGCCCACCGAGGCCACCAGCGGCTCAACCACCAGTGTCACCTTGTCGCCCACGCCACCGGTGGAATGCTTGTCGACGGCCAGCGGCACGGTGTCGCTCAAATCCAACACCTCGCCCGAGTGCGCCATCGCCAGGGTCAGGTCGCCGGTCTCGCGGGCGGTCATGCCCTGGTAGTAAACCGCCATGGCCCAGGCCGCCACCTGGTAATCGGGGATCTCGCCGCTGGTCAGCCCCTGCACGAAGAATTCAATTTCCGCCCGGCTCAGCGCGGCGCCGTCGCGCTTCTTGACGATGATGTCAACGGCGCGCATCAGCGAAACCACTCCTCGGCCAGCGGCGGCCATTCGTCGCTCTGGTCGGCGCGCTCCGCCCAATTGCGCTTGCCGCTCCAGCTCTCAATCCGGATGGCGTACACGCTGGTGCGCTTGAGCTCCTGGTCGGTGATGGGACGGAATTCGCGCCCGGCGGCCATGGCTGGAAAATACTTGCTGGTCAGCCCGTACAGCGCGCGGCGCTTTTCGGCGAAGTCCTCCAGCACCAGGGCGGTGCCGTAGGCCACCACGCTTTCGTATTGCAGGCTGAACTCCAGCGCCACGTTCGAGGGCAGCAGCCGCCCATATTCTGAAGCTTCAAAACAGACTCGCGCCTGCTGCTCAGCGTTGGCGCGCACGCGGCCCGCGAGGTTGGAGTGAAAATTTATGGCGTGGCGCTCGGCGTCGTACCAGAATGTGGTTGGGTTGATGAAGGGCTGGTCATCCCACAAGGTCGCAATGTGCCCAACCCGGGCACGCTCGATCAACTGGCGGGTGGACGCCTCGTCCAGCACGTGCTGCGGGCGGCGTTGGGCGTTGGCCGGACTTGTTTTGAGATCGTATTCAGCGGGCATGCCTGGATTATAAACTTTGGCCCGCCACAGGCAAGCCGCTATAATCGCATCGATCACCTGGCCCTCAATGGGAGCACCCCATGAATTCCTGCGACATCCTGCTCACCAACGCCTCCGTCCTGACCATGGACGATGACTTTCACGACTTCACGCCGGGTGTGGTGGCCGTCACCGGCGACCGCATCGTCGCCGTGGGCGTCGCGGCTTTGGCGAGTGAATACACCGCCGCGCAGCAGATGGATTGCGGCGGGCAGGTGCTGATGCCGGGCCTGATCAACGCCCACACTCACGCGCCGATGACCCTGCTGCGCGGGCTGGCCGACGATCTGCGGCTGGATGTGTGGCTTTTGGGCTACATGATGCCCGTCGAGCGCGAATTCGTCAGCCCCGATTTCGTGCGCCTGGGCACCTCGCTGGCCTGCGCCGAGATGATCCGCTCCGGCGTGACCACCTTCGCGGATATGTATTATTTCGAGGCCGCCGTGGCCGAGGCCGCCGCCGCCGCCGGCATGCGGGCACTGTGCGGCCAAACCGTGCTCAAGTTTCCCACGCCCGACGCGGGCAGCTTCGAAGATTCCCTGGCAGCCGCGCGTGAATTTATCCAGGCCTGGAAGGGCCACCCGCTGATCGTGCCCGCCGTCTCGCCCCACGCGCCCTACACCTGTACGCCCGAAATCTTGCAGGCCTGCTCAGCCCTGGCGGTGGAATTCGACGTGCCCCTTCACACGCATCTCTCCGAGACCCTGCTCGAAGTGGAGAACTCGCGCCGCGAACATGGCATGCCCGTGGTCCCCTGGGTCAAAAAACAGAGCCTGCTGGAAGCCAAGGTGCTGGCGGCACACTGTGTGCATATGGACGAGGGCGAGCTGCGCACCCTGCACAACGCGGGCGCCGGCATCGCCCACAACCCTAGCAGCAATCTCAAGCTGGCCTCGGGTGTGGCGCCGGTGGTGCAGATGCTGCAGGTCGGTTTGAATGTGGGCATCGGCACCGACGGACCGGCCTCCAACAATGATCTGGACATGTTCGCCGAGATGCACCTGGCCGCCATCCTAGCCAAAGGCATCAGCGGCGACCCCACCGCCCTGCCCGCCCGCCAAGCCCTGGCCATGGCCACCCGGCAGGGTGCGCGCGCCCTGCACCTGGGCGACGTAAGCGGCTCGCTTGAGCCCGGCAAACGCGCCGATTTGATCCTGGTTGATCTGAGCCCGCTGCATAACTCACCCGCTTTCCGCCACGACCCCAACGGTCTTTATGGGCAGATTGTTTACGCGGCCAAGTCAACTGACGTCCGTTCGGTCATGTGCAACGGGCGCTGGCTGATGCAGGATCGCCGGCTGTTAACGCTGGATGATGCAAATTTGGTGCTGGCGGCCGGCGACTACGCCAGGCGCATCGACACCTTCCTCATCCAGCGCGAGGAAAGCGTGCTGCAGAAGCTGGTCGCCATCGGGGGCGCAGTGGAGGCCGAAAGCTTTGAAGTGCAGCTCAAGGTTAAGCTTTCGACCGATGCGCCTGTGCTTGAGGCGCTGGCCGGCCAGGAGCTGCGCGTCATCCGAACGGTGCATTATCACGAATACGACACCTATTTCTTGTTCGACGACGCCGAGCAGGGCCGGGTGCGCTTCCGCGAGGACGAGTTCGTCAGCGCCGCGGGCGCGGTGACGCAGGTGCGCACCCGGCTGACGCTCACCGGCCCGCGGCGCGAGCGCGAATATGGCTTGGTGCTGCTGTCGCGCTCGCGCTTCATGGCGCCGGCCGTGCAAACATTGCGCTTCTATCGCGAGTATTTCAAGCCCTCGGCCGAGCGCGAGATCGAGAAGGACCGGCGGCGCTGGCTGGTGGCCTTTGAAGGGGAAGAATTCTTCGTCAACCTGGACCGCGTGATAAAACCTGCTTTGCCTGGCTTGTATTTGGAGATCAAGGCCCGCACCTGGTCGCGCCGCGACGCCGAAGACAAGGCTGGGCTCATCACGCAATTGCTGGCGCTGCTGGGCGCTTCGGCTGGCACGACCGTACGCGAGGAATATGTGGAACTGGCCGCTGTGACCGGCGATTAGGCGTCGGCCGGGCCCGCCGGCCAATCATGCACCCAAAAATCAATGGGCCGCGGCGGTGCTGCGCACCGCCGCGGCCCATTGATTTTTGGGTAAATCTTTTGAGCTAGGCCGCGCCCGGCCGCGAGCCTTTGGCGTAGCGCGCCTGCCACTCAAAGAGCTTGTTGAGCGCCTCCACCGGCATCATCGAGTTGAGGTCGAGCGTGTCCAGCTCGGCCACCAGTGGGTTCGTTTCGGGGAACAGCGCCATCTGCTGCGCAGGCGCCTCGTCCCGCCGCACCGCCCGCCCGCCAGACGCCTCCAGCTCGGCCAGGATTTCTTGCGCGCGGTTGATGACGGCTCGCGGCAGCCCAGCCAGTTGGGCCACATGAATCCCATACGAGCGGTCAGCCCCACCCGGGATAATACGGTGCAGAAACACAACGCGGTCGGCCTGGCTGTCCTCCGCCACGGCCACATTGTAGTTGCGCACACCTGGCAGCAGCGCGGCCAGGTCGGTCAGCTCGTGATAGTGCGTCGCAAACAGCGTCTTGGCCTTCAAGTGCGGGTGATTGTGGATGTACTCCACGATGGCCCAGGCCAGCGACAGTCCGTCGTAGGTGCTGGTGCCGCGGCCGATCTCATCCAGCACCAGCAGGCTCCGTGGCGTGGCGTGGTGCAGGATGTTGGCCGTTTCGACCATCTCGACCATAAAGGTGGACTGGCCGGCATGGATTTCGTCCTGGGCCCCAATGCGGGTAAAAATGCGGTCCACGATGCCCAGCCGGGCGCTGTCGGCGGGCACAAAGCTGCCCATTTGGGCCATCAAAACGATGAGAGCTGCTTGCCTTAAAAATGTCGACTTACCGGCCATATTCGGGCCGGTGATCACCCGCACCGACTCGCTCGGCTCGAACACGATATCGTTGGGGACGAAACGCTCGCCCTCGGGCAGCAGCTGCTCCACCACCGGGTGGCGGCCGTTGCGAACATCGAACTCGCCTTCGGCCGCCAGTTGCGGGCGGCAGTAGCGGTTGCGCGCCGCGACCTCGGCCAGGCCAGCATAAACATCCAGTTGGGCCAGGGCCCGGGCCGTGCCCAACAGCCGGCTGGCGCTGCGGCTGATCTCGACGCACATTTCCTTGAACAGACGCGTTTCAATGTCGAGGATGCGCTCCTCGGCGTTTAGCACCAGCGTCTCGTACTCCTTAAGCTCGGGCGTGATGTAGCGCTCAGCGTTAACCAGGGTTTGCTTGCGGATGTAATTTTCCGGCGCGTTGTCGCTTTGGCCACGGCTGAGCTCAATATAGTAGCCAAAAACTTTGTTGTAGCTGACCTTGAGCGTCCGGAGGCCCGTGCGGTCGCGCTCCACTTTTTCGAGGCTGGCAATCCATTCGCGGGCGTGCTGCGAGGCGCTGATGACGCCATCCAGCTCGGCCGAATAGCCCGGCCGCACGACACCCGGTTTAGAGAGGATGGCCGGTGGCTCCTCCGCCAGCCCGCCGTTCAGCAGCGTCTGCACTTCGTCGCAGGTGTCCATTTGCGCCGCCAGGGCAGATAACGGGCCATCGGTCGCTCCAGTCAACAGCGCGCGCATCGGCGGTATCGCCGCCAGGGTGGCGCGCATGGCCACCAGGTCGCGCGGGTGCGCGGTGCTGCCGACCACGCGGTTGGTGATGCGCTCCAGGTCGGCCAGCGGCTTTAGCGCGGCGCGGGCCTCGGCCCGCAGCAACCCCGCCGCGCAAAACGCCGCCACCCGGTCCAGCCGGGCCTCAATGCTTTGCCGGTCCAGCAGGGGCTGGGTCACCCATTGCCGTAACAGGCGCGCGCCCATGGGGGTCACCGTTTGATTGAGCACGCCCAGCAGCGACCCCTTCTCTAGCCCGGAGCGCAGCGCCTCGGTCAGCTCCAGGTTGCGCCGGGTAGCGGCATCGAGCACCATGAATTCGTCCAGGGTATAGGTGTTCAGGCTCGTCAGCAGGCCCAGGGCAGCGGGCTGCGTTTCTTGCAGATATTGCAGAATGGCGGCGCAGGCCGCCGCCAGCCAAGGCGAGTGCTCGATGCCAAACCCGGCCAGCGTCGCCACCTTGAAATGTTCGCGCAGGACGTTTTGCGCGTGGCCGGGTTCAAACTTCCAGGCCGGCACCCGGGTGCGCGGGGTGCTCACCCCGTCGAGCGCGCTGCCCGGCTCCTCTCCCTCCGGCAGCAGCAATTCGGCCGGGTGCAGCCGCAGCAATTCCTGCCGGATGGCAATCGCCGCATCTGCGCCCTGGGCCTGAGTGGCGGCAAATTCGCCGGTGGTAATGTCGACATGCGCCAGGGCAAACCGGTCGCCGCTGCTGGAAGCCACCAGCACCGCCAGATAGTTATTGCGCTGGGCGTCCAACAGCCCCGGCTCGACCACGGTGCCGGGCGTCACCACCCGCACCACCTCGCGCCGGAAAAGGCCCTTAACCGCCTGGGTGCTCACCTGCTCGCAAATCGCCACGTGATATCCCTTGGCGATCAGCTTGGCAATGTAGCCCTCGGCCGCGTGATAGGGAATGCCAGCCATCGGCACGCGCTGGCCTTTGGCTACATTCCGGCCGGTCAGCACGATATCCAGCTCGCGCGCGGCCAACTCCGCATCGGCGTCGAAAGTTTCGTAAAAGTCGCCCAGGCGAAAGAAGACGATCGTGTTGGGGTACTGGCGCTTAACGTCGAGGTATTGTTTGCGAATCGGCGTCGGGTCTTCGTCTAGCATAGATCATTCATTCTAGATGCATCGAGTTGATTGGGCAAGCGTATCAGCCATGTTATACTCAGGTTTATGATTGCCCAGGGCTATATTGGCGTGGATATCGGGGGAACGAGCATCCGCGCGGCGCGTTTTTCAGGCGACAACCACGTTCCGATCTCAAAAACCAAGGTCCCCACTCAGGCCACCAAGGGCGTGGAGTCGGTGCTGCAGCGCGTCGAGACGGCTATCCGCGAGGTGGCCGGCGACCAATTGCTGCAGATTGCCGGCGTCGGCATGGCGCTGCCAGGTCCGCTCGATCCGCACACCGGCATCTTGATCGAAGCGCCCAACATGCCCGGCTGGGAAAATTTGCCGCTGCAAAGCATGATGACCGGGCGCGTGGGGCGGCCGGTTTTCATTGGCAACGACGCCAACCTGGCGGCGCTGGGCGAGTGGAAGTTTGGCGCCGGCCGCGGCCACGACGACGTGCTGTATTTGACGGTTAGCACCGGCATCGGCGGGGGCGTCATTTCCAGCGGGCGTATGCTGGTGGGGGCGCGCGGCCTGGCGGCCGAAGTCGGCCACATACTGGCCATCCCCGATGGCCCACTGTGCGGCTGCGGCCAGCGCGGACACTTGGAAGCGGTCGCCTCCGGCACCGCCATCGCGCGCGTAGCGCGCGCCAAGCTCAAGGCTGGTGACGGGTCGGATTCCAAAATCTGGGAGCTGGCCGGGGGCGATCTGGATAACGTGACTGGGGCGGTCGTCGGGGCCGCGGCCGTGGCCGGCGACGAGTTCGCCACTCGGCTCATCGCCGAGGCTGGCACCTTTATTGGCCGGACCCTGGCCAGTTTGCTGCACGCCTACAATCCCTCGATTGTTATTTTCGGGGGCGGCGTCTCGCTGCTGGGCGACATCCTTCTCGACCCGGTGCGGGCCGCGGTGCGGCAATATGCGATGAGCGAAGCCTATTGGCGCGCCTGCCCGATTGTGCTGGCGGCGCTTGGCGACGATTCCGGGCTGGTGGGCGCGGGCGTGCTCGCCATGGAAGAAACGGGCCGGCAGCCGGCCGGGTTGGGTTAGGCAGCATGCGCTGGTCCTGGCAGGTCGCACGGGTAAATGGCGCGCCGGTGGAAATTCACTGGCTGTTTGGCGTTCTGCTCGCCTGGACGGCCTACGTCGGCTGGACCCAGGCCCAGTGGCTGGGCGTGGTTTACACCACCGGTCTGGTGCTGGCCACCTTTGGCTGCATTCTGCTGCACGAGATCGGTCACACCGTGGAGGCCCAGGCCATTGGCCTCCAGGTGCGCCGCATCGTCTTGCTGCCGGTCGGCGGGCTGGCCCAACTGGCGGTGATGCCCGAGCGCGCCATCGACGAGCTGCGCGTTGCCGTGGCTGGCCCAATCGTTAATGCCGCCCTGGCTTTGCTGTCGGGTTCCATGCTGGTCGTGTGGCTGCAAGGCAGCGGCGCCCCCCTGCCCTCCTGGCAGCGCCTGGGTTACGAAATCTCTCGCGGCCAGCCCAGCGGGCTGCATTTCTGGGCTACGCTCGCCTTTGTCAATGTCGGGCTTGTAGCCCTCAACCTGCTGCCGGCTTTCCCGCTGGATGGTGGGCGCATCCTGCGCAGTGGTCTGGCCTTGCTGGTGCCGCGGCCCCTGGCCACGCGCATCCTTGTGCGCACTGGCTGGCTGTTGGGGGCCGTGTGCCTGTTGCTGGCCACCAGCGCCGGCCGGCTGTGGGGTGAGGCCACGGCCATCACCTTGCTCATCACCGGCATCACCGCCATCGTGGGCGCGGGCGCTGAAGAGTCGTTTCAGCACAACCAGGCCGCGCTGCGTGGCATCCCGGTCCGCCACGCCGTGCGGCAGCCCACCTGGATCCTGCAGCCAGGCGAGGCACTCACCCCCGGCCTGCTAAAAGCCATCGACGCGCTCAATCGCCCCGCCCTTCCGGTGGTCAGCGAGGCGCGGCTGGTTGGGCTCGTCACCCGCCGCGACCTGGCTTCGGCGCGCGCCCGCGCGGGCGCGCTCACGGTCGGCGGCCTCATGCGCAGCAGCTTCGTTCAGGTGCAGGCCAACGCCGATCTGTGGCAGGCGCAGCAGCTCATGCTGGGCGCCAACCAGGACGCCTTGCCCGTCACCGAGGGTGAGCACCTGCTCGGCATGCTCACCGCGGCTGACATACGCGCCGCGTTTGTCGTGACACCCTCGCCCGTTCCGGGCGAGGCGCCCCAACTGATTTCGCCGAGCACAACCAGCCCATGACTGTCGACGACCTGACCATCAAGAAACTAGATGTTCCTGGCCCCAAAGCCCGCAAGATCCTGGCCCGCGACACGGCCACGATCTCGCCGTCCTACCCGCGCGACTACGGCTTTGTGATGGACCATGGCCGCGGCTGTGAGGCCTGGGACGTGGATGGCAATCGCTTCCTGGACTTCGCGGCTGGCATTGCCGTATGTTCCACCGGCCACAGCCACCCGGCGGTGGTCAAAGCCATCCAGGACCAGGCCGAAAAGTTTATCCATATCTCATCCGATTTCTATCACGAGAAGTGGGTCCAGTTGGGCGAAAAGCTGGACGAAATTGCCCCCTTCAAAGAGGACGCCCTGTGCTTTATGGCCAACTCGGGCGCCGAGGCGGTCGAGGCTGCTATCAAGCTGGCCCGCTATCACTCCAACCGGCCGCGCTTTATTGGCTTTCATGGGGGCTTTCACGGCCGCACCATGGGCGCCCTGGCGTTCACCGCCTCCAAGGCCGTGCAGAGCCGCGGTTTCTATCCCACCATGTCGGGCGTCACGCACGTGCCCTTTCCCAACCCGTACCGCCCGCGGCTGGCCTTCGACCCGGCCAAGGGCAACTATGGGGACGCGGTCATCGATTATATTGAAAACGTCATCTTCAACTATGAGACGCCGCCCGAAGACGTGGCCGCCTTCCTGGTCGAACCCATCCAGGGCGAGGGTGGCTATGTCATTCCGCCCGACACATTTTTCCCGCGCCTCCGGCGCTTGTGCGACAAGTATGGCATTCTGCTGATCGTCGACGAGGTGCAATCCGGCATGGGCCGTACCGGCAAGATGTTTGCCATCCAACATTGGGGCGTGGAACCCGACATCGTCTGCATCGCGAAAGGCATCGCCTCCGGCATGCCGTTGGGCGCCATGGTCGCGCGCCGCAGCATCATGGATTGGCCGGCAGGAGCGCACGGCAACACCTATGGCGGCAACCCGCTGTCGTGCGCCGCCGCGATCGAGACCATCCGGCTGTTGGAGGGCGGGCTGATCGAGAACGCCGCCCAGGCGGGGCAATATATGCTCGACGCGCTGGATGAGATTGCGGCCCGCCACCCCAGCATTGGCGAGGTGCGCGGCAAGGGACTGATGATCGGGGTGGAGTTCGTCAAGGACAAAGGCACCAAGGAGCGCGCGCCTGATATCCGCGACCAAATGATTCACGGCGCCTTCCAGCGTGGCCTGCTGCTCTTGGGTTGCGGTCGAAACACGGTGCGCTTTACGCCGCCTCTGACTGTGAACACCCAAGAAGTCGACGAGGGCCTGGCCCTGTTTGAAGACGCGCTAGGCGAAGCCGAGCGCTCGGTTCTGAAAATCTAGAGCCCATCCCGCTGGCCTGTGCGGCAATGTGCGCCGTGGTCTGCGAGCTCGATAGGTTTATTCTATCCGCTATGACTGTCTACCCTGAGTGGTCATGCCGTGAACGGCATGTTACGACGCAATGACACTTTGTTCTAATTGTGACGCGTTGCGTGTCACCCTGGGCGCGCACGCGCAGCGAGTCGCTTGAAATTATGAGCAAGGTCGCGCACGAAGGGCCTCCCGGCTCGGTAACATAATGCCATGTCATGAGCTGCGCGCACGCGTAGCGAGTCGCTCGATGCGACGACCACGGTCGCGCCCGAAGGGTCTCTCGGGCGAGTGCT
>Ga0070730_10000965_pt1 | contig 29315 bp, 30 predicted proteins | sample Coa_R1_3_FD_66447 | JGI IMG/M metagenome (GOLD analysis project Ga0070730, IMG submission 66447) | Surface soil microbial communities from Centralia Pennsylvania, which are recovering from an underground coalmine fire - Coalmine... | ecosystem: Environmental > Terrestrial > Soil > Unclassified ... | reverse complement strand
ACGGCATCCGAGGCGCGCACGAAGACGCAGAAGAGCGAGTCGCCCTCGCCGCGCGGACGCACGACGACGCCCGCGTGCCGCTCGAAGACGGCGGTGAGCAGCGCGTCGTGGCGGGCCATGGCCCGGTGCATGGCGGCGGGGTGCTCCTCCCACGACCGAGACGAGCCCTCTATGTCCGTAAAGAGAAACGTGATCGTGCCGGTCGGAAGCGCGGCCATACGGACAGGCTCCGAACGCTACGCTCAGCCGATATTGCTCGACCTGCCGCGCATAGTGTAGCGACTCGGGCGACACGCCGTTCCCGATCTGGCCGAAGTGTGATCCTGGGCGTCCCGGGTTGCGTGCCGGCCGAAAAGCGTCGCCTCGCTCCGCACCCCGCCCGTTGCGGGCGATCTATCGGGAGATCGGCCGATACCCCTCGCGTTGCGATTCGCGCTAGGATGGGTCGGTGAGCGGGATCGAGGAACACTACCGCAGCGTCGCCGGCTACCGCACGCACTTCGTCGTCGCCGGCGAGGGGCCGCCGCTGGTGCTGGTGCACGGCGTCGGCGGCTCGCTGATCAGCTATCAACGCAATATCGCGGAGCTGGCCGCGGCTGCCCGCGTCTACGCCCTGGATCTGCCCGGCCACGGCCTTTCCCCCGCGCCCGACGCCGCCTACCGCGTGGAGGAGGGCGGCGCCTTCGTGCGCGCCTTCGTCGAGGAGGTCTGCGGCGAGCCGGCGAACCTGGTCGGCCTCTCCGCCGGCGGGCTGATGTGCGCCCTCGCCGCCGCCGAGCAACCGCAACTCGCCAGGCGGTTGGTGCTGGTCAGCAGCGCCGGCTTCGGCCGCAACGTCAGCTGGCCGCTGCGTATGCTCACGCTGCCTTTGGTCGATCGCTTCGTGGAGACGCCCACGCCCGAGCAAGTGCGCGGCGCCCTCGAACGGCAGGTCTACGACCCGGCGGCGATCACGCCCGAGCTGGTGGACGCCGTGTATCAAGTCTGGCGCCAGCCGGGCAACCGCCGCGCCTTTTTGCGCAGCCTGCGCAGCAACATCACGCTGCTGGGCGTGCGGCGCTGGCGGCGGCATCTGCGTATCGCCTCGAAGCTGGCGCTGCCCGTGCTGATCGTCTGGGGCAAGAACGACCGCACGATTCCCGTGCGCCATGCCCACCGCGCCGTGAAGCGCGTGGCCGGGGCGCGGCTGCACGTCTTCGAACGCTGCGGCCACATGCCGCCCTTCGAGCAGGCCGCCGAGTTCAACCGGCTGGTGGCCGAGTTTTTGGGCTGAGCCGCCGTGCCGAGGGCGGCGGGCGAAAGCGAGCGGCGCCGTGGCGCACCTGACCTGCGCGGACGTGCTGGAACACATCGGCGAGACGCCGCTGGTCGAATTGCGCCATCTTGACCTCAAGCCCGGCGTGCGCCTGTTCGCCAAGCTCGAAGGGCAAAACCCGACGGGCAGCGTCAAAGACCGCATCGTGCGGCGCATGCTGCTGGTGGCGCGGCGCGAGGGCAAGCTCACCCAGGGCGCCACGATCGTCGAGGCGACGACGGGCAACACCGGCATCGCCCTGGCGATGATCGGCCGTCAGCTCGGCTACACCGTCAAGGTCGTGGTGCCGGAGAACGTCTTCCCCGAGATCGGCGACCTGCTGCGCGTCTACGGCGCGGAGATCATCTGGGTGCCCGCCGAAGCCGGGATCAAGCGGGCGATGGAGCTGGCACGCGAGCTTGCGCGCGAGCGCGGCTGGTTCATTCTCGACCAGTTCGCCAACGAGGAGAACAGCCGCGCCCACTACGAGGGCACCGGCGCCGAGATCCTGGCCGACCTGCCGGGCGTCGATATCTTCGTCGCCGGCCTGGGCACGGGCGGCACGATCATGGGCACCGGCCGCCGGCTGAAAGAGGCGAACCCGCACACCAAAGTCGTGGCAGTCGAGCCACACCCGGGCAACTTCGTGCAGGGCTTGAAAAGCCTGCGTGACGGCTACATCCCGCCGATCCTCGACCTGGCGATGCTGGACGGCCGCGTGCTGGTGCGCAGCCGCCACGCCTTCAGCCATGCCTACGCGCTGATCCACCGCGAGGGGATCTTCGCCGGCGTCTCGGCGGGGGCGGTGCTGCACGCGGCGCTGAAGTTCGCCAGCCGCATCGAGTACGGCAACATCGTCTGCCTCTTCGCCGACGCCGGCTGGAAGTACCTGGGCACCAGCATCTGGAACGCGCCGCCGCCCGAGCAGCACGACGACGACACGATGGACGACGTGATCTGGTGGTGACGGAGGGAACAGGGCATCGAGGGCGTAGGGTGTAGGGCGTAGCAAGAACTCCCCTCCCCCAGGATTGGGAGAGGGGCAGGGGGTGAGGGCCGACGGGCAGGGGTGAGGGCCGACGCGCCAGGGGGTGAGACCACCGCTGCGGACAGATCGATTGTCGCAGAGCCTGCAGCGGATCGCAACCGTGTGCAGGGGCGGCCAGCGTGCCGCAGTGGGCGCAGGCTACGCCGCGCGGACTCGCTCAGGCTCGTGCGGACGCGCTCGCGTCGCTGCTTTCCTTGCCATGTCTCCCCGCCGGGGCTAAGCTCACCAGGTATGGCGTCAGAAACTACCCAACTGGTCTACGACGACCTCACCCGCGCCCCGGGTGAGGTCATTGCCGGTTTGCGCGCCGCGCTGCTGGCGGGCGAAGCGTGGTTCACGGCGCTGCTGCGCGCGGTGCAGCGCTGGCGTGTGCCCGTGGAAACGGTGGGCGAGCGGCACTACGTCTACCTGATCGGCGGCGAGGCGTTCGACTGGCTGCTGCTCGCCGAGCGGCTGCTTGATGCGGTGACGGACCTCGTGCCCGCCGTGGAGCGCGAGGATCTGATCTTCCACGGCCGCGCGCCCGTGCGCCTGGATACGGAGACGCTGAAGCGCGGCCTCGGCCCGGTCAAGTACCGCGCCCATCTCAACCATCACTACGGCATCACGGTGGAAGAGGCGCTGCAGCTCGCGGTGGACGAGGACGTGCAGAAAGAGGTGCGCTGCCGCGCCTGGGGCTTCGACGCCCGCACGGACGAGACGGCCTTCCAGCGCATCTATCAGAAGCCGCGCGAGTGGCTGCTGGCGCTCTTCCGCGAACAGCGCGGCCTGCCGCACGGCGAGCGCACGAGCTTCGGCGAGCAGCGCGAGTTCACCTACTGGCTGTTCAAGTACCGCCTGCGCCAGTGCGACCGCGCCAAAGTCGCCAGCGACACACGCCGCGGCCTCGCCCGCCTGGCCCAGCTCGACGCGCTGCGCCAGCCCAACACGCCGGCGCTCGAGCACGAGATGCCGACCGAGTTCATCGACCTGCCGCACTAAAACAGTTTCGGACTCGCCTTATCCACGTATTTCACGATCGGGATGTCGCTCAGATGAGGCCTGGAGGTCTTATCCGCGACACCGCCCGCCGGCAGCTGTGGCGCCACAGTGAGGCCGAACGGCGGCAGCAGATAGCCCTGCACCTCCGCCTCCGCGGCGCTGGGCGGCTGTTGTACGAAGGCGCCGGCCTTGTTTCGCGTCCTGGCTCGTTCGCTCAACATTCACCTTCTTTAGATCGTGCGATCGTGTGCTCCTGAAGCGGGTATACCAGGTCCGCCCGGCCGGCGCTGTCGACGATTTCACCCCGGGTGATGAAGCTGCCGACAGACACGGCGGGCGCCAGAACATCGTTCTCGGTACCATGGCTGCGGAGCGCGGCCGCCGGCGCCGGCCACAGCCGCGTGCGAGGGCAGCACAGCAGCAGGAGCCGATGGCCGCACCGCCTTCCACTGATGACGCCGATAGCGCCGATCAGGCGGCGTGGCCCGCCGAGCCACCGGCAGCGCCGTCCGCCGGCGGCCATGCGCGGGCGCTCACGCTCGCCTCGGCGATCGTGGCGGCCACGTATTTCGGCAGCCGCGTGCTCGGCGCCCTGCGCACCACGGCGATCGCCCACGCCTTCGGCACGCCACCCGAGCTGGACGCCTACTACATCGGCAACCGCATCCCCGACCTGCTCTTCCAGGTGATCGCCGGCGCCACGCTGGCCTCGGCCTTCATTCCCACGTTTGCCCGCGTGCGCAGCCGCCGCGACGAGGAGGCATCCTGGCGGCTGGCCAGCGCGGCGCTGAACCTGGTCACGCTGGTCACGGCCTTGCTCGCCGTCGTCGCCTTCGTGCTGGCGCCGAAGCTGGTGCCGCTCACGGCGCCGGGGCTGGGCGACAGCGTGGGCCGCGGGCCGGAGATGCGGGCGCTGGCCGTCAAGCTCACGCGGCTGATGTTGGCCGCGCCGATCATCTTCGCGATGAGCGGCATGGTTTCGGGCATTTTGAACGCACGGCGGCGCTTCTTCCTCAGCGGCATGGCGCCGATGCTCTACAACCTCGGCATCATCGGCGGCGCGTTGCTCTACGGCTTCGTCGGCGGCAGCGCCCGCTCGGGCGTCACGCTGCTCGCGATCGCCACGGTGATCGGCGCGGGCGGGCACCTGCTGGTGCAGCTGCCGGGGCTGGCGCGCGTGGGCATGCGTTACTACGGCACGCTGGGGCTGCGCGACCCGGCGGTGCGCGAAGTCGTGACGCTGATGCTGCCGCGCATGCTGGGGCTGGCGGCGGTGCAGATCAACTTCGCCGTCTCCAACTTCTTCGCCTCGCAGATGGCGGCCGGCACCGTCTCCAGCCTCAGCTACGCCTGGTCGCTGGTGGTGCTGCCGCTGGCCCTCGTCGGCCAGGCGATCTCCACGGCCGTCTTCCCGCACATGGCCGACCAGGCGGCGGACGACGACCACCACGAGCTGCGCAACACCCTGGCGCAGGCGCTGCGCATCATCGTCTTTCTCACCATCCCCGCCACGCTCGGGCTGGTCGTGCTGCGCGTGCCGGTCACCTCGCTGCTCCTGCAGCACGGCAGCTTCACCGCGCGCGACACGGGCATCGTCGCCACGGCGCTCCTGTTCTACAGCCTGGGCCTCGCCTCGCAGGCGCTGATCGAGATCCTGAGCCGCGGCTTCTACGCGCTGCGCGACACGCGCACGCCCGTCTTCTTCGCCGTGTTGAGCATGGCGCTGAACCTCGGCTTCAGCCTGCTGCTGCGCGGGCCGCTGGGCTACCGCGGTCTGGCGCTGGCGCTCTCGCTGGCGGTGACGGTGGAGGCGGCCTCGCTGTTCTGCGTCCTGCGGGTGCGCATCGGCGGCCTGCAGGAGCGGGCGCTGCTGTGGACGGCGGCGCGGGCGATCGTCGCCGCCTGGGTGATGGCGGTGGCCGTGGCGGCGGCGATGGTCTGGGCGCGGCACACCGGCCTCTTTGCCGACCGCCGCGGCGTGCGCTACCTGTTCGAAGCCGTCGTCGGCATTCCCATCGGGGCGCTGGCCTTCTTCGCTGTGGCCGCGCTCACTGGCTCGGAGGAGATGTGGATGCTGCTGCGGCCGCTCTGGCGGCGGCTGGCGCCGGCCGCTCGTTCGTAGCGAGCGTACAGGGGATCCGAGTCCCGCTCGAATTGCGGTGTGATCGGCTGCCGGAGTATGGGGTATATGGGGTATAATGGAGAGGTAGCAGGCAACGGTGCCGCGCGGGCGACGCCTGGCGTCGCCCTTTCTGATCTATGCGGGCCGCGGTGGCCCCGGGTTTCGGAGGAAGTCTTGAGTCCAGTCGATCGAACGCTGGTGTGCCGGGATTGCGGACGTGAGTTCGTCTTCACGGCGGGAGAGCAGGAATTCTATGCCAGCAAAGGGTTAACGAACGACCCCGTGCGCTGCCCCTCGTGCCGCTCGGCGCGTAAATCCTCGCAAACGCACAACAGTTTCGATGCCCCGGAGGATAACGGGTACGTTCGCTACGGCACCTTCGCCAGCTACGGCGGCCGCACGCCGCGCCAGATGCACCCCGCTTCGTGTGCCGAGTGCGGCCAGATGACCGAAGTGCCCTTCGTGCCCCGCGGCGACCGGCCGGTCTATTGCAGCAACTGCTATAACAAGATCCGCGCCGCCCGGCAGTAGCCTCCGCTAAAACCGCACAGCCAAACAGCAGCACGGCCGCGAGCATGCGCGGCCGTGCTGCGCTATGACGCGGCTGGCAACGGCCCGCCGCTATGCACCACCTCGACGTTGCGCCCGGCCAGCTCGTTGCACTCGGCGCAGTACCAGCGCAGCCGCACCGCGTGGCCGCACGTGGTGTGCCGGCGCGCGGGCACGGAGCCGGCCGGCGCGAAGCGCGCGCCCCAGTCGGCGATCGCGCCCAGGATCGGGTCGAGCGCCCGGCCCTTCTCCGTCAGCACGTACTCGGCGCGCGGCGGGTGCTGGCTGTAGAAGCGCCGCGTGACGACGCCGTGCTCTTCGAGCTGCTTCAGCCGATCGCCCAGCAGGTTGGTGGGAATGCCGTGCAGCGACTGCTGGAACTCGGCGAAGCGGGTCTTGCCGAGGAAGAGGTCGCGCACGATCAGCAGCGTCCAGCGGTCGCCGAGGATGTCGAGCGTGTTGGCAACTACACAATCCTGTCCGTAGCTCTTCATCTGCGCCGTCCTTCCACGCGCAAGGATAGCGCACTCGCTTGACTTCCTCAAGTGACCGGTATTGGCCGCACTCCGTCAGCGGAACGGCGTGGGCGTTGGCGAGGCGCGGCGCGTGGGCAGCGGCGGCGGGGGCGGCGGCGTGCCGGGGTTGATCGCCGGGCCGGCGTTCCTCGTCTTGTTGTTCGAGCCACCGCAGGCCGCGGCCAGCAGCACGGCGGCCACGGCAAGGCAGTGGAGGGCGCGTTTCATCCTTCGACTCCGCGGGCGGGTTTGCACCGGCGTTCAGGCCATGTACCAGCCGCCGTCTACATTGATCGCCTGGCCGGTGATGTAGGCCGCGGCCGGCGAGGCGAGGAAGGCCGCCAGCGCGCCGATGTCCTGCGGTGTGCCGCGGCGCAGCGCCGGGATTTCGCGCCGCACGAACTCCTCGGTCGAAAGCGGTGCGCCGGTGAAGTCGATGCGCTGCAGCGGGTCGGGCCGCGCCTGCGCCCGGTCGGTGTCGATGATGCCGGGGCAGATCGCGTTGACGGTGATCTGGTGCTGCGCCAGATCCAGCGCCAGCGAGCGGGTGAGGCCGATCAGGCCGTGCTTGCTGGCGTTGTAGGCGGGGCGGCGCGGCCACGGGCGTTTGCCCAGCACGGAGGAGATGTTGATGATGCGCCCGCCCTCGCCGCGCGCCAGCATGCGCGGCACCACGGCGGCGCAGAGCAGAAACGGCCCGCTCAGGTTCACGGCGAGCACGTGCTCCCATTCTTCCGCGGGCAGCTCCCAGCCGCCGCCGATCGACGGCTCCTGCGGCGCGCCGGCGCAGTTGACGAGGATGTCGATGCGCCCGAGCTGCTCTTCGACCTGCCGGGCAAGGCCGCGCACGTCTTCACCACGGCTCACATCGGCCACGATCCCGGCCGTGCGGCGGCCGAGTCCAGAAATCTCTTCCACCACGCTGTCCAGGCCGCGCCACTCCTCCGGCTCGGCCCGTGCCACGAGGCTGCGCCGGCCGATGTCGCTCACGGCCACGTCGGCGCTCGCCTCCGCCAGCGCCAGCGCGATGCCGTGGCCGATGCCGCGCCTGCTCGCCGCGCCCGTAACCAGCGCCACCTTGCCGTCCAGCGTGCCCATCGTGGCCCTCTCCCTCATGCCCCGGCAGCGCGGGCAATCGCGGTGGCGCGATGCAGCGTCTCCTCGTCCAGCTTCAGCTTGACGGCGCCAAGCGTCTCGTCGAGCTGCTCCGGCCGCGTGGCGCCGATGATCGGCGCCGTCACGCCCGGCTGCGCCGCCACCCAGGCGACGGCGAACTGCGCCAGCGTCGCGTCGTGCTCGCGTGCCAGCGCCGTGAGGCCGTCGATCGCCGCCAATGCCTGCGGCGTGATCTGCGCCTGCCGGCCAAACAGAATGTAGCGGGCGTTGGCGTCCGGCTCGCGGCCGGCGCCGTACTTGCCGGTGAGCAGGCCGCCGGCGATCGGGCTGTATGGGATCACGCCCACGCCCTGGTCGCGGCAGAGCGGCAGCAGCTCGTCCTCGATGCGCCGGTCCAGCAGGTTGTAGCGCGGCTGCACCGAATCGAAGCGCGCGAGGTTCTGCTTGTCGCTGATCCACAGCGCCCTGGCGAGCTGCCAGGCGGCGAAATTGGAGCAGCCGAGATAGCGCGCCCGGCCGCTGCGCACGATCTCGTCCAGCGCCCGCAGGGTCTCGTCCAGCGGCGTCTCGGGGTCGAAGGCGTGGACCTGGTAGAGGTCCACGTACTCGGTTTGCAGGCGGCGCAGCGAGGCGTCGATCGCGTCCAGCAGGTGCTTGCGCGAGAGGCCGGCGTCGTTGGGGCCGGGGCCGACCGTGCCGCGGGCCTTCGTGGCCAGCACGACGCGCTCGCGCAGGCCGCGGTTGCGCAGCCAGTTGCCGACGATCTGCTCGCTGCGCCCCCAGGTTTCCGACCGTGGCACCACCGGATAGACGTCGGCCGAGTCGAAGAAGAAGATGCCGGCCTCGTACGCCTTGTCCATGATCGCGAAGGAGGGCTCCTCGTCTGCCTGGTTGCCGAAGGTCATGGTGCCCAGGCAGAGCGCCGAGACCTTGAGGCCGCTGCGGCCCAGCCGCCGAACGTCCATCGATCGCTTCCCCCGCGCGCAATCGCGCCAACGCTTCGAGCGTGGTGCGTGCGCGGGCGAGGGTCAAGCCGTCCCGGACATCGATGGCGGAAGCGCCGCCGCGTTGCCCGCGCACAACGGAAGCACCGCCGGCGCACTTGGTGGAGCAGCTCAGCGCCCGGCAGAGTGGAAGATGGCTCCCCACTCGTATCTTTAGCAACATGAGGGAACGGTGCATGCGCCTGCGTTACGGCTCTCTGCTCGTTGCCCTGATCACGCTCGCCTGCGGCGGGCGCCACGCGGGGACCACGCCGGCCACCGGCATCACGCCAGCGGCAGGCGGCGCAAGAGCCGCTGCCACCGCCGCCCCGGCGGCAAGCGGCCGGACGGCGCCGGCGAGCAGCAGCACCATCCCCGCGCCGGTGAAGGCTGCCGCCGCGCTGAGGCGGCAGGCCACGGCCGGCGCCAGCGTCTCGTTCGTGGCCACGCTGGCGGTTTCGCTCGAGGGCGGCGGCAGCTACACCTACAGCTACACGGCGAACGACGTGGGCATTGCCCTCGACAGCGACGACACCTTCGACAGCACCGCGCCGATCAGCGCCGCGCTTGCGCTGAACGCCAACGGCTGTGCCTGGGATCTGCACCTGGTCAACCCGCAGGTCGAGATCGCCGGCAGCGTCACCGACGACGGCGGCACGCTGCGCATTGCCACGATCCGCGTGACGCAGGAGGACGTGCGCGGCTCCGGCGCCTGTGCGGCCGACGGCGGCCAGAGTGTGCGCGACTTCTCCGGCATCGGCGCGGGCACGACGAACCTGAGCCCCGCCTCGCCGGCCGCCATCCCCTTCAGCGACGGCGCCACGGCCAGCCTGCCGCAGCCGGGCGCCGTCGATCGCTACCCGCGCTCGGCCGCGGTCCAGTGGAGCGGCACGCTGCGCCTGGCGCTGCCGCCGGCCCCTGGCCCCTGATCCTTCTCCCCATTCATGGGGACCACGGGGGACTATGGGGCAGATGGGGAACACAGGGGAGAGTGGGGAGGAACGGGGCGATCCGATTGGGCGGTGGCTGTGCAGCGCGCCGTGTGGCCTCACCCCCAGCCCCCCTCCATTCCATGGAGAGGGGAGCTTCGGATCGGATCCGGGGAGCGCTTGCGCTCCGCCTTCAGCCGCAATCGCCCCGTACATCGATCTCCCCTTCCCCTAGGATTGGGGGCCGAGGGATGAACCGGGGGATGGGGGCCAGTGCTTGGCCAGCGGCGTGTAGATGTTCCAGCCGATCGCCCCGTGCAGCAGCGGTGCGCCGAGCGTTTGGAAATTCTGGAACTCGGCGCGGGCCTCCGGGCTCATCGTCTCCGGGTCGGCGATGTGCGGCACGCTCTCCGCGCTCTGGATCTCGTACAGCGCCAGGTAGCGCGGCGCCATGTTCAGGTGCGCCAGCGCGGGGTCGTCCACCAGGCGGAAGCGCATGCCGCTCACATAACCCGGCACTTTGAGCAGGTTGGGCACGTGCGAGCCGTTGTACCAGCGGTTGAACTCCTCTTCCACCTCCGGCCGGCAGGCGCTGGTCACCAGGCTGAGCAGATAGTCGCGGTCCAGCAGCGTCGGCGTGAAGGGCGTGCCGTAGACCTGCTCAAAGACGTTGATCGCCACGTCGGAGAGACCGGGCAGAGCGCCGAACTTCTCGAACTCCGCGTTGACGATCGCGGGGCGCTGCGCCGGGTCGGCGCCGAGCAGGCGCGGCAGCCACTCGCGCCCGGCGATCGCATAGAGCGCCAGGTAGCCGATCTCGCCCACGATACCGCGGTAGCGCCGGCCCCAGCGGTAGCCGGGCACCTGCAAGAGGTGCGGCACATGCGCGTGATACCAGTCGTTCAGCGCCGTCTCGTGCTCCGGGGCGACGTTGAGCTGCACGAGCAGCAAGAGAGGCTGCGATTCGGCCATGATCGTGTGCTTCCTTACCAGGTCTCGACGCGAGAAACGAAGCTTTCACCAGCTTTTTACCCGTTCGTAATCGGGAACGCCAGCAGCGGCGCTAGGCTGGACGCGGAGGGCAAAGCGGATGAAGCACGGCTCGCGCCGGACAGAGCAGCCCAATGATGGGACGGCGAGCGCCGGCCTGGTGCCGCGCCCGTCGCTCAGCGCCGCGCAGATCGCGGCGATCTTCGGCGCCATGCGCACCTTCCGCGACGACGACCTCGCCCGCTCGCTTCCCGCCGAAACGATGGTCTGCGACCGCTGCGGGCGCGAGCGGTCCGCCGCCGGCGCCCTGGCCTACGGCGAGCTGCGGTTCTGCAACGGCTGCGCCACCGACTACGAGCTGCTGCGCATGGCCGGCCTCGAACGCGATCTGTTGCATCCACGCCCGTAGGGGCCGATGCAGTCGTCCCATACCGCCCCGCACCTGCCCCAACACCCGGCGCAGCGAGCATTTCAGCCCAGCGCCGCGATCACCTGTCCCACCTGTTCAGCCACGGCTGCGAGTAGCCGGCGCGCCTCGGCCTGCGCCTCATCCAGGGACAGCGGACGCGAGGTGAGCGCGAACGCCGCCGTGAGGCCCGGCACCGTCTCCGGCTTGAAGTCCGCCGCGATGCCGCCGACCAGTGCGATCACGGGTTTGCCGTGTCGCCGTGCCACGGCTGCAAGACCGGCGATCGTCTTGCCGAACGGCGTCTGGCCGTCCAGCCGCCCCTCGCCGGTGACGATCAGATCGGCGGCGCGGGCATGCGCTTCCAGCTCCACCGCCTCGGCGACGATCTGGAAGCCCGGCCGCAGCCGCGCACCGAGAAAGCCGACCAGCCCCGCGCCTAGCCCGCCCGCCGCGCCCGCGCCGGGAAGCTCCAGCACGTCGCGGCCGAGGTCGCGGGCGATCGTCTCGCCCAGGCGGCGCAGCGCCGCATCGAGGTCCGCAACCTGCTCGGGCCGCACCCCCTTCTGCGGGCCGTAGACCGCCGTCGCGCCCTGCGGGCCGCAGAGCGGGTTCTGCACGTCCACGGCCACCTCGAAGGCGCATGCCGCCAGGCGCGGGTCGGCGCCGCCCGCCTCGATGCGGTCCAGCCGCGCCAGCGGCGCCGCGCCCGGCGCAAGCTCCTGGCCGTGCGCGTCCAGCAGGCGGAAGCCGAGCGCCTGCGCCATGCCGGCGCCGCCGTCGTTGGTAGCGCTGCCGCCGATGCCGAGCAGGAAGCGGCGGCAACCGGCATCCAGCGCGACGCCGATCAACTCGCCGACGCCGCGCGTCGTTGCTTGAGCCGGGTCCTGCGCCAGCCCCAGCCGGGTCAGCAGCGCCAGCCCGTTCGCCTCCGCCGTCTCGATCAGCGCCATGCCGCCTGCGAAGACGCCGAAGCGCGCCTCGACTTTCGCGCCGGCAAGCGGCCCGCTCACCCGCGCCGTGCGCGCCTCGCCGCCACGCGCCGCCAGCAGCGCGTCGAGCGTGCCCGGCCCGCCGTCCGCCAGCGGCAGCAGGTCGAATTCGGCCGCGGGCAAGGCACGCTGCAGGCCGTCAGCGATCGCGGCGGCGGCTTCGGCGGCCCTGAGGCTGCCCTTCAACTCCTGCGGGGCGATCATGATGCGCATCGCGATTGCCCGTCCGCTCCCGGGCCGCGTACCGCCCGCGGCGTGCGCCCGTAGCCGTGCCGCCCCTTACAATACACAGAGCGAGGCGGGAAGATGGCGCTCTACACGCCGGTTGGCTGGCTCGACCCGGCGACGCAGGAGATCGCGGGCGCGCTGGCGCGGCTGCCGGCGGCGGAGCTGGACCGTATCACCGAAGCGCGCGGCCTGCAGCTCGGCCAGTTCGGCGGCGTCGATCTCTCTACGCGCCGCGCGGTCCTCGCCACGCAGCTCGTCGCCGTGCCGGGCATTCAGCTCGCGCTGGCCGAGCTGACACACCGCGATCTCGCCGTGCTGCGGGCCGTCTGGCAGCTCGGGCCGCTCACGGCCGAGCGGCTGATCGAGCGGTTGCGCCAGCACGCCGATGTATCGCTGTTGCGTGCCGCATTACAACGGCTGCGCGAGCTGCTGCTGGTCATTCCCGCCGCGGCGCCGCACGACGCGCTGGCCGTGCCGGCCGCGATCGGCGCTGTGCTGATGGGACGGCTGGGCGGCGCCCGGCCGGCGCAGCAGGTCTTCGAGGCGCTGAACTCGGATACGCTCGGCGTGATCTGCGCGGCGATGGGGCTGACGCCGGCAAAGCCACGCAAGCAGGACCGTGTGCAGGCGCTCGTCGCCGCGCTGAAGGACGGCGAGCGCCTGCGCAAAGAGATCGCCGCCCTGCCGCCGGACGAACGCGACGTGTTCCAGGGCGTGCTCGACGCGGGCGGCACGGTGGATGCCTACAGCCTGCTGCAGCGCTTCCCCAAAGCGGCGGGCAGGAACAGCTACTACGGCTACGAGCTGCGCCTGACACAGAATGCCTGGCGCGGCAACCCCGGGCCGCTGATGACGTTGCAGGGGCGCGGCCTTGTCGTGCCCTACGGCGGGGACTGGGCCAGCTCCTTCACCGTCGTGGACGAGGTCTTGCAGGCGCTGGTGCCGCCGCTCTCGCTCAGCGCGGCCGACTTCGCCGAACCGGTCTTCGCGCCGCCGCCGGCCGAGGCCAGGCCCGCCGGCGGCCAGCCCGCACCGCTGCTGGACCTGGCCGAATGCCTGCACTTCATCGACGAGACGCGCCCCGCGCTGACGCAGCGCCGGCTCTTTCCCCGGCCGGCGATCAAGCGCATCGCCCGCCAGCTCAGCCTCAACGACGCGGTCTACGCCGATCTGCTCGCCACGTTGGCCCTGCAGCTCAAGCTGCTGGACGGCAACGCCGGCCTGAAGGTGCGGCCGAAGCGCGTGGCCGAGCTGTTCGAGCAGCCGGAGATCGAGGCGCGCTCGGCGTTGCTGGAAGGCTGGAAGGAGCTGCGGGGCTGGCGCGACGACCGCGACGAGGGGCTGGACCGCGGCGAGGCGCAGTTCGACATCGGCCGCGAGGAGCGCGAGACGGCGCTTGAGCAGATCAGGACGCTGCCGGACACGGGCGCGGCGCTCGTTTCGTACGCCGCACGGCTCGCGTTTGCGGCGCCGCTGCGTTTCGGCGGCACGGGGACACGAGCGCTGCTGCCGGGCGACATCCCCTCGCCGGAGAAATTCGCCCGCGGTTTCCTGCGCACACTCGCCTGGCTGGGTCTGGCCGAGCCGCTGCAAACCAGCGGCACGCCCGGCACGCCGCCCGACACGGTCGCGTTACGGCTTACGCCGGCGGGGCGCGTACTGCTGCGCGGCGAGTCGGCGGCCGAGGCGGAGCTGCCGCCGCGCACCGATCGCATCATCGTGCAGCCGACGCTGGATATCCTTGCGCCGCCCAACGTCGCGCCCTCGCTCTATCTCGCCCTGCGCGACTTCGCCGACCTGCGCGGCGCCCCCGGTATGCGCACACTGACGCTCACCCGCGCCTCGCTGCGCCGGGCGCTGGACCGCAAAGCCACGCCCGCCTCGATCCGCAAGCTGCTGGAGCAGCACAGCGATGCGCCGCTGCCGCCCACGGTGCTGGCGCTGCTGGAGGAGGTGAGCCGGCTGCACGGCCGCCTGCACGTGGGCCAGGCGAACTACTACATCACCGTGGACGATCCGCATCTGCTCGTCGAGCTGATGGCCGACCGCAAGCTGGCGGCGCTGAACCTGCGCCGGCTCTCAGAGACGGTCGCGATCTGCTTCGGCGGGCCGATCGGCACGATTCTCGACGCGCTGCGCGCCGCCGGCCACATGCCCGTGGCCGACACCACCGCGGGCACGGCACACCCCGTCCTGCGCGCCCTGCCGGCCGGCGGCGGCGCGCAGGGCGCGGGCCGGGCGACGCCGCCGGTGTTCTCGATCGACGGCGAGGACGAGGAGCTGCTGGCGGAGGCGGGCGGCCGGGCGACGAGCTTGCAGGCGGTGATCGGCCTGCTCGAGGACGCCGTGGCACGGCGGGCCGTGGTCGAGATGCAGTACCGCGGCAAGAGCAACGGCGTTGAGCGCACGAGCAAGCGCGAGATCGAGCCGGAGATGTTCGACGGCCAGACGGCCTACGGCTACGACCGCAGCACGGGCCGCCGCCGCGAGTTCAAGGTCGAGCGCATTAACTGGGCGCGCATGACCGGCCAACGGTTCCGCCCGGGCTACAATTAGCGCTGCGCAGAACGCGCCGCCGGCGGGAAGCGCCCCGGGGCGAGAACCTCCGCCGCAAAGCCAGCGTCGGGATCGGCCCTCGCCGGTTCATTCCGGTGGTCAGCGGGCGCGGAAGCTGCGCTTGCTGTTCAAGCGCACGATGGAGCCCCAGCCGGGGTGCTTCCAGTGGCCGCCCAGCACCAGGCGCTGCTCATCCGCCGCCAGGTTGAAGATACGATCGCGGCTGGCCGCGGCCTGCACCGGATCCCAGTCGAGCGGTGTGACCCAGTCGGGGTGCGCCACGTGGAACGGGTGATGGCTCGCGTCGCCGATGATCACCCCGCGCTCGCCCGCGTCGGAGATACCGATGGCGACGTGCCCAGGCGTGTGGCCGGGCGCGGAGATGAAGACGAGATGTTTGCCGAACGTCTCCTCGCCCTGCGTGAACTGCATGCGTCCGCCGTCGCGCAGGGGCTCGATGCACTCGCTCAGAGCAGCGTGGCGGGGTTCGATCAGCATTTCGGGCGTCATCCAGTAGTCCCATTCGGCCTGCTGGATCACGAACCGCGCCCTGGGGAAGAAGACCGCGATCCGTCCGTCTTCGCCGTCGTAGGTGTTCCAGCCGATGTGGTCGGTGTGCAGGTGCGTGTGGACCACGACGTCGATCTCATCGGGGCGGACGCCGGCCTCGCGCAGCGCGTCGTCGAGATGGCCGGCGGGAAAGCCAGGGCGCTTGCGCGGGCCGATGCCGGTGTCGACGAGGATGCGCTGGCCGGCGGCGTGGATGAGATAGCAAGTGACGGCGCCCATGCACAGCCCGCGATCGTCGAGCGAATCGCGGTACTCGGCCGCCATCTCGTCCGCATGGTCCGGCGTCAGAATCCTGGGGTTCTGGAGGAAGGGGGCGTCGAGCAACGCCGTGATCTCGACCGAGCCGATCGACACCCGCTGCATCTGGCCCTCCCTTCGCTGCCCGTCGTCAGCATACGCGGTGCGTCCCTCTGACGGTGTATCGACTCCGCTGTGTCCGGCGGAGATGTTGTCGGCCGTGACACGCACGGCGGCGGCAGGGGGCTGGCCGGGCGGGCAGGGTGCGGCCGCGACGGTCGTGGCGGAGGAATAGAGCCGCCGTTGGAACCGGCCCCGGCTTGCCACGTTTGCCGAAGTCTCAAGGTTCGGCCGTGCGTGCGACGTTGACACCCGCTCGGCGCGCTCCGCATGCTGGCGCAATATCGCTGGCGTTCGCCCGGTGCTGATCAGTCGCCTTCTCCGTCCGATGGCCATGGAGATGATGATGACGACCATCGATTTAAGCGAGGCGGTCACGCCGCTGCTGGCAACGGCCCGCGCGTTCCGGCCACGGCTGCTTGCGGAGCGCGATCGGATCGAGACCGAGCGACGCCTGCCCGACGACCTCGCCGCCGACCTGGCCGCGGCCGGCTTCTTCCGCATCTCGCTGCCGGCCGCGTACGGCGGACTCGACCTGAAGCCGGCCGAGGGGCTGCTGATCTTCGAAGAGCTGGCGAAGGCCGACCCCGCCGTCGCCTGGTGCGTGTGGAACGGCAACACCTACTGGACGGTGGCGCGGCTCGATGCGCGCGCTGCGGCCGAAATCTTCTCGGCGCCGGCTGTCATCACGGCCAACAGCACGCAGCCGAAGGGACGCGCCGAGGTCGTGGATGGCGGCTATCGCGTGAGCGGCCGCTGGTCGCTGGTCAGTGGCTGCCAGATCTCCGAGTGGCTGCAGCTCCACTGCATCGTGCATGAGGGTGGCAGCCCGCGGCCAACGCCGGCCGGCACACCGCAGCGACGCCATATGTACTGCCGCACCGCCGACTGCCGGATCGTCGATACCTGGAGCGCGGGCGGTCTGCGCGGCACCGGCAGCCACGACGTCATAGTAGAAGACCTCTTCGTGCCCGAACACTGTGGATCGTGGCACTCCGATCCGCTTGTGCTGCCGGAGCCGCGCTACCGCTTCCCTTCATCCACGCGCGTTGGTCCGGGCTGCGGTGCGCTGGCGCTCGGCATCGCCCGCGCGGCGATCGAGGCGCTGATCGAGCTTGGCGGCGCCAAGCGGCCCGAAGTCTCGCGCGGCACGCTGAGCGAGGATCACGGCGCCCAGGCGCGGCTGGCGCAAGCGGAGGCGCTCGTCGGATCGGCACGGCTGCTGCTCTTCGAGACGGTTGAGCGGCTGTGGAGCCAGGTGCTCGCGGACGGTGAAGCCGATGCGGCGGGGTGCATGCGCGTACGCCTGGCGACGAATCACGCGGTGAACAGTGCCGTGCAGGCGGTGGATTTGCTCTACCTGAGCGGCGGCGCCACCTCGCTCTACACCAGCTTTCCGCTGGAACGCGCCTTCCGCGATGTCCACGCGATGACGCAGCACGCCGTCGTGCATCCGCGCGTCATGGAGGCGGCCGGGCGGGTGTTGTTCGGACTGGAGCCGGATACGCCGATCTTCTGAGCAAACCTCGCCGCGGCCACCCCGTACCCGCTCGATAGTGGCGATGGCGAGCCTGGATTGAAAGCACTGACCAGCGCGTCAGCAGGCATCGTCTCCGACTGCTCGGCTCGCTATGAGCGGCGGCGACGCAGCGGCGATAATGGAGCGAGCACTGCCGTCGAAGGGCCGATCCATGTATCAACCCGACAACCCGTTCATCGTCCAGTCGGACAACACCGTGCTGCTGGAGGTTGAGAACCCGCTCTACCCGCAGGCGCGCGATGCGCTGGCGCCGTTCGCGGAGCTGGAGAAGAGCCCCGAGCACATCCACACCTATCGAATCACCCCGCTCTCGCTCTGGAACGCCCGCGCCGCCGGCATGGAGCCCGACCAGATGGTGGCGGCGCTGGAGCGCTTCTCCAAGTTCGACGTACCCGGCAGCGTTGTCGCCGATGTGCGCGACTACGCCGGCCGCTACGGGCGGCTGAAGCTCGAAAAGCGCGGCGACGATTTGGTGCTGCGCGGCGACGACCAGTATCTCGTCGAGGAGATCTGGAGCCACAAGGAGCTGCAGCGCCTCTTCCTCGCCCGCACCGACCCGCTGGAGATCGCCGTGCCCGCGCACGAGCGCGGCCGGCTCAAGCAGGCGCTGATCCGCATCGGCTGGCCCGCGGAAGACCTCGCCGGCTACGTCGAGGGCGAGCGGCTTGAGATCGCGCTGCGGGAGGAGACGAAGACCGGCCTGCACTTCGAGCTGCGCCAATACCAGACCCAGGCGGCCGATGCCTTCTGGGCAGGCGGCACGGCGCGCGGCGGCAGCGGCGCCCTCGTCCTGCCCTGTGGCGCCGGTAAGACCGTGATCGGCATGGCGGCGATGGCGAAGGCCAACGCACGTACGCTGATCCTTTGCACCAGCGTCACCGCCGTGCACCAGTGGCGCGACGAGCTGCTGGATAAGACATCGCTCCGCCCCGACGAGATCGGCGAGTACTCCGGCGCCCGCAAGGAGATCAAGCCCGTCACGCTGGCGACCTATCAGGTGATGACGCACGTCAAGCGCGACGCCGAGCGGCGCGAGACCTACCCGCACCTCGAGCTGTTCAACCAGGAGAACTGGGGGCTGATCGTCTACGACGAGGTGCACCTGCTGCCCGCGCCCGTCTTCCGCATCACCGCCGAGATCCAGGCGCGGCGCCGGCTCGGTCTCACGGCCACGCTGGTGCGCGAGGACCACCGCGAAGACGACGTGTTCGCCCTCGTCGGGCCGAAGCGCTACGACGTGCCCTGGCGCGATCTCGAAGCGCAGGGCTGGATCGCCACGGCGACCTGCGTCGAGGTGCGCGTGCCGCTGCACGAGTCGCAGCGCATGGCTTACGCCGTGGCCGATCCGACCGAGAAGTTCCGTATCGCCAGCACCAACCCGACCAAGGAGCAGGTCGTCGTGGACCTGGCGGCGCTGCACCGCGCCGATACGGTGCTTGTCATCGGCCAGTACCTTGAACAGCTCGATCACTTCGCCAAGCTGCTGGAGTGCCCGATCATCACCGGCAAGACGCCGAACCGCGAGCGCGAGAAGCTCTACGCGAAGTTCAAGGCGGGCGAGGAGAAGCTGCTCGTCGTCTCCAAGGTTGCGAACTTCTCGATCGACCTGCCCGACGCCAACGTGGCGATCCAGGCCTCGGGCAGCTTTGGCTCACGGCAAGAAGAAGCGCAGCGGCTGGGGCGCATCCTGCGGCCGAAGTCGGACGGCGGCCAGGCGCGCTTCTACAGTGTGGTCACGCGCGACACGCGCGACCGCGACTTCGCCGCCAATCGCCAGCGCTTTCTCACCGAGCAGGGCTACCGCTACGAGATCGTGGACTACCTGCCCGGCGCCGGTCTGGCTGTGGCCGACGGCGCCGCGCCGCCCGCGCACAACGGCGCCGCCGAGCTGCCGCCGAACGTGACACCGCTGCGCCGGCTCGGCGCGCCGGAGTAGTCGGCCCTCACCTCATACTACATACCCCTCTCCCAATCCTGGGCGAGGGGCGATCCGGCGTCGGGCGCTCCGGTGGGTGTGCGGTTATCCGGGCGCCTGGCGGAACGTCGCACAGCGGCTACCGCTTCTCGCTCACTCTGGCCGGCAGAGGAAGAGGTTGTTCAGCCGGTCGGGCGCGGGCGTGACTTCGACGGAGGTGAAACCGGCCTCGCCCAGCATCCGGCGGGCGATCTGCTCGCCCCAGAGCGTGCCCAGGCCGGCGCCGCCTTCCGCCAACGAGACGGTGAGGCAGTGCAGCACGCTCACACCGTAGGCGAAGGGCGCGCCGGGGTTCCGGAGGTTCTCTTCCAGGTTGCTGCCGGCGCGCGGCTCGACCATCAGGTACGCGCCGCCGGGGGCCAGCGCCGAGCGGATGCCGCGCAGCACGGCTGCCGGCCGCGCCTGGTCGTGGATCGCGTCGAAGCTGGTGATCAGGTCGAAGGGTGGCTGCGCGGGCAGCTCGGCCACGTCGCGGCGCACGAAGCGCACGTTCGGCAGGCCGAACTCGCGGGCCTCCGCCTCGCCCAGCGCCAGCGCGTCCGCGGCGATGTCGAAGCCGGTGAAGCTGGAGACGGGGAAGGCTCGGCCCATCAGGTTGACGGCGTGGCCCGTGCCGCAGCCGACATCGGCCACGCGGGCGCCGGCCGCAAGCCGCTCGCGCAGGCCGCCCACCGCCAGGTAGCCGTCGAGCAGCCAGGCGTCGTGGCGGGTCCGGCTGGTGATCGTTTGGCTCTCGGTAAACTCGGGCCGGAAGGCCGAGTAGGGGACGCCGCCGCCGTTAACGAAGCACTCCGCCAGCGCGGGCACGAACTTGCCCAGCAGCACGGGCAGCCGGCTGGGAGCCGTCAGGTTGGTCCTCGGGTCGCCGGTGAGGCAGGCGGCGTGCGCCGGCGGCAGGATGTAGATGCCGCCGGCCGGTTCATACGTGAAGACGCCGCCGGCGGTCAGCGCCGCCAGCCACTCGCGCACGTAGCGTTCCTGCAGCCCGGCGCGGCCGGCCAGCTCGGCGCTGCTGGCCGGGCCGCGCGCCGCCGCCTCGAACAGGCCCGTGCGACGGCCGATGTCGACCATAAACGTCACCATGGCGCCGTTGTAGAAGTCGAACAGCTTGCCCGCGAAGGCTCGCACCTCCCGCGGGTCCGCCGGCTGCAGCTTTTGCGTCGCCTCGTCGGCCGCTGCCATTGTCCGCTCCTTTCACCGCGCAAAGGGCCATCGGGAGAGACTGTAGCAGCTCAAGCGGCGAGGTGATCCGCGCCGACAGCGGAGTCATAAGAAGGCCACGCCGATCCGCCGCGTTCGGGGTAGAGTAGACTCTGGGCGAACGGCCCGCCGTGCTCGATGCCGCAGTTTTTGCCGGGGGAGCGCCATGCCGCTGGTTATCGGAGTGACGGGCTCGATCGCCGCGGGCAAGAGCCTCGTCTGCCGCACGCTGGTCGAGCTGGGCGCCGAGCACTGCAACGCCGATACGCTGGTGCACGGCCTCTACGCGCCGAATACGCCGGGCTTTGCCCGCGTCGTCGCCGAGTTCGGCGCAGACGTCGTCGGCCCGGACGGCGCGATCGACCGGCGCAAGCTGGGCGCCAGGGTCTTCGGCCAGCCGGAAGCGATGCGGCGGCTGACGCGTGCCATGGGCGACATCACCGGCACGATCAAGGCCGAGATCGACCGCTGGCGGGCCACGCTGCCGGAGGACGGCTGCGGCGTGATGGAGGCGGTGAACCTGATCGAGCCGGGTTACGCCGGCTGGTGCGATGCCACCTGGCTGGTGGTCTGCCGGCCGGAGACGGCGAAAGCGCGGCTGATGGCGCGCGACGGCTTCGACGCGGCGCAGGCGGCGCAGCGGCTGGCGAGCCAGCGGCCCTGGGAGCAGCGGGCCGGCGCGGCGGATCTGTTGCTGCGCAACGACAACGGCCGCGAGGCGCTGGTTGACGCCGTGCGCTACGCCTACCGCCGCCTCTGGGAGCTGCGCCGCGACGAGTCGCTGCCCCGCAGCCAGTACCACCTCTGGCGCGCCGCCAACCCGCTGCCCGTCGCCGCCGGCGCCGCGGCCGGCGGCTGAGCACCCGGCCCCCTATCCGCTTGCTGGAACGTGGTGCGCGGGGCTGCTATGGTCTGCATACGGTCACTGGTGTCGCGCCGCCCGCGTCGCGCGCTGCCAGCCCGCGCCGGGTAGAACGCCGGTGCCGGAGCCGCGCTCGCGAGGTGCCTGCATGCCCGCCCAGCCGCTACCAGGTACGGACGCCCTGCTGCACCCGCGCCGCATGCTGGTGCCCTGCGATGGGTCGGAGGTGGCCTTCTCCGCACTGGCGCTGGCCTGCGACATCGCCAACCGCACCGGCGGGCAGGTCTTCGCCGTGCACGTGATCGTCGTGCGCCGCTCGCTGCCGATCGACGACCCGATGGTGGCCGAGTCGAAGCGCGGCAACGAGATCCTCACGCGCGCCGAGGAGATCGGCAAGGCGATGGGCCAGAACGTCGAAACCGAGCTGCTGCAGGCGCGCGATGCGGGCAACAGCATCATCGACGAGGCCGAGAACCTCGCCGTGGACGCGATCTTCCTCGGGCTGGAGCTGAAAGAGCGCATCGGCGAGCCCACCGTCGGCGCCAAGATCGACCACCTGCTGCGCGAGGCGCCGTGTCAGGTCTGGATCTTCCGCGATACACTCGCCAATGAGGGGGTCGAGCGCTAGCCGTCAGACCGGCGCGGACGGGGTGAGCCATGGCCGATGAAGACCGTCCGGCGCCAGAGCAAGGCGCTCCGGGCGAAGGGCCTGTCGATGGAGATGCCGGGCGCCGGCGCATAATCTCGCGCCCGGCCCCGCCGCGCCAGCCGCGCGCCCCGATGGAGCTGCGCGGCGCCGCCACGTCGGCGCCGCACACGGAAGGCGCCCGCGACGAGCAGGGCCGGCTGCGATCCGCCGTCGACCAGCGCGACAGCCAGCCGCCGCCGATCAACCGCCTGCGACCCGACCTTGAGCTGCGCGAGGTGCGCACCGGCTCGCGCCCCGGCTCGAAGTACGTCCGCCAGTTGCGCGTGCACTCGACCACGTTCCAGGCCGTCGAGCCCGGTGTGCTGATGGCGACGGAAGAGGCGACCAGGCCGCGCAGCGGCTTCGGCCGCTTCAGCCAGTCCCTGCGGCGCCGCTTCATCGGCCTGCCGCTGGCCACGGAGCAGCTCGCCCACGAACGCCTGACCAAGGTCAAGGCGCTCGCCGTCTTCTCCTCCGACGCGCTTTCCTCCGTCGCCTACGCCACGGAGGAGATCCTCTACATCCTGGTGGGCGCCGCCAGCATCGGCATCGCCAGCGCCCTGATTCCGATCAGCATCGGCATCGTCATCCTGCTGGCGATCGTGGCGATCTCCTATCGCCAGACGATCCGCGCCTATCCCAACGGCGGCGGCTCCTATATCGTCGCGCACAACGAGCTGGGTGTCTGGCCGGGCCTCATTGCCGCCGGCTCGTTGATGGTGGACTACATCCTCACCGTGGCGGTGAGCATTTCTTCGGGCGTGCAGGCCGTCACCTCGGCGATCGAGGCGCTGCATCCCTACACCGTCGAGATCGCGCTGGCCGCGCTGCTGTTCATGGTGATCGTCAATCTGCGCGGCGTGCGAGAGTCGGGCAGCATCTTCGCCGCGCCGACGTATCTCTTCATCGCCAGCATTCTGCTGATGATCGGCGTCGCCTTTTTCAAGATCATCGGCGGCGGCGGCAACCCGGTGAGCGGCGGGTCGCCGCAGGCCGGCGCGCATCTGCTGAAGCAGGGTACGGAGAGCGTCGGCATCTTCCTCATCCTGCGCGCCTTCGCCTCCGGCTGCACGGCGATGACCGGCGTCGAGGCGATCTCCAACGGCGTGCCGGCCTTCGAGAAGCCCGAAGCGCAGAACGCGCGCCTCACCCTGGCCTGGATGGCCTCGATCCTCGCCGTGATGTTCATTGGCATCAGCATCCTCGCCCACCACTACGGCATCCGCCCCGACGACCCGGCGCAGAAGGGCGCCCAGACCGTGCTCTCCAAGATCGCGCACGAGTCGTTCGGCCGGGGCAACAACCCCTTCTACATCATCACGCAGGCGGCGACGTTCCTGATCCTGGTGCTGGCGGCTAACACCAGCTTCGCCGACTTCCCCCGCCTCTCCTCGATCCTGGCGCACGACGGCTACATGCCGCACCAGTTCGCCTTCCGCGGCGAGCGGCTCGCCTTCTCCAACGGCATCATCGTGCTGGGCATCATCTCCGGCCTGCTGATCATCGCCTTCAAGGCGAACACCGATGCCCTGATTCCGCTCTACGCCGTCGGCGTGTTCGTCTCCTTCACGCTCTCGCAGTCGGGCATGGTGCGGCACTGGATCATGCGCCGGCGTGAGGGCGGCGAGGAGGCGCGCGGCGCCCAGCGCAGCATGATCATCAACGGCACCGGCGCCGTGGCCACGGGTATCGTCGCGCTCGTGATCGCTGGCACCAAGTTCATCTACGGCGCCTGGATCGTGATCGTGCTGATCCCGCTGATCGTGCTGTTGCTGCGCGCGATCGGCCGCCACTACGAGACGGTCGAACGTGAAGTGCAGCTGACGGACGACGAGCTGCGCCACCTGCCGCCGCCCGCGCCGGTGAAGCACACCGTGCTGGTGCCCGTGGGCAGCATCAACCGGCCGGTGGTGCAGACGCTGGCCTACGCCCGCTCGCTCTCCACCGACGTGACGGCGGTGCACATCACCGACACCCTGGAGGACGCCGAGCGGCTGCGCACCCGCTGGGAGGAGTGGGGCAGCGACGTGCCGCTGGTGATCATCGACTCGCCGTATCGCTCGTTCCAGGGGCCGCTGATGGCCTATATCGACCTGGTGAGCCAGCAGCGCGGGCCGAGCCACATCATCACCGTGGTGCTGCCGGAGTTTGTGCCGGAGCACTGGTACGAGCACCTGCTGCACGGGCAGACGGCGCTGCGCCTGAAGGCCTCGCTCCTCTTCCGCCCGAACACGGTGGTCGCCGACGTGCCGCAGCACCTCGGCAAGCGCGGAGGCAGGGGGCGGGGGGCAGGGTAGAGGGAATAGCGGGGATTGTCCTCCAATCAAGCTGCGACCTGAGACCTGTCACCAGTGATCTACCCGGCCGGCGGAAACACGTTCAGGATGCGGGCCAGCTCGGCGGCGACCTCGGCGCTGTCGGCCGAGGCGGTCGGGCCGCGGGCATCGGGGGTTTCGCGCTCGCGGTCGAGATGCAGATCGAGCCGCACCAGGCGCGCCGCCCAGTCGGTCTCGGCGTAGAGGTGAAAGCGCGGGAACCAGGCTTTCTTCAGCGGCCGCACCCAGCCCATCCCCTGGGGGTGGCGCCGGTAGCCGAGCCGTTTGAGCGGCTCGGCGTGGCGCTTGCCGTAGCGCAGGTCGATCTCGCCCGTCACCGCCGCAAGCCCTCCGTCGTCTGCCCCGGTTCGCATCGTACACTGAAGGTGCTGGAGGCGGCCCGCAGCGCTCACCAGGAAGCTGCCGCACACAGAGGGGAGACGATGCGCTACATCATCTACGGCGCGGGTGCGATCGGCGGCGTGGTCGGCGGCCGGCTGTTCGCCGCCGGCAAGGATACGGTGCTGATCTGCCGCGGCCGGCACCTGGAGGCGATCCGCGCGCGCGGCCTGCTGCTGCGCGAGCCCACCGGCGACCGCACGCTGGCGGTGCCCGCCGTGGGCCGCCCCGCCGAGCTGCAGTTCTCTGACCAGGACATCGTGATCCTGACGATGAAGGCGCAGGACACGGGCGCGGCGCTGGACGATCTCGAAGCGGCCGGCGGGCGCGACGTGGCGATCGTCTGCTGCCAGAACGGCGTGGCCAACGAGCGCATCGCCGCACGGCGCTTCGCGCGCGTCTACGCCATGCTGGTGGCCCTGCCGGCCACCTTCATGGAGCCGGGCACTGTCCTGGGCTGGAGCGCGCCGATCGCGGGTGTGCTCGACCTGGGTTGCTTCCCGCGCGGCAGTGACGCGCTCTGCGAGCAGATCGCCGCGGATCTTGGCGACGCTGGCTTCATCTGCCGCCCCGACCCGGCGGTGATGCGGCTCAAGTACGCCAAGCTGCTGACCAACCTGGGCAACGGCTTCGACGCGCTCTCCACCCTCAGCCGCGCCGATGCGCCCTTCCGCGCGATCATGCACGCGTTGACGCAGGAAGCGATCGCCTGCTTCGACGCCGCCGGCATCGCCTACGCGCCGCGCGACGAGTACCACGCGCACGTCTCCCGCCACACGAGCTGGGGCGAGATCCCCGGCGCCGAACGCGGCGGCAGCTCCACCTGGCAGAGCCTGAGCAAAGGCAGCAGCCGGCTCGAAGTCGATTACCTGAACGGCGAGATCGTGCTCTTGGGCCGGCTGCACGGCGTGCCCACGCCCTACAACGCCGCCGTGCGCCGCCTGGCGCAGCAGCTCGCGGCCGAGGGCGGCAAGCCCGGGGACTACGATGCGGCCGACGTCGAGGCGCTGGCCGCACAGCTCGGCGCCACGGCGAGCGCGCCTGCCGATTGAGCGACTGGCCACGCGATCGAGGAGAGAGGAATCCCGGCGATGACGTCCGAGAAGCGGCTGGTCACGATCGAAGATTTGGAGCGGATGCCCAACCAGGACTGCAACTACGAGTTGCTGGACGGAGAGCTGATCGAGTTGGCGCCATCAAACCTCTGGCACGACGGCATCCGGTTCAACGCGTCGTTCATTCTCGGCCTCCACGTCCGCGCCACCGGGGCCGGCCGCGTCTTCTCCGGCGACACCGGCATTGTGCTGCACCGCGGTCCCGACCGGCTGCGGGCGCCGGACGTAGGCTTCATCGCCGCCGACCGCCTGCCGGCCGGCCGCATCCCGGAGAGGTTCACGGAGATCGTGCCCGACCTCGTCGTCGAAATCGTCTCGCCAAGCGATACCGCCGCCTACGTCCTGCAGAAGTCCGAGGAGTGGCTGGCCGCGGGCGTACGGCTGGTGTTGCTGCTCGATCCCGGCACGCAGACCGTGACGGCGGCGACCTCGCCCGCCGAGCGGCGCATTTTTCACGCCGGCGAAACGTTCTCCTGCGAGCCGGTGCTGCCCGGCCTCAGCATCGCGGTAGACGAGCTGTTCGCCTGAATGGAGGAAAATGCCGGCGGCGCCTGCTCTTCATAACGGTGAAATGCGGGCGCCCGGCTTGCGCCGCTGCGGTATGCTTGGTGAAACCGTGAACGGCGTAGCGGCGTAGCGGCGTTGCGGTGTTGCGGTGTTGCTATGAGGCGGGGGCGATGCCCGATTCGTATGCCGGCCGCGACACCGACGGCCTCGCCTATCTGCTGCACCGGCTGAAGCATCCGCAGGCGCCGCCGCTGCTGCTGGCGGACTGGCCGGAGGATGAGCGGCTGGCCGGTTTCGCTCGCGAGTTGCAGGCGCGGCTCTCCGCGCCGATGCTGGCCGCCGTGATCGCCGAGCTGGAACGTATGCTGGCGATCTACCGGGAGCGCGGTGCGCAGGTGCGCTGCCTGCACTGCCGGGCGGCGCTGCCCGCGCCGCGTGTACGCTTCTGCGACGCCGCCTGCGAGGCGGCGTTCCTCGTCGACCGCGCCTGAACGCCGGCATGCAGGCGCCGCCACGGCGGCGCGGGCGTGCGGCAGGACGCGGTTGTTCGTGTTTCGAGCCGGCGCTACGATACCGGGTGCGAGGCTGCTGCGATCGCCGCGCCACGCGCCTGATCACGGCGGGCGCCAGCCCGAAACCCCGCGCCGCCGCTGCGGCCGCGCCAGAGGAGCGCCCGATGAGCCAGTGGCAGCACGCCTTCCTCACCGTCGATCCGATGAAGCCGGAAGACATTGCCAAGCTCGAGTCGTACGGCAAAGACGGTTGGGAGTGCGTCTCGGTGCTGCCCTGGAGCCAGTCGTGGCAGGTGGAAACGCAGGCGCACGTGCCCGGCGACGTCGAGCGCGGCAGCGTGCACAGCGTTGGCCCCACCACCTTCCTGATGTTCTTCAAGCGCCAGATCCAGGAAGCGGGGCCGAACATTCCCGGCTACACGCGCTGAGCGCGTGGCGGCGAGGCAGACGGCTCGTCAGCCGCCGGCTGCCAGCCGTCGTAGCGCGCGGCGCAGCTCGTGCGTATCGCCAACCTCGGCGTCCGGCTGCTCCAGCCAGGTGCGCGGCTGCTGCTCGCGGTGGCGGCCCGTGCGGAACAGCACGGTGGACATGCCCAGCTCCGCCGCCGGCGCGATGTCGTTGTCGATGCGGTCGCCGACCATCAGGCAGGCTTGCGGCTCGACGGCCAGCGCCGAGCAGGCGGCGAGAAAGAGGCGCGGATCAGGCTTGTGCAGGCCCAGCGTGCCCGAAACCTCGCGGTGCGCGAAGAACCGCCCCATGCCGTGCCGGTCCAGCCGGGCCAGCGCCGCGGCCGGCTGGTTCGCGGCCAGGCCGAGCCGCAGGCCGCTGCCATGCAGCTCCGCCAGCAGTTCACGCATGCCCGGACGCGGCTCGAACAGGTCGCGGGCGTGGGAGCGCGCCTCGACGGCGGCATACACGCGCGCGGCCAGCGCGGCATCGCCCGTGCACAGCCGCCAGACGATCGCCTGGTAGGCGTTCGGCGCGAAGGAATCGACAGCAAAGCGGCAGGCTTCGGCGTAGCGTGCGGGAGCCACCGGCTGCCCCGCCGCGGCCAGCAACGCCGCGATGTCGGCGTCGATCAGGCGCTCGTGCTCGGTTTCGAGGTCCAGCGGCCCGCCGATATCAAAGAGCACGGCGCGGATCGGCCGCCGCTCCGCGCTCGACTGGCCGGACTCGTGCGGCAGGTGGGCGTTGGGCGCCACATCCGGGCTACGGCTGCCGGCGATTGCGCAGCCCCTCCTTCTCCAGGTCCTTCTCAACCTCGGTGTAGTAGACGTTGAGGCCGACGATCGCGACCAGCACGGCGATGATGCCTGCCACGGCGGCCTGGCCGTTACCGTACCTGCCGGCGATGCTGCCGGCCGCGCCGACCAGCGGAATGCCGATCGCCAGCGAGGCCGCGATGCGCTTCGTCAGCCCGCTTTGCAGCCGGACCAGTGCCTGGCCCGAGGCATCGCTCTGCGCGGCGACCTGCTGATCGACGCGGGCGGCGAGCGTCGCCTCCAGGCGTGCGAGGTAGGCTTCGACAACGTCCGCGTCCGCGGGCGGGGCAGGCGGTTGCGCGGCCGCGGCGCGGTGCAGTTCGTCGCTTGACGGGGAAGCGGGTGGGTAGGCGAGCGCGCCGGACATCGTCGGCCTCCGCATGCGCATGCTATGGATCCAGTATACGCAGCCCGGTAGAGGACGACGGCAGGCCCAGGCATTCGACGCGCGGCAATAGCGCGGGCCGGCAGGGCGGCAGCCCTACTCGGCCTCGACCAGCGTCGGCTCGACGGTGGAGGTGCAGTACAGGCAGCGGCTCGCATCGACCGGAATGAAGCTGCGGCAGTACGGGCACTCGCGTGTGCCCTGCGCCCGCAGTTGCGCGATATGAAGCCGTGCGAGCAGCTTCACGACCGCCAGCAACACGATAGCGATGATCAGGAAGTTGACCGTCGCCGTGATCGTCTTGCCGTAGTTGATTTCGCCCTGGCCGACGTGGAACAGCAGGTTGTCAAAGTTCGGCTTGCCGAAGATCGCGCCGATCAGGTTCATCAGCACGTCGCCGACCAGCGAGTCGATCACGGCCTTGAAGGCGATGCCGAGGATGATGCCGATCGCCAGGTCGAGGGCGTTGCCCTGCAACGCGAAGACTTTGAAGTCGCGCCACCAATCCTGGATCATTGCGAGACCCCTTTCCCCTGCCCCTGCTGTACAGCGCCCCTGCCGCCGCGATCCCGCATGCCGTGCTCATGGTGCGGATCGCGACGCTGGCACCGCCGTTGCCGCGGTACCCTCCGCGAAAAAGCCGGCAAATCAGGACAAACACAGCGTGTGAGCCGGGCAGTTTGCCCCGGCTCACACGCTGCGGAGTGAAGTTACCGGTATACGCGTCCGCCCGCCGCGCTGGTGGGCTCCGGATCGGTCAGCCCGGTGCGGTTACCGATGCCGCCGGCCGCGTTCACCGTGCGACAAGCGGGCGCGTGCCGGCCTCCGGCCGCCTAGGGCGTGTCTGGTGAATCACTTGGGGAGCCACAGCAGTAATGCGGCAATCACCACCATGGCGCGGTAGTTCCAGCCTCGCTTG
>Ga0070730_10000964_pt1 | contig 29408 bp, 28 predicted proteins | sample Coa_R1_3_FD_66447 | JGI IMG/M metagenome (GOLD analysis project Ga0070730, IMG submission 66447) | Surface soil microbial communities from Centralia Pennsylvania, which are recovering from an underground coalmine fire - Coalmine... | ecosystem: Environmental > Terrestrial > Soil > Unclassified ... | reverse complement strand
GGGGTTCACCCCATCGCTTGTGATATCCCCTGTGATGTTTGGGGCTAAGTCCTTTAAACCTTGTGATGGGGATCGACCAGGAGGGGGGTAGGCAGAACCCAAAAAACGCGGGCTTACCGCTGATGTAGTTCGGATGAGCGCGGATCAAATTCAAACCCAGGAAGCCCCTTTTACTACTGATTGGCACATAGCCGCTGCCAGAACTAAAAAGGCGTGTCGAGGTGCGGGAGATCTTTTTCGTGCCCGACAGTAACTGAGAGGCGGACTCGAAGGGACTTTTTCGCGCTGATTCACGCAGATGGACGCAGAGCGAAAAATCGAGAAGATAAAACTGCACAGGCAGGAGTGCCTGTGCTCCACGGTAGATTCCCGGAAATAAAGAATTTCCGCTGGCGGTTTGTAGAATTCCGGTCTGGCCGTTCGTCGTTATAGTGAAGGCCGGGCAGAGAGCCCCGCCTGAAGGGACTATTACAGGAGAAGATATGCCGCAATATCTGGTTGCTATTCACCACCCCGACAACTACGACCCGTCGCTGGAAGGCGAAGCGATGATGCGCGATATCGATGTGCTCAACGAAGAGATGGCGGCTGCCGGCGCCAGGTTCTTTGCCGGCGGCCTGGAACCGGCAGCCAGGGCGAAATCACTGCGTAAGCAGCCTGGTGGAGAGGTGGTCATCACCGACGGGCCGTACCTTGAGACCAAGGAACACATTGGCGGCTTTTGGATACTCGACGCAGCCAACAAGGATGAGGCCGTGGCGTGGGGACGCAAAGCCGCGGTCGCCTGCCGCGCATCGGTCGAGGTGCGCGAGTTCCTCGCAATGCCAACAGAATAGAAACTCCAACCCCGGAATACGGAGACTCGCAATGAGAAAGCTCAGAATTTTCGAACACATCTCGCTGGACGGCGTGATCCAGCAATCCGCCGACGAGAACAATTTCCCCTACGTTAACTGGAGCGCGCCTTATCGCACCCCCGCCGGCAGAGACTTAGTCACCGCGATGTATGGCGAGAATTTCGATCTGCTGCTGGGGCGGCGCACCTACGATGGCTTTTCGGACTTCTGGCCGAAGCAGCCGAGCAGTCCTCTGTCGGACCGTATCAACGCCGCGAAGAAATACGTTGCGACCCACCGGCCGGAGGGTCTGGCATGGGGTCCGTTCGAGGGCGTTGGGCCGGACATCGTCGCGGGCATTCGCCGCATCAAGGCGCAGGACGGCCCGGACCTGATCCTCTTTGGCAGTTCCACGCTGACCTCGCCGCTGCTCGAACACGGCCTTGCGGATGAGATCGTGCTGCTCGTGGATCCGGTGCTGTTGGGCACAGGCAAGCGCATCTTTGCCGAGGGAACGCCGGCTCGCGCATTCGAGCTTGCCATCACGAAAGCCATGCCCTCGGGCATCATTATCAATACCTACAAGGCCGCTGGGCCTTTGAAGAACCAGCCATAAGGAGCAACGCAATGCGTTTCATGATGATCGTGATCCCGAAAGGCTATGAATCGGCAGCACCCGATGCTGTTCCCAGCGCGGAAGCCGTGGCGAAGATGATGGAGTACAACAAGGCCCTCAAGAAGGCGGGAGTCCTGCTCGCGCTCGACGGCCTGTTTCCTCCCTCGACCGGTGCACGTGTTTCGTACACAGACGGCAAACCGACCGTGACAGACGGCCCATTTGCCGAGGCCAAAGAAGTCATCGGCGGCTACTGGATCATCCAGGTCCGCTCGCGCGAAGAGGCCATTGAATGGGCCAGGCGTGCTCCGATGTCCAACAACGAGGTTATCGAAGTTCGCCAGATTCACGAGATGTCCGATTTCCCCGAGGACGTGCAAAAAGCGGCCGAAGGCTTTGAGCACCGGAACGTCGTAGCCTAAGTTGCATGAGCGATACTGCCAGGACAATTGAGGCCGTGTGGAAGATCGAGTCCACACGACTCATCGCCGCGATTGCCCGCGTCACCCACGATATCGGCATTGCCGAAGAGCTGGCGCAGGATGCGCTGGTGACTGCTCTGGAAGTTTGGCCCGAGGAAGGCATTCCTGACAATCCCGGGGCCTGGCTGATGACAGCGGCGAAGCGGCGCGCGATCGATTCGCTGCGGCGTGGCCGCATGCTCGTACAAAAGCATGAAGAGATTGCCCGCGAGCTGGAGTGGCAACAGCAGCGGCTGGGAGACGCTTTGGAGCACTCGCTGGATCAGGTGATCGATGATGACGTGCTGCGGCTCATCTTTACCGCGTGCCATCCCGTGCTGGCGGTGGAAGGACGCATTGCGCTCACGCTGCGCCTGATCGGCGGCCTCACCACGGCGGAGATCGCGCGTGCGTTTCTTGTGCCGGAAAAGACGCTGGGCCAGCGGATCTCTCGCGCCAAGAAAACCCTCGCGGAGGCACACGTTCCCTTTGAGACGCCGAGCGGGGACGAGTTGCGCAGCAGGGTTGAAGCCGTGCTCATGGTGGTGTACCTGATTTTCAATGAGGGCTACACCGCGACCTCGGGTGATGAATGGATGCGAGCGGCTCTCGCTGAAGAGGCGCTGCGCCTGGGGCGCATGCTGGGGCAGCTTCTCCCCGGCGAATCGGAAGTTTATGCGCTTGTGGCCCTGATGGAGTTGCAGGCATCGCGCAGCGCAGCGCGCCGGGGCAAAAACGGCGAGGCCGTCTTATTGCCGGACCAGGACCGCTCCCTGTGGGACTACGCGCAGATCAAGCGAGGCATGACCGCGCTCGAACAAGCGCAAAGCCTGGGCGGTGGCGCGAAGCCCTACGCGCTGCAGGCAGCCATTGCTGCATGTCACATGCGCGCCCGCACCGCCGAAGAAACCGACTGGGAGCGCATCGTGCTTCTCTATGACGCCTTGCTGCAAATCAATCCATCGCCAATCGTGGCGCTCAATCGCGCAGTCGCCGTCGGCATGGCCCAGGGGCCGGCCGCGGGACTCGACGCACTCGACGCAGCCGCCACTCTCGCCGGTGACTCGCTGGCCGGCTACCATCTCTTTCCCAGCGTTCGCGGAGACCTGCTGATGAAGATGGGCAGGCTCGAGGAGGCACGTGAAGAAATCCAGCGTGCCATTGCCATGACGAAGAACCTGCGGGAACAGGAATTGCTGGCGAACAGGTTGAAGCAGCTGGAGAAGGCTACCCGATCCGTATAGATCTCGTGAAAGCAGCACCGGATTTCCTTCCGAATTGCTGATGACTTGTGGAGTTATCCGATCAGAACTTCGGCTGTAATGCGTTGAGTACAGTGGTAATATGCGGATGAGCTTTAGCCTGCTGACAGATTCGCAGGACGAAGGAACCAGCCCATGGGATGTGGTGCGCGTAGTACTCAACTTCATTGATGCGATTGCTCGTCTCAAAATGTACCTTGCCGTGGGCTGGAACAAACGTCAGCCGCATGCTCGGAGCACTACCCATGAAGTACTTCTTTTTCTCCGGTAATTCAGCCATTCTGGCGGCCTGGCTCAGCACGGATTCGGTATGGACAAGCAGACGAAAGTCGCCGGCATTATATGGCGGAGAGGATCTCATCCACGATTCGGCCTGGCCCTGATTTTGCCGGAAACTCAGGGGTAATCTTCTGGAAGCAAAAGGCAGATGTATTTGTGCCTTCGAACCCGGCGCAAGCCGTGAGGGGACATCAAAAAGTTGAACCGGTACCTCGTCGAGGGGCGGCGGCTTTCCCTGCGCCCATAACAATTGCGTGGAAGGCGCCAGCAAGCTGAGCAACAGAATCGAAGAAAGGTGCGAAAGCAGGAAACCTAAGTCTCGCATGGAATCTCCTTGTGCGGCTCGATGGGTCTTCGTGCTTATAACAATCATAAGCAGCTTCCGAATGTGTTGCTGGTCAGGATTGCACACTACGCGAACGAGTCAAGATGAGAGCGCGTCGCCGATAAGTTCCGTTTGGCAGGTGGAAGCTTGCGTTTGGCACTTGACGTCGATTTCGCGCGGAAGACGTTTGCGAGTGTTGACGTATGTAAGTTACTGAACTTATCCCATCAGTTCCAGGAGTGCTCAAGGAATCGACGCCCACAAACTAACAAGTGTTCATGGGCGTCTGATTTTGTTCGGGGAACCGTTTTATGCTGCCTTGCCTTTGGGCTTTGGCACCGGCACATGTTTGACGGGTGTCCCGCAGTATTCATCAAACAGCCTGGCGCTTGCAGCCTTGACAATCGTTTCTCCCGCTTGTCTGATTTCGTTACTGGCTTTTTCACTGGAGGTAAGTGAAGCCAGCTCGCGAAGGCCATGGGCCAGAACAATGTCATTCATCGCCGGCGCAGCGTGCTTCAGCCACTGCTCCGACTGAGGAGCAGCCAGAAAGGCACTATCGCCGAACGGTCCGGGACCGTGCTTAAAGGGTGGACAGATATCGTCGCCCTCTTCCCATCCTGCCGTGAAGCCAGACGAAGAAACTGTTACAAGGTCCTTGCCGATGTTGCGTACTTTTACTGCAAATTCCCGATTTTGCAAATTAACGCTTATATCGCGCAACAATTCAGCCACCACTAAATCGACTACGGCGGTCCGGAAAATCGGTCCGGGTTGACCGGGATTGCCGTCGACCTGGTCAGGATCAATCATTCCATGCAGAAAAGAAACTTTTTGCAGGATCAAATTGGTATTCATATTGTTTCCCTTTATCAGAGTTGGTTGCTGCACCGTTTCAATGTCATTGATGGATCGACTGGCGCTTCCCGGTGCGAGCCACGGTGAGCTAAGGGGATGAGGATCTCAGATAGGCTGACTTAGTTCAGGGAATCTGAAAAGAGAGGAAGGATACTCGCTCTATATCCGACGCTACGCCGCTTTGGGCCCGATGTCAAATGCGTCTTGAGTTTCACGTACTGACGATTCAGAGCATTGAGCTTTTCCGCTCTCGTCAAGGTGAAGCCAAACCAGAGACTGTTGTCTCCGTCGCAGAATCCAGATGGTTAGAGGAATTCCAGTCCCGAGAATGAAAACAAGTGCCACGCAGGCGTACGTAACTGAGAACATAAAAACCTAACTTTCTGCAAAGGAAGGCAGTAAACGGTGTTAGGCGTAAAGAGTCTTCGGTTGTATCTTCAAATATACTCTCAACATAATGCAGATGGTGCTTTATTCGTGGGCAATGACTCCCGCACGGCTGGCAGGTCGTATCGGGAGTTGGTCACGGGCGACTCGTGAATTCAAGCAGCTCTCTTACGGGCTGGTCCAAACGATCACCGCACCGCTCGATCGCGGCTTTCAGGCGTTCCATTTGCTCATTCGCAGGGGCTGCAAAACTACGGTTGAACTGCCAATGCCATCTGCGGACATAAGTCTCAGCCAGCTTTTTCAAGCATTCATTGTCAGCACACAGCGCTTCAACGAGATAGCCAATGCTCTCCCATTTGCTGAGACGGGAAATGAGAAAGAGAGCGTTGCGACGAGTGTGTACTGCAGCCGTGCCAACAAAAATGCGCCAAACGCGCTCGCCTGCGATCAGGTGAATCGCTTTGTTCAATCCCTTCATCGCTTCGCGCGAGACAGCCGGTGCGCGGTCTGACAGACGCTCCACGAACACATCGACAAAATCGTCAGCGTGTAACCGGAGCAGCGTACGCAGCGCCGCTCGGCGGACTTTCGGAACTTCATGTGACACATACCTGACAATGAGCGCAGTATCGGATGAGGCGCCAACTTCGCCTAACCCGGATATAGCGGAGCACAAGCTCATGGTGTCGGATTTGGCGAGGGCTTCAAGGTAGAATTGTCTCAGATCAAAGTCTGATTGTTTGCCCAGTTGAAATTGAGCATAGCCACGAACCGATGGGAGAGAATCCATAAGCGCTTGCTTGAGCCACGGGGCTGCAAGCTCAGGAAACCGCTCCGAATAAACCTGCAATGCTTTCCGGCGAACGGGGGCGAATCGATCTGTTCCAGCCCGCAAGAGTAAGCGAGCAGCAGTGACACTGTTTGAAACTAACGAGAGATTGTGGACACCCCACAATCGAATCGCTGGATCTGACTCAGACAGCGCTCTCTCCGTAACAAATTCCTGGTCCAGAAGGCCTGATCCGAAAGCCAACCTGTAGCAGGCACGGCGGGTCTCCGTGTCCTGCGAATCTAACCCTGCCCTTAGCGCGTATTGGCTATCCTTGTCCTTCAACAAGGCTTCGATTGCTCCGAAGATTGCCTGTGGCCGGCCTCGGCGGCCAAGTTGCAGCCTGGTCACAAGCACAAGGTTGTTCACAAAGAACGGAGCATAATTTATCGTCAGCCGGTCGCGTACCAGTCGCTGGGCGGTGTCGCGGACTTCCTCTACCCAATCGTTGACCCGCAGCAGCAATAACGGGATTTCACTTCCATTCTTCACCGCAGCCAGTCTACGGAGCGCCTGTTCACGGACGTAGCCATTGAAGTGAAAACTGGCCATTCCGAGCGCAAAGACAAACTCTGTACCTAACCCCTCCAGCCGATCGAGTTGATTTGGCTTCAGTTCAGCCCATGCCGAAGGATAGGACCACCCGTAAGGGGAGCGCTGCCTCATGAACTGGTCAAGCCAGGGCAATTCACCCGGATGCAGGTGACTGCTCAATGCAATCACGGCATTTGCAGCGGCTTGTGCAATACCCTGGTTACGGTCCAGCAGGAGCGAGGCAAGATCGGGAATCGCGGCGGGCTCACCGGTGCCGCCGACAAGCCCTAAGATAGTGAGCTTGCGCCTCGTCGAGCGATCCAGGAAAGACGCAGGCTTATAGAGCGATTCGATGAGTGATTTCGTCTCCGCGGACAGCGGCTTCGGCATACAGGATTGTACTGTTTCACGATTCCGGTTCCCGATAGCGAGTTCCTTGCGATATCGTATCCATCTGGAATCTCGACAACTCGCGCCCGGCACGGTCAATCTCCGCCCAGGAGCAATGCGTCGCGTCGCCTCGCCTACGAGGCGTCCGATTGCGGGGGATGAAGTAAGGCTGCGGCTTTATTCACAGGCAAATTCGATGCCAGGACTGCCTCTAAACTCTCATCTATATACTTATACGTTGTCGATCTTTAGGCCATTTCGCGCAGACTGCTGGTGGGAGCACAAACTCTCGCCCATTCTGGCAACGATTTACTCGACTGCGGCGCTTTCACGAATTCCTTTTCCATCTTTGTGGCCCGTGGCGGCCCTTGCGCTGCCCGCGCTTATTGCCTGCGCGAGTTATGTAAGCGTTCTTAATGATCTGACTGACGCCAAAGACGATAAGGCGAGCGGAAAACCTAACCGATGGCCTGAAGAGCCCCGCATCTATTCGGCGTTGCTTCTTGCTGGCTGCATTGCGGTTGGCGGTGCTTTTCTGATTGTTTGGCGTAAGGATATGTTGCTTTTTTATACATATCTTCTCTCATGGCTGGCCTTTACACTCTATTCAGCGCCTCCTTTCCGTCTAAAAGTTCGTGGAATCTGGGGTGTGTTGGCAGATGCATCCGGCGCCCATCTCTTTCCAACCCTGTTCGCCGTAGTTCTGGTGTATCACTGGAGCCGGATCGAAGCGATCGCCCAATGGACAATTCTCATCGCAGTATGGTCGTTTGCGGCAGGCGTAAGAGGCATACTATGGCACCAACTGGAAGATGCCGTTAATGACAGAAAGATCGGATTGCGCACTTTCGCATGCCTCCATGGGACGAAGGCGGCTGAACGGCTGGGACTGCTCACTTTTTTGCTGGAGTTCGCAGCCTTTTCATTCATGCTTTGGCTCACGCGCAATGCGCTGGCCTTGCTTTTCCTGGTCTTATATGGCGTCTTCGCTTTGGTTCGCTGGCGGCTTCTCGGAACAGGCCTTACCGTCATTAAGCCGGGGCAGGCATCTCGCATGGCCATGGCGGAGTACTATATCGTTCTCTATCCACTGGCATATCTTCTAACGGCATCGTGGCAGCAACCTTCAGCGCTATTGTTGCTGTTATTTCACGGCCTTCTGTTTTCCCGCCATGGTGTTTATTGGGTACACGAGATTGTGGCGATGCTGCGGATCGGCAAATCGGACGCCGGACCGAAGCCGGCAGTCTTCCATCCGTGAATCCTGCTCGGTTCAGCTCTGCAGGTTGCGGTATCGCGAGAGGGCTTCGAGGCAAAACCCGGTGGTGAGCTCTTCTGAACCCCATGCTAATTTCTTCGATGGACCGCTATAGTAAAAGGGAAACTTTTGCCATCCGCCATTTGGGCCCGTGGCGCGAAGGATTGCCTGAATCGCGTCATCGAGGACAGTGGAATGATCTTTCCAATCCATCAAGGCACATGCGGCCTGCGCCGTATGCAAAATATGGCTGCCGATCACACCGTCCGGATGTGCATAAGATTTGATTCTTGCCAAGATTGTGTCCCCCACTGCTTCAAACGCGCGAATACCCGCGGCGTAGTTTCGCGAAAGAAAATAGTAAAAATTGAAGCGGTCCGCATAATACTTATCACACGTTTCTTCTGCTTGTTCTTCAATGATCTGAATCAGGCGTCGGATGATCGGGGCTGTCTCCGGCCGTTCCCCCAGATAATAGAGAACGTTGGCATTGACCACCAGGTCGAGGTCATTTGGCCGGCATTCAGTGACTGTGTAGAACCAGTAAAGCTGCCGCAGTTTCAGAAGCTGACGCAACGCTACTCGCCAATAAGACATGTGGTTTGTCCATTGCAAGCGGGGTAGCACCCACGTGTAGAAAAGCCCGCGGGAATCGTGGTTGCCAAGAATCACGCCGGTATTGTCCGGGAAAGAAACACCATGCCGCCGGAGCAGGAAGGAAATGCAGGCTGTGTCGTCAACATCAGGAGGAAGATAATCCGGATTAGGGTTGCAAGTATAGCGCCATACGCAGCCGTCCTGCATGGTACTCAACAGGAAACGAATTGCCCTGCGTACAATTTCCTCGACCCTGTCCGATTTTGTGAAACTGAGGCAGTAAGAGATTTGAGCGGTCTGAAAAGTCGAATAATCCGCTACGCACTTTTCTTCCAGGAGCGGATGCGGCGAGCAAAATATCTGAAATGTTCCGGAAGGCAACTGCGCGGCATAAAGAAAATCCACCGCCTGCGCGATGGCCTGCTCTAAATCATTGCGACTGTTTGTGAGTATAAGCATACCGATTTCCGCGATGATGGGCCGGTGAATCCACAAGTTCCAACAGCTTATCAGTGAAAGAGGCAAAGGGATCGAGCGGCACCATGGTCCTCACCGCCCTTCCAGCGGCTTTACCTATGGACTCCCAGTCCTCTCGGACGGCCCATGCTCGCTCCATTGCATGGTCAAGTTCGTCCACTTTCGCGGCATTCGCGATGAATCCGGTGCGACCTTCTTCCACGACTTCGGACGTTCCGCCCTCATTTGTGACAATTCCAAACCGGCCGCACATCATCGCTTCGATAAGCGCCAGCGGTAAACCCTCAGTGCGCGAGGGCAGGACCAGCGCGTGGTGTGTTTTCCAGACAGATTCAACGTCGCTTACAAAACCTGGAAAGTCGACTTTTTTAAGGGCCAGGCGTCTGGCAAGGTCGCGCAAAGCTTCGCCGTTGTGTCCAGCTCCGAAAAACGAAACGGACAAATTGCGATTTCTCCACCGCGGTCGCGCCAACACATGTAAAAGAATGTCCTGCCCCTTTTCCCCGGTATCCAGGCGCGCGACGCAAGCCAGCCTGATCGAATGGTCCTCGTTGCCAGACCATGGCAGCAGGCTTCCCGACACCAGAAAGGGATTGCATACTATTTCTGCATTCATGAGCGTCTCGCCGATCTGGCATTCCGTGAGATGGAGATTGTGCCGGGAGACAAAATAACAGCGTAAGGCGCTCTGAAAGGCGGAGCGTATCACCATGCGGTCCTTGTCCAATGGCCAGCGATAATCGGTGGCTTTCTGTGAAATGATGACATATGGATGTCCGGAAATACGACAAAGGTCGCTGTAAGCGAGCCCGTCGAAGTTTGCTCCCTGGGAAACCACTACTAAATCAGGATTGAGGTTCGTAAGAAGAGTTCGCACCAGGGGCCGTATCACTCTCTGCGCAGGGCCTCTTCCTGTTAGCCGGACCAGCGAACTGGGCAGACGAATCCAGCAGGGCAGGCAAACCTGGTGCAAGTCGCGAATATGACAGCCCAGCGCAAGCAACCGGCAAATCCGCGGGTGGCTCGGGTCAACGCAGGTTTTGAAGATAGTTACAGAATGCCCGCCCTCGGCCAAAAGCGCAGCCGCTCCCGCCCACAGTTCTTCACTTCCCCCCCAGGGGTATGAGCAGGAACTAAAAAAGACGAAACGCGACAACACCACTCCTTGAATAAATGGCGACTCTGGGTCACAGGCTTTCAGGTCAAACTGTAGATAAAATTTCAGACGACTCAATCTTTATGTTTTTTTCGGGAATCAAAAGGACCGAGGAGTCGCAGCGGGTCGTCTTTCGATACCTATGCCATGTCAGTTCGCCCACGATGCCGCCCAACGACATTGCGCATGAGATAGCTGCATAGCGGATCGCTCGCCCGAGTTGCGCTCTGTCGCGCAGCAGTGCCTCTATGGGCCAGCCAATAATCTTCAGCGGCCTGCATAGTAGTCTCACAACCTTCCGGAGCAGCTCTGACTTACGCAGGTGAGTGCCGGCGGCCTCACTTCCGAGCTCACGAATAAGGTGCCTGGAAATATTAGCGGCCCACCCAATCCGGTAAAAATTCCTGAAAGTAGCAGGTTGCTGGTAAGCAACGGAAGCAGTACCGAGATACGCGATGGAGTGTCCCGCCATCACGCAATCCAGGACAAACGCCCTGTCTTCCGCGTACGGCAGGTCCCGGAACGGAAAACGGAGGACCACCTCGCGCCGAACAATAGCGGCTGAATTGGAAAAACAGCAGATCTCATATACGTCCTCCCCGGACTTGTATCGTTGCATAAGCCTTTCCGCATCCAGTTTGCAATTGTGCTCGGCAAATGCCATGAATCGCATTTTTTCCTGCTGGCAGACCTTGCCGTCAGCAAGCTGCCTGCAGTAGGCGGCTGCCACACGGCGGTCCTCGACACAATTGACCATGCGGCTCAACCAATCATCCCCTTCCGGCCATGAGTGTGCCGAAAGCAGGACGATCAAGTCTCCACGGCAATGCCTGACTCCAGCATTGATTGCTCTTCCATAACCAAAAAGTGATCGCGGTAACGTGAAGACTTTAGCGCCCATCGCCCTGCCCACTTTTGCCGATCCATCGTCCGATTCGTTGTCGATCACCACCACTTCAAAAGGTCGATCGAGCTTCTGGATCCGCAGGCATTCAAAGAGCCGGCGAAGAGCTTGCTCTTCATTCAGGACTCTGATCAATACTGACACCAGGGGTTGAGTGGGCTCGCTCAGATTCATGTCAGTATCAACGCGCCTCCCATCTTTGCGGGGGTGTCACTTCGGATGTAGTACAACAATCCTTAGTATAAGGATTGGAAATTAGGTATGGCTCAGCAAATCATAAGCGAGTTTCGCCTTGCGGTAAACCTTGAAATATTGATCAAAGTTACGGTGTGCTCCGCAAAGCTTCATCGGAGACATATGCATAGCCAAAACTGAAAGTACACCCCGTTCGCGGAGCATATTGTGTGCTCTCTGTATGGTTAAATAATTGAACGGATTGATAAAGATATGGGTTATTGGATACTACGTGGCGTAAAACTTTACGGACTGTTAGGCAAATCTAAGACTGTCAAAGCTTCCAGAAACCAACGAGAACAACAACTTTTCCACGAAACAGCTCGCAACAGGCTCAATATCAATCACCTGGAAGCAATCAATTTCAGCAGATTTCAATACGGTCTGGAATCTGGTTCGGGACCAGAGGGTGGCGGTTCAAATCCTCTCTTACCGACCCGAAGTCGCGGTCTGGATTGTGGGCGGATGACGGGCAAACCGGAATTCTATGCTTACGTTGATCGGTCCCTGTAAACGCCCTTGTATTGACTTGTCTCCACCTTCCCAATCATCCCGCTTTTGCACCAACAAGATTTGGTACTTAATTTACTCGCAAGTTGGCATTGAAAGTGACGTCTATTTGGATAAAAAATTAGACATTTTTAAAGAGGTTGAACATTGACAAATTATGGCATTGATATACCTCGCGTTTTCGTGGTACCACGCAGTGGCTTGTCTCAGGAAAAGCCACTGGTTGCGGTGTTTGAAAATTGAAAACTGGCTTTTGGCCATTGGATCCTGGCTTTGGGTTCCAAAGTAAACTGCCTGGCTTGGGTGGCCCTTGGGTGGCCCAAGGGCCACCCAAGGGCCGGATTGAGCTAAACCCTTTGTTTGTGGTGGTGTCGGCAAAAAATGGGGAGGGGGGTACCCCGGAAACCCTTTACCCCCTGATTTACACAGATGAGCACTGATAAAAAGCTCAAATTAAAGCTGCACGGCAGGAGTGCCTGTGCCACACAGCCGGGGGCGCCTCCACCCCATCAATGCGCAAAACAACGGCGCATGATGAGGACCCCGGACTGTGCCACATGAGTGTTTATGGCATTGGCAAACTACACGACCCTGTATGATTGAAAGCTGAAAACAAAATGACTGCTTCCCCTGCCAAATCCAGGTTTTCCTGGCTCATCGCTACGTTTTTTGGAATCGGCCATCTGCGGCCTGGCTCGGGGACCTGGGCATCCGTGGTTACGGTGCTGGCGTGGTGGGCGGCGGCGCGCTTTATCCCTGTTCCTGCAAACTGGCTTGCTCTGGTTGCCGTGGCGGTGGCGCTTATCGTCACGATTGGCGGGATTCGCCCCTCTACCGTGGTGGCCCGGGAAAGCGGCGTGAAAGATCCGGGCTTTGTGGTGATTGACGAGGTCGCCGGCCAGATGATCGCGCTCATCGCCGTGCCCCTGCATTGGAAATACCTGTTGGCGAGTTTTATACTCTTTCGTGGGTTCGACATCACCAAGCCTTTTCCCCTGCGGCGGCTGGAAAAACTTCCCGAGGGAACAGGGATTATGATGGACGATGTGGGGGCTGGGCTTTATGCGCTTGTCCTGCTCCATATCTGGCTGCACTTTGTGGCGCACTAATAAAGAAACGTCATACCTCCATGGGCATCTCCGAAACTTTGCTGGGCAAAAAACACGCGGACAGCCATCCGTATATTGAAACCATTGAACCATCCGCCGCGCTGCCGGGAGGCGAGGTCAAGATCGTGGGCCGGGCGCTGAAGCCCCCGAGTTTTGCCCGTCCGGAAGTGGATTTTAGCGGGGTGCGCGGCTCCATTATGCTGAGCGCCGATGATTTCATGTATGCGCGCGTGCCGTTTGAAGCGCACTCCGGCCCGGTGACCATCCACTGCAACGGCCAGGCCAGCAATGGACGTGAAATCAAGATTGCCCAGAACATCGCCGAGAACCTGCATCCGGTGGCCAACCCGGCGGTGGATACGGAGGGCAATGTTTTCGTCACCTTTTCCGGCGGACGCGGGCAGAAGGTGCCGGTTTCCATCTACAAGATTGACACGAATTACAGCGTCAAACCGTTTCTTTCCGACCTGATGAACCCCACCGGGCTGGCGTTTGATGCCGAGAACCAGCTGTATGTCTCGTCGCGTTACGACGGCACGGTTTATCGGGTGACGCCGGCAGGCGCCATGAGCACCTATGCCGAAGGCATGGGGGTGGCCACGGGCATTGCCTTTGACCGCGAACAGAACCTTTATGTAGGCGACCGCACCGGGACCATCTGGCGCATTGCCCAGGACCGGCAGATTTTTGTCTACGCCACGCTTGAGCCGAGCATGGCGGCGTATCATCTGGCCTTTGCTCCGGATGGAACACTTTACGTGACCGGCCCCACGACTTCGAGCTATGACGCGGTGTATGCCATTGACTCACACGGCAGCGTGACGGTGTTTTATCGCGGGCTGGGGCGTCCGCAAGGGCTGGCGCTCGACGCTTTGGGCAATGTCTACGTAGCGGCGTCGCTCGCGGGAAAGCGCGGCATCGTGAAAATCACGCCGGACAAGCAGGCGTCACTGGCCATTGCCGGCCACAATCTGGTGGGTCTGGCCTTTACGCGCACCGGAGGCGCGGTGCTGGCCACCACCAACTCCGTTTTTCATCTGACCTGGGGCATACGCGGACTGCCGCTCATATAAACTTTCAGACAGTGAATGCAGAGATCATCGCCGTGGGTTCGGAGCTGCTCACACCGTTTCGCCAGGACACCAACTCCCTGTTTTTGACCGAAAAGCTGAACGAACTGGGAGTGGCGGTGGATTTCAAAACCATTGTGGGCGACCGCCGCTCCGACCTGGCCAGCGCCGTCCGCACCGCGCTGGCGCGCGCCAGCATTATTGTTTTCAGCGGCGGCCTTGGGCCGACCGAAGACGACCTTACCCGCGAGTGCGTGGCCGAGGTCCTGAATCGTGAAATGCACCGCGATGCTGAAATCATTGAGCAATTGCGGGCACGCTTTGCCGCGCGCGGCTTCAGGATGGCGGACAACAATCTGAAGCAGGGTGACGTAATCGCCGGAGCCGAGGTGCTCGAAAATACTCGCGGCAGCGCCCCGGGACAGTTGATCGAGGCCGACTACGCGGGGCACAAGCGAATCCTTGTTCTTCTGCCTGGCCCGCCGCACGAGCTGAAAGTGATGTTTGAGAAGTGCCTGCGCCGCCTGCGCGAATTAATTCCCGAGCGGCATCTGGCGGTGAGGGTGCTGAAGCTGGCCATGGTTCCGGAATCACAGGCGGACAAGCGCGCGGCCCCCATCTACAACGCGCACGCCGATATTCAAACCACCATTCTGGCCAATGGCGGCGGCGAGGTACAGTTCCAGCTTCGCGCCCAGGCGATTTCGGCGGAAGAGGCGCAAAGGAAAGTGGACAAACTGGCCTCGGAGCTCGAAGACGAATTCGAGGATTCCATCTTCTCCACACAGGGCGAGAGCCTGGAGCAGATTGTGGGCTATTACCTGCAGATGCGCAGCGCCACGCTGTCCGTTGCGGAGTCGTGCACGGGAGGAATGCTGGCGCAGAGAGTCACATCGGTGGCCGGCAGTTCGCGCTACTTCCTTGGCGGCGCGATTGTCTATGACAATTCGCTCAAAACCGCTCTGACCGGCGTGCCGCCACTGCTGATCGCCGAGCATGGAGCCGTGAGCCACGAAGTCGCGGCCGCGCTGGCCGAGGGCATCCGCAAACGCTGCAAATCGACCTTTGGCGTTGGCATTACCGGCATTGCCGGGCCAGGCGGCGGAAGCGAGGACAAGCCGATAGGACTGGTATTCCATGCAATTTCCGACGGCGAGCGTACCGAAGTGGTGGAAAGAAAATTTCCCGGCGACCGCGAGCGCATACGCCACTGGGCCACGCAGCAGGCCCTCGATATGGTCCGCCGCTGGCTGATGTAACCATGCGCGTCTTTATCGCTCTGGACATTCCCGCTGAAATTCGCGCGCGCCTCGCCGAATATATTGAGCGCGTGCGCCGGTACGCGCTTGATGCGCGCTGGGTAAAACCGGAATCTCTGCACATCACGCTGAAATTTGTGGGCGAGATCAATGCTGCTTTGCTCGAGCAAATGAAAGCCGCCATGTCGTCAGTGAAAAGCAGTCCGTTTGAAGTGAAGTTTGCGGAGATCGGCTATTTTCCCGGCGCAAAATCGGCGCGGGTATTCTGGACCGGAGTCCATGCTCCGGAAACGCTGGCGCATTTGGCTTCGAGCATCGACGGCCAGCTCGAACCGTTGGGAATTGCGGTGGAAAAAGCCGCGTACCGTCCGCATCTCACGCTGGCGCGTGCGGGCACGGCGGGCACACAGAGCCTGCGTTTGCTGCAGAAACAACTCGAGGCCGAGCCATCACCGCAGTTCGGTACAATGACTGCGCAGGAATACTTTCTTTATCAGAGCACGCTGTCTCCCCAGGGCGCACGTTACGCCAAACTGGAACGCTTCGCGCTCGCATAACAAATCAAATGACGGTTATTTGCATTACGGTCGCGGTGGTCGCCTATCTGCTGGGCTCGATTCCGTTCGGGTATCTGCTGGTAAAGATCTTTCGCGGACAGGACATACGGCTCACCGGTAGCGGCAATATCGGCGCCACCAATGTCGCGCGCTCCGGCGCGAAAGGACTGGGTATTGCCACTCTGCTCCTCGACGCAGCCAAGGGGCTGCTGGCGGTCTGGTTCGCCTCGGCGCTGGCACAATCATCGTTCAACACCTGCGGCTCCACGCCGTGCCTGCCGGCAAAAGAACTTATGTCCCTGGCGGCGCTCTTTGCCGTGCTGGGGCATGTGTTTACCGTGTGGCTGAAATTTCGCGGAGGCAAGGGCGTGGCCACGGCTCTGGGAACATTTGTGTTGCTGTACCCGCGGGCGGTTTTGATATGCCTGGCCGTCTTTGTGGTGATCGTGGCCGTCTCCCGGTACATCTCGCTGGGCTCGATTGTGAGCGCCGCGGCGGTTCCCGTGGTCATTTATATGCTGGGAAGCAGAGACTGGCTCGCTCTGCTCATGATCTCCGCGATTTCACTGCTGGTGATTGTGAAGCACCAGCAAAACATTGGCCGCATACTGGCCGGAAATGAAAATCGTTTTGGGAGCAGAAAGCCGCCCGTCACTGGAATGGAGAAGCAGATTTGAGTCGCGTTGCGGTGATCGGCGCCGGTTCGTGGGGAACGGCGCTTTCCATAGTCGCCGGACGCGGCGGCCAGCATCAGGTGAAATTGTGGGCGCTCGAACCTGAGGTCTGCCGCAGCATTCTGGAGTCACGGACCAACTGCCTTTTCCTTCCCGGCTGCCTGGTTCCGGAGTCGGTAACTCCGGTGAATGATCTGCAGACGGCGCTCGCGGGCGCGGAACTGGTCATTAGCGCGGTGCCATCGCACCATTGCCGCCGCGTATTTGAGCACATGGCGCAGTGGCTGCTGCCCGGCATGCTGTTCATCAATGCCACGAAAGGCATTGAGAATGACACGCTGCTGCGCATGAGCCAGGTAATCGATGAGGTCGTCACCCGGCTCTGCGGATTCACACCCAGGATCGCCGCTCTCAGCGGACCGACATTCGCCAAAGAGGTAGCCATGGGAAGCCCCACGGCGCTGACCGCGGCGTCAACCGATCTGTCGCTGGCCGCCACGGTGCAAAAAGAGCTCAGTGATTCCCTGTTCCGTATTTACATGAACGATGACATCATCGGGGCGGAGCTGGGCGGCTCTCTTAAAAATGTAATCGCCATCGCAGCCGGCGTCTGCAGCGGCCTGGGACTGGGGCACAACTCGGTGGCGGCGCTGATCACGCGCGGGCTGGCGGAGATCTCCCGTCTGGCCGTGGCCTGCGGCGCCAAACCGCAAACCATGGCCGGGCTGGCCGGAATGGGCGATCTGGTGCTCACCTGCACGGGAGGCCTCTCCCGCAATCGCAGCGTGGGCATTGCCCTGGGCGAGGGCATGCCCCTTGAGGAAATCATGGCCGGAATGCACGGCATGGTGGCCGAAGGCGTACTCACCACGAACGCCGCGCTCGGGCTGGCGAAAAAGTACGGGAGCGAGATGCCGATCACCGAGCAGATGTACGCCATTCTTCACGACGGCAAGTCTCCGCGAGACGCCATTCGCGAACTCATGTCCCGTCCCGGCAAAGCCGAGTAGCCGGTTACTTTCAGCAGTTACTGTTTGAAGTACTTCGGTAATCGGCTTGTCGGCGAGTTTCGGGCTGCAGGGAAGCAGGTTTGCACTAGAATCAAAGTGCGCTGGCGCCACATGAAAGTACCACTTCCTTCTCGTATTCCGATTTTGTATCTGGTGCTGATCGTTCTGACAGCAGTGGGTGTACTCCCGCTTTATTTCTATGCCACCAGCATCGTGGAATTTAATCGCGAACAGCTGAAGCGCAACGAAAAAATACTGCAGAATACGGTTACCAATTCGCTGGCCCAGGATATTGCCCAGCGTGAGAAGAACATTCGCTCGAACCTGGCCGGCCTGACCTTTTCCATTCAGATATCGAGCGGCGACAATCTTCAGGGAGCGCGGGTTGAATCTCCGGAAATCCGGGCGTTGCTGCAAAACTACGTGGAGACGCCCGACTCCATTGTTTCCTATTCGAACCTGATTAATGCCGAAGGCCACGGTCTTTTCGTGGGAAGCCTGGCCCCGGACGCGTTCCTGCAGAAAGAGCTGGAGCGCGGCATGGCCGCGGCGCGCGACGGGCGCGAGTACAGCGGCGGCGCGCTTTCCATCGGCAGCGGCAAGGACGCGCATACCGTGATGGTGGTGAGCAAGCCGGTGGTCACCGGCCCCAATCACGAAATTTTTCTTGGCGCACTGGAACTGGTGGTGGACCTGCAGTATCTGGTCCGGCGGCTGCAGAGCGCGCGTGATCAGGGACTGGACACCTTTGTCGTCGATCACAGCGGACGCCTGGTGGCCTCCGCCAATCCCCGTTATGCGACCGGCCAGAACATGGAGATGAACGAGCTGGTCCGGAACTTTATCGAGCAGAGCAGCAGCGCCAGCGTCTCGGCCACGGAAGAGTACTCGCTCACCGACGGCAAGAGCAAGACCCCCATGCTGGGCACCTACGTCCCCGTTCCCGGTCTGGGCTGGGCGGTGGTGGCCCAGAAGACACAGAACGATGCCTATAAAGATATCGCCGACATACAGCAGACCGAGCTGCGCTTTGCCGTCTTCGCCATCGCCATCAGTATTCTCATCGGTATCTGGGCGGCCCGGCGTTTTACCACGCCGCTGCGCATTCTTACCGACTCCAGCCGCGCCATTGCCAGCGGAGACTTCACGCAGCGTGTACAGCTGAAGAGCCGCACCGAGTTTGGCGAACTGGCTACCACCTTCAACAGCATGACGGACGATCTGCAGCGCTTTGTAGCCGATCTGAAAACAGCCGCCGAAGAGAACCGAACGCTCTTCCTGAGCTCCATTCAGATGCTGGCCGGCGCGGTGGACGAAAAAGATCCTTACACCAAAGGCCACTCGGACCGCGTGACCCGCTACTCCGTGCTGCTGGCGAAGGAACTGGGACTGCGCAACGAGGAAATCGAAAAAATACGCATCTCCGCCCAGTTGCATGACGTGGGAAAAATCGGAATCGAAGACCGCATCCTCAAAAAGCCCGGCGCGCTCACGCCGGAAGAGTTCGAAATCATGAAGACCCACACCACCAAGGGCGCGGCCATTCTGCGTCCGGTGGATATGCTGCGCGAGATGCTTCCGGGAATCGAGCTGCACCACGAGTCGCTGGACGGGCGCGGTTATCCGCACGGCCTCAAGGGCGACCAGATACCGCTGATGCCGCGCATCATCATGGTGGCCGATACCTTTGACGCCATGACCACCAATCGCCCCTATCAGGCGGCCATGGATCCTGAATACGTTATCCGCATTATCAATTCGCTGGCCAATACCAAGTTTTGCCCCCGAGTCGTCAAGGCCATGACCCAGGTTTTTGAATCCGGCAGGCTGCGCGTGCAGCGCGCGGCGGTGGTCACCGAGGAACAGGCCGTGGCGGCAGGCAAAGTCTAGCCTGCGGCCCCGCTGTGTTTCCGCTACCGCTATAATCACAAGGTCGCATGATTCGGACCTTGTTTGGAACGCAAATGCCTGGCTTCTTCGAAAAGATGAAGCAGGCCGTCACGCGCACTCGCGAGAACCTGAGCGAGCGCATCGACGATCTTGTCTCTCTCGGAAAAGAGATTGACCGCGAAGACCTCGACGAACTCGAAGCCATACTGATCACCGCTGACCTCGGCGCCAAAACCACGGCGGAGATTCTCGACAGCCTCCGCGACCGCGCCGACCGCAAACAAATCAAAGACGTGAACGAACTGAAGCGCCTGATCAAAGAGCAGCTTCTCGAGATCCTGAACGCCACTCCACCCCGCGCCGGTAAGAATCCCGATGGCGAGCCGGAAGTGGTGATGGTGGTGGGAGTCAACGGCACGGGCAAAACGACGACCATCGGCAAACTGGCGCACGCCCTGCGCGGCGAAGGCAAAAACGTCCTGCTCTGCGCGGCGGACACCTTTCGCGCCGCCGCCATTGATCAGCTGGAAGTCTGGGGATCGCGCACCGGGACCGAGGTCATCCGCACCAAACCCGGTGGAGATCCCGCCGCCGTTTTGTTTGACGCGATGAACGCGGCCCGGGCACGGCACACCGACACGGTGATCGTAGACACCGCGGGCCGTCTGCACACCAAAGCCAGCCTGATGCTGGAGCTTGAGAAAATGAAGCGCACGGCGCAGCGCATTATCCCCGGCGCGCCGCATGAAGTGCTGCTGGTCATGGACGCCACCACCGGCCAAAACGGATTGCAGCAGGCCCGGCAGTTCACCGAATCGGCGGGCGTGACCGGAATCGTGCTCACCAAGCTCGATGGCACCGCCAAAGGCGGAGTGGTCGTGGCCATCTCCCGCGAGTTGGGACTGCCGGTGCGCTGGGTGGGCGTGGGTGAAAAAGCCGGCGACCTGCTGCCCTTCAACGCGCAAAATTTTGTGGATTCTCTTTTTTCCGAGTGATGACTTTGAACCAGCAGGACGAGCAGTATATGCGCCAGGCGCTTGAGCTTGCCCGGAAGGGCACGGCCCTGGCCTCCCCCAATCCCCGCGTGGGCGCGGTAGTCGTGAGCGCCAGCGGAGAAGTTTGCGGGACCGGCTTTCACACCTGGGACGGTCTGAAACATGCCGAGGTAATCGCGCTCGAAGAAGCCGGCGCAAAAGCGCGCGGAGGAACTCTCTTCATCAATCTGGAACCGTGCTCCCATCAGGGACGCACCGCTCCCTGTGTCGACACGGTGATTGCTGCGGGAATCAGGCGCGCGGTCGTGGCGATGACCGATCCGAATCCACGGGTTGCCGGGCAGGGCCTTGCAAAGATGCGCGCCGCCGGAATCACCGTAGACACCGGCTTGCTGCACCATGAAGCGCGGCACCTCAACGAAGCCTTTGCCAAATACATTCTGCACAAACAGCCGCTGGTGACACTGAAATCCGGCATGACGCTCGATGGCAAAATCGCTCCGCCACCCGGCGATCCCTTCAGCCCGTCGATGCTGGGCATGGGCGGCGCGAGTGGAGGCTGGATCACCAGTCTTGAAGCGCGCAAACATGTGCAGCAGCTCCGCCATGAGTCGGATTCGATCCTGGTCGGCGTGGGCACCGTCATCACCGATGATCCTTTGCTCACCGACCGTACCGGCCTGCCGCGCCGCCGTCCGCTGGTGCGCGTGGTGCTCGATTCCCGGCTGCGTTTGCCGCTGGAGTCGCGGCTGGTCAGGACGGTAAATAATGATCTGCTGGTGTTCTGCTCCTTCGCCGAAGAAAAAAAGAAAAAAGCCCTCGAAGAGCGCGGCGTGCTCGTGGAGCAGGTTTCCCTCGGCCCGGCGGAAGGGCGTCCTGATCTTAAAAAGGTCATCACTCGTCTGGGAGAAATGGAGATCACCAGCCTGATGATCGAGGGCGGAGCGCTGGTCAACTGGACCGCTCTCGCCTCGGACATCGTGGACAAGGTATTCCTCTATTACGCCCCCAAGATTTTGGCAGGTTCAGGTTCGGTGCCTTTCGCTCGCGGCGCTGGATTTCGCAGGATGAATGACGCGGCCATGATCAAAAACATCTCGCTGCACCGCTTTGGCGAGGATTTCGCGGTGGAAGGCTATTTGCACGATCCTTACGGCCCCATATCCCCGGAATTACAGGAGAATTCCTGATGTTCACTGGCCTCATCCAGGAAACCGGCCAAATCACCGCCCTGCTCAAGCCTGAAGCAAAACGAAGCACGCGCATCACCATCACCGCCGGCAAAATTCCCTCCCGGCTCCGGACGGGTGACAGCGTGGCGGTCAACGGTGTCTGCCTCACGGCGCTCGACATCAGCCGCAAGGAATTTTCCGCCGACCTCGCGGAAGAAACCCTGGAGCGGACCTCGCTGGGCGGCCTGAAGACAGGGACAATCGTGAACCTCGAATTGCCCTCCAAAGCCGGCGATCCGCTCGGTGGGCACATTGTTCAGGGCCACGTGGATGGCGTGGGCAAACTGCTGGAACTCAAGAAAATCGAAGACCGCGACGACTGGCGGCTTACTGTTTCCCTCCCGCCAAAACTGATGAAGTATGTGGTTCCTCAGGGCTCCATCACCATCGAGGGCATCAGCCTCACCGTGGCCGCGGTCCATGCAGCCAAAGTAGAAGTTGCCATTATTCCCCACACGTATGAAGCCACCAGCCTGCGTACTCTGGCCCCGGGAAGCCCGGTCAACATCGAAACCGACGTCCTGGCAAAATACGCCGAGAAGATGGCTGCGCACAAAGCAGCTTCCGGGCTTACGGTTACTGGGTTGATGAGGCTTGGGTTTTAAAGGCCAGGGGATTGAGTCACACAACGACAATTATCGTCTTTGCCGCCGCACACACGGATGATTAGGGAGCTTTTGAGTGAGTATCATCATCCCATTTGATATTATCCGCGACAACAAGCTGTGTTGTTAACTTCATAAATACTCTTTCCGCAGCCTTTACAGGATCAGATTCAACTACGATCAAATCACTTTTTGCCGTACCAGCACTACCGCGAACTTCTTCTTCATCATTCCAACCTCGAATAAGCAAAATGGCACCAGCGAGGTCCCTGCGATCTTTGAACGTCTGCAACTTTGCCTCTACATCTTTAATCACATTCTCGTCACGGCTTAGCTGACTATAAGTCACAACACCGTAATGCTTTCCGTCAAAACAAAATAAATACCATTCAGTGGCTGCTTCGTCTGAACTCTGCCCTTGAGAGATACGAAACGGCGGCTTCCCGAATATTGCCGTCAAATTGGGGCAATTGGGGCAATCCTTGCCGATCTAAGAAACAGGGTGTTTCTCAGGTCCTGGCGGGCCAGATCTCACTTTTCCTCGCCTGCCGCGGCGCCGCCGTTTTTGGGGATGCCGCAGCAGGCATTCAGGATTGCATTGGAAGGCGCCTGAATGCCTATTCCCTTGCCCTGAACATTGCGCAGCATAATGACGGCGTGACCGCTATCGGGAACAAAGGAAAAGAAGCTGCTAAACCCTCCCGCTGCCCCGTTCTTGGAAACCACGGTTACGCCTCCCGCTTTGCGAGTGAACCAGCCCGGAGTTGCACCGAAGCCTTGCACCGGCGTGATCATCTGCTGGAAGAATTGCGGTTTGAGCAGTGTATGGCTGCGCAGAGAGGCTTCGAACTTCAGCAGGTCGGCAAGGTTTGTCTCCAGCCCACCCGAAGGAACACCGAAGGAGGCGATTTTAGGTTCAGTTTCGGTCATCTGGCCGTTCTCACCCTGCAGATAGCCAGTAGCATGGTTCTCGGGGCTTATTATTCCCACGCCGCTGTGGTCCATGCCGAGAGGTGTAAAGACGCGCCGAGTCATGTAATCGATGTAGGACAGGTTGCTGATTCGCTCGATCACATTGCCGGTAACCGCATAATTAAAGTTGTTGTAACGCTGTTTCGTACCTGGCTCGGATTGCATGGGAAGGTCTGCCATCAACGCGTACACCGCGCTGATGTCGGCCTCGCTATTTTTCTTCCGGCTGGATAGCTCGGGAATGCCGCTGGTATGGGACATAAACTGCTTCACGGTAATGCCGTGCCATGCGCGCGGCAATTCGGATATGTAACGGCTGGCGACTGCATTGAGGTCCAGCTTTCCTTCCTGCACGAGCAACATGGCGCCAACGGCCGTGATTGCTTTCGAGAGAGAGCCGATATAAAAGACCGTGTTCTCATCAGGTACGGCCCCTCCAGGACTGCGCTTTACTCCATATCCTTTCCTGTAAGCTGCCTCTCCCTGTTTGACCACGGCAAGCATCACGCCAGGAACACCATCCTGCTGCATCATGTCTGCGATGATCTGGTCAATTTGCGCTTTCCAGTTTGCGTCCGGCGCTGCTGCCTGAGCGTGACCGCCCCCGCGCTGCCCAAAACAGAAAGTCGCAAACGCAGATGCTGAAAGCAGCATGCTGCCGGTGAGGAAGCTTCTCCGGCTGGTTCGATCAGTCTTCATTGGCGGTCAGTCTCCTTGCTGGGATTTTTGACGAGAGCTCAGCGGTAATGTCGTGGATTCGTCGGCAATTCCGTGGCATGGTTGGCCATTTTAATTCACACTGGATTATCGTGGCTTGCGAAATGTGGCTCCCACATCCTCGAAACCCAGAAACGCGGGCGCTGTTGTTGTCGAGAGGCTCAAAAAATTCGCGAGTATTCGGAAGCAAGCAGCCCATAAAGCTCCACATCAATGTACTCGCCCCACTTGAGAATGTGTTGCCGCAGCCTTCCTTCGTAGCTCATGCCGACCTTGCGGAGAATGCGGCCCGAGGCTGGGTTGCCGGAGAAATGGCCCGCATGAATGCGATTCAGCCGCAGTGCGCCGAATCCGTAAGCGAGGACCGCGCGCACCGCCTCGGTGCAATATCCACTGCCCCAAAAAGGGACGCCCATCCAGTAGCCAATCTCCGCCTGATTGTGTTCGCGATGGCTTTGCAGGCCAATTCCGCCGCAGAGCCTCTCTCCTTCGCGCAGAAAGATACCGAAGCGTGCGCCTTCGCCTTTCGCCCACACGCCATCGCTGTATTCCAGAAACTGCTTTGCGTCGTCCACGGTATAAGGGTGGGGAATGCGGAGAGTTGTCGCCGCAACCTCGCGTGCGCCGATCAACGGCAGCATAGCCGGAATATCTTCCATGGTGAGCGGGCGGAGCAGGAGTCGTTCGGTCGTGAGTTTGACCGGCTGCTTCTGCGAAGATGCCGATGATGGGTTCATATGCATGGATAGTTCGCCATTTTAGCTCACGGAATCTCTCATGGCTTGCAGAAATGTGGCGCAAACATTCTCGAATCACCCCTCGCAAAACCGTGCGAAAGATAAGCCACACTCACCGCCGGTACTGCTCGTCGCTGACCTTTTCCATCCAGTCGACAGTCTTGCCGTCGAGCTTTTCCTGAATCGCGATGTGCATCATGGCCGTGGTTGGGGTAGCTCCATGCCAGTGCTTCTCGCCGGGAGAGAACCAGACCACATCACCGGGCCGAATCTCCTCGATTGGGCCGCCTTCGCGCTGCGCCCAGCCGCAGCCCGCCGTCACGATGAGCGTCTGGCCCAGCGGATGCGTGTGCCATGCCGTCCGCGCCCCCGGCTCGAAGGTCACGCTGGCGCCCTGAACCCGTGCCGGATCGGGCGCCTGAAAAAGCGGATCGATCCGAACCGTGCCCGTGAACCACTCGGACGGTCCTTTGCCGGAAGGCTGCGAGCCAATTCTCCTGATTTCCATTTTCTGAACTCCTTCAATTTTCCAAAGCGCTTACATTTACGCTCTGAGTACGTCCAACTCTATTCCCCAGCTTAAATCAGCATTTGCGGACAGAAACCAATCCCATGCTTTATTGTTATTAGCAAGGAGCAGCGCTCGCCTTCATGAAAAGACCTTTCTTTCTCGCACTCATTGTCATGCTCTTGGGTCTGCTGGCCGTGTCGCAGACCGAACCCAAGCCGCAGCCGCAGCAGCCATCCTCTTCCGGTTCCACCGAGCCAGCGGCAAAAGAGGAGCCGGAAAAAGAGCACCGTGTCACGCCCGATGAGGCCAAGGAGCTGTTCCAGTCGGTGGATGAGATTCTCCACTTCGCCAGCGAGCGCACGCTGTTGCCGGTGAAGCATCCGGTGAAGAAAAGCATGGTCAGCCGCGCCGACGTGGAAAAATATCTGGAAGAGAAATTCAAAGACGACGTGGACCGGCTGCGCTTCGAACGCTCCGAGCTGGTGCTCAAGAAGTTTGGACTGCTGCCGCGCACCTTCGATCTCCACTCCTTCCTCATCAAGCTGCTGGGCGAGCAGGTGGCTGGGTATTATGACGAAACCACCAAGACCATCAACCTGCTGGACTGGGTGGAACTCGACATGCAAAAGCCAGTGATGGCCCACGAACTCACTCACGCCCTGCAGGACCAGAGCTTTGATCTGCACAGGATGATGAAGAAGTACGAGGACGTGGAAAAGCGCGGTCCGGAAGAGCCCAATGCGCTGATCCGGATCGACGAGGAATCCACCTGCCGCACCGCCGTCACCGAGGGCCAGGCCATGATCGTGCTTCTCGATTACATTCTCGCGCCCGCGGGCCGCACCGTGGAAACGTCGCCGCAATTCGTGGACCTGATGCAGGCGCAGATGGAAAAGCATGGCGACAGCCCTATGTTTGACAGTGCTCCGCTCCTGCTGCGGGAAGAGCTGGTTTTTCCCTACGGACAGGGCATGAAATTCATCGAGCAGCTTCTGAAGCATGGCGGAAAGAAACTCGCATACTCCGGAGTGTTTGAAAACATGCCGCGCACCACGCGGGAGATCATGCAGCCGGAAGAGTATCTGGCCGGGCGTCGCATTGCGCCGCTTCTGCTGCCCGACATGGGCTTCCTGAAGAAAGACTTCGATCCGTTTGACGCCGGAGCCATGGGCGAATTCGACGTAAGTCTGCTGATGAGGCAGTATGCCGACGAGAAGACCGCCAGCCGCATTAGTCCGGAATGGCGGGGTGGCGCGTATTACGCCGCCGGGCGCAAAGGCGCAAAGCCCAGTGATCCCACATCCACCGCCCACATTGGCATGATCTACGTTTCCAAATGGTCCACGGACAAAGCCGCCCAGGACTTTGCCCAGGTGTATGCCACGGCTCTGCCGCAACGCTACAGCAAACTGGAGCGAGTGAAGACGGGCGAAGGCAATGGTCTCGCGGAGCAATACACCAGCGCCGATGGCCCCATCTTTATCGAGCGGCACGGAGAGGTTGTGGTGATCGTGGAAAGCTTCGATGAAGCCACGGCCGGAAAGCTGGTCGCCGCCGCGTTAAAGCAGGCGCAGGAAAAACCGCAGGCGGGAAACTGAGACTGTTTTACCTGTCTGGTTTCCTGCGGTGAAATGTAACCAGCATGGGAGTTCTTCGCATGCGCGCCCAGAATGACAAGAGGATGACTCGACCGCGCAGACCGTAAAACGCCCCCTGATCACTATTAGTTATAATTGCAGGTTTGGCATTTTCATTATTGGGGAACATCTTTGCAGCAGGCAGAAATCGGCATTATCGGCGGCAGCGGCTTGTATTCCATGCCCGGCCTTACCGACGTTCGTGAAGTAAAACTGGAAACCCCTTTCGGCGCACCGTCGGATGCTTACGTTTTGGGCACGCTCGAAAACCGCAAGGTGGTTTTTCTGGCGCGGCACGGGCGCGGACATCACATTCTTCCCAGCGAACTGAACTTTCGCGCCAACATTCACGGCATGAAGCAGCTGGGCGTGGAGCGCATCTTTTCCATTTCGGCGGTAGGCTCGCTGAAGGAAGAGCACAAACCCACCGACTTTGTGGTCCCCGACCAGTTCATTGACCGCACCTTTCACCGCGCGTCTACTTTTTTTGGCGAAGGTCTGGTGGCGCACATCGCTTTTGGCGATCCGGTTTGCCACGAGGTGGCCGGAGCCATCGCGCAGTCATGCAAAGAGAATGGCGTAGTGGGCAAGGCTGGCGGCACTTACGTCTGCATAGAAGGTCCGCAATTTTCCACCAAAGCGGAATCCAGTTTGTACCGCAGCTGGGGCGCTGACGTGATCGGCATGACCAATCTGCAGGAAGCCAAACTCGCGCGCGAAGCTGAAATCTGCTACGCCACCATGGCCATGGTTACCGACTACGACTGCTGGCATCCGGAGCATGACGCCGTGACCGTGGAGCAGATCGTAAAAGTGCTCCACACCAACGCGAGCAACGCGGCGATGGTCCTGAAAAAAGCCGTGGCCCTTGCGCCGCGCAAGCGTGGATGCAAATGTGCGTCCGCTCTGCAGTACGCGATCATGACCGATCCGGCAAAAATTCCCGCGGCCACGCGGCAGAAGCTTGGCCTGCTGGTGGAAAAATATCTGGGCAAAACCCAGGAGGCGAAAGCATAAATGTCTCTTTTAGTTGTTGGTTCCGTAGCTTTTGATTCCATCTCCACTCCTCATGGCAAGGCCCCGCGCGTGCTGGGCGGCGCGGCGACCCACTTTGCCCTGTCGGCGAGTTTCTTCACCAGCGTCCGCGTTGTCGCTGTGGTGGGCGAGGACTTTACCGCCACGGAAGAGCAGGTGCTGCTGCGCCGGGGGATTGACACCTCCGGCATCGTTCGCGAAAAGGGCAAGAGCTTTTTCTGGGCCGGCGAGTATGGCGAGAACGTGAATGAAGCCAAAACGCTGGACACACAGCTCGGTGTTTTTGCCACATTCAATCCACAGGTACCGGAGAAGTTCAAAAACTCCGAATACGTTTTTCTGGCCAACATCGATCCCAGGCTTCAGGTGAATGTGCGCCAACAGATCAACGGCCCGCGCTTTGTTGCCGGCGACACCATGAATTACTGGATACAAGGCTCCCGTGAGCAGCTGGGCGAGATGCTCAAAGTAGTCGATGCGCTGATGATCAATGACGGTGAGGCCAAAATGCTGGCCAGCGATTCCAGCCTGCCGCGCGCCGCGCAGAAAATTTTGAAGATGGGCCCCAAAGCCCTGATCATCAAGCACGGCGAGTACGGCGCAACCGTGTTCTTTGAAGACGGCGCATTCGGCATTGGCCGCCATCCCTTCCGCGCTCCTACCCTGCCGATTGAAAAGGTAGTGGACCCCACGGGCGCGGGCGACAGCTTTGCCGGCGGCTTCATGGGATATCTCGCTTCGCAGGGCCAGCTCACCCGCGATAGTTTCAAGCGGGCGATGTTCTATGGCGGCGTGATGGGCTCTTTTGCCGTGGAAGCTTTTGGCACCGAGCGGATGCAGTCGCTCACGCGCGAGGAAATCGAAGAGCGTTACAAAATCTTCCGCGAACTCACGCACATTGAATGAAACCGGCTGACGCGCTGACGCACCGCCGCGATTGCCTTTTGCTTGCCGCTTTAAGCGCGGTGGTTTCCGCCGCCGCGCTGGCCTTTTATTTTTACCAGAACACGCTCCTGCTCTATGGCGATGCGGTGGCGCACATCAACATTGCCCGCCGCGTTTTTGATTCGCGCACGCCAGGGCTGTTTCAGCTCGGCACCGTCTGGCTGCCGCTGCCGCACCTGCTGGATATTCCCTTTATCCTCAATAACTGGCTGTGGCGCACCGGGGTGGGCGCGGCTATTCCGTCCATGGCGGCCTACGTTGCCGGCACACTGGGAATTTTCCGGCTGATTCGCGGGCTGGCCTCGCGCACGGCAGCGTGTATGGGCGCGCTGCTTTTCGCGCTGAATCCCAATCTGCTCTACATGCAGGCCACGGCCATGACGGAAGCGCTCTCGCTGGCCCTGCTGATCTGGACCGTGGTCCACTTTGCCGAATTCGTGCGGGACACGGACGATCCGGCGCGTGCACGGCGGTCGCTGGAAAAATGCGCCATCGCCATTGCCGCCGCCATGCTGGTGCGCTATGACGGATGGTTTC